>Ga0307514_10005028_pt1 | contig 11965 bp, 17 predicted proteins | sample 16_EM_MG_FD_203088 | JGI IMG/M metagenome (GOLD analysis project Ga0307514, IMG submission 203088) | Populus trichocarpa ectomycorrhiza microbial communities from riparian zone in the Pacific Northwest, United States - 16_EM | ecosystem: Host-associated > Plants > Roots > Unclassified | place...
CCTGTCTCGTTGCCCTTGTGCAATTAGCCAGAACCTCTAGATACGTACCTACTTAGATAGTTAGTAGTGTCCAGCTAGCCTGGGTACTCGCTGTCTAAATAGGCCACCATATACAGAGGTATACGCGACTCTTGTGGCTCTGCCATGTTCCTTTCGTGGTGCGTCGGTACTGAGCAAAAGGTCGCGGTATTCCCATGTTCATCGTATATGGTTGTGTAACAGCTCCCTTCGTCCCTATTATCGTGTTTCGCTCTTACTAATCGTTCCCATGGCCTTCCTAATATCACATCCTGTAACAAATTCTCCAAAACAAAAAACCTGCATCGTGCGGTGATCCCTCCTACTGCTACTGGAACATCGTGACATATACCATACTCTTTCATCTTCTGTGAGTTCGCTGATCCCACTGACCAGTTGATCGAGAAATCAATAGGTATGCCCAATTCTTCAAATACCTCTCGTGACATTAAACACAATTCCGTACTAGAGTCAATCAGCATCTTGAACTCGATATCCTCAATTCGACCCTTGCATTTAGGAGAAGCACAAGCATACAGCTTTCTCATAACCTCTTTCCATTTTCCAACAGCATAAGCTCGGGCATCTGGTTCCTTCTTCTGTGGTTCTTTCTTCAGCGGCTCATTCTTCTGCAGCTCATTCTTCAGCGGCAGCACCCTCTTGACTCCAAACCACTACTGTATCATATCAGGTGATATTGATAATAGCTTCCTAACTGTTACCCCAGGTACTGGTGCATCTAATGTTCGTCTACTCAGTTCACCAATATGCACAGAATCCCGCAACGTATTCCACATCTTTTCTGGTTGAGGCCGTTTTTCGTGTTTTTCCTTCCCATTCATCTGCTCCAGGATATCATATACCACGCCCGTCGTATTTTCTCCTGTAATACTGTATATCTTCGGCAGTATCTCACTTTCCTTTGCTAGGAGCCTTCATGCACCCAGTCTTTTTGCCACTTCATCTTTCCTTCTATTTCCTGTGGCGTTGGGACTAGAACCGTATCCCCTACTCCTTGCTGCACTAGATAAATCCACCTATCACGTATATGAACATCCCCTCTTTCTACGGCTTTCCTAAGGTCCTCGCAATCCTCCTTCCAGTGATTCCCCCCCATCCCAAAAACATCCCCGTACCCTATTCCATGTTGTTTGATTTTGAGGTGGAGGTTGAGGTGGATACTCTCGATTCCCGTACTGACGTGGCGAATAATACGGGCTTGGCCTCTGCGTTTTGTATGCATCCCTCATCAAAGCTAGCTCTTCTTCTATTCTTTTCTGAGCTTCGAGTTGTTGAATTTCCAGCTCCTTCATCATCTTTGTTACTTTGTCTATTGATTCTGGCTTTTTCACCTTTGCCTCCGGTTTTTCCTTTCGTTCGGGTTGCTTTCGTTCGGGTCGCGGCAGAGCTTTATCACTATCTCTGATTTGGCTCTTCCATATTTTATTCATCTGCAAATCCTCCCTAGTGCATATCTTCAAAGTCTCGGTTTTCAGGGTATTCCATACATTGGTTGTCATTGCGGGCTCATCGATATCGATATTGCATCTTTTGCATAATTTGTCCCCAATCCTATCTGAGAATGCCTGTAGGAACATAAAAACCTGCGTATGAGTGCTGATGACCGATTTTTGTACAAATAGCGATGATCTTTCTGCGTACTCAAATATGAATGATCGATATTCTGATACCAAAGGATCTTGTTGTTGTTGCCTTATCTGCTGCACCATATTTTGCAGGAAAGCCTCCGTATTACGTTGTTGCTCAGAATTGTCGTCCTTGAATTCCGATTTTAATTCCCTGACAAATCTTTCCCAATTATTGCCGCGAATGTATGTTCCAAGTATTTTCACATATTTGCCTATGATTTTCTCGCAATAAAGAGGGACCTTTTTTATACGCGGTCCATCCAACTAGTCTATGATAAGATCCTCCCACTGAAGTATGAAATCACTAACGTCCTTCCCATCAAAGAATGGAGCCCCCATTTGATGAAGTAGTGGGAATAGCGTTAAGACTGATATCATAGGTCTATCCGTCATTGTATCCTCCATGCTCTTCTCTCTCATTTTCCCCGTTGATGATGACTTAGTGGGCTCTGGTATTTTTTTTTGTTTTTCGATGTCGTTTTTCGCAGATATATATTGCGGAGAATGCGAATATATAGAATAGTGTGTGCTTTTGCTATGCGTATTCGTATTTCGAAGTCGATGTTGAGACAGATACCCAAGCGATCTAGTGTTTAGTCGATTCGATTTGCGTTTTCGATGTGTTGTGCGTTCCGTACCTTCTTGCTTGCTTTCTGATTGATTTCTATATTTCGACAGATCCCATCCCTCTTTAATACATCGCATGATCCTAGAGTTCATCCTTCCGAAAATGCCGAAAACAAAGATAAAACTCACTAAATATGACATAAAAGTCACGAAACACGTTAAAAACAACAAACCAGGGCATGTAACCGTTATGTGTAGATGCATGGAATATTGTTGAGGCTTTTTGCCAAATCCCAACCAACTGAGTGTATGCGTAATCGATTCTGATGCTTTTCTGTGATAGACCTAACAATAATCCTGCGGCCACAGCTCTGCGGTCGAAGGGACCAATATGAAGAGGCCGCTACTTTTGTCTGTAGACTAGTAGGGCTATGTGAATTCCAGAGAAGCGTTAGAGCTGCCGGGATTATTAGGTATATCGAAAATTCACCAGAAGTCCTATATCCTAGCGTAAAGAACGTTGATTTGATTTAAGTAGAGTATCTGGTAGAGCGTTCACCCAACTAGAACCTCCCGATAGGTACAAAAATCCCAAGAGCGTAAATATAACAGCGTTATTCCACAATTCGTGCGAGCATTGAAATCCCCGATCCAAGATCTTAGATGATCTCCAAGATGCCCTCCAAACCTCCTGTAAACGATGCGAATATATACCACGATTCCCATCAAAACAAAACAAACCTAATTATCCAAACAATATATACTTCCGGCACAAACAACCTTCTAGAATAAAACTAACCGAACGTCTAAAAAATAATGTGATAACCCTACATACTTAGCACAAACTAAATAAATGACATAACTCACAAAAACTCGCACCTGCTTCATAATGCTTCCTACTATCCTAAAGCAGGTACTCACTATGGTCATACCTAAACCAGGAAAACCTGACTATTCGATACCCAAAGCCTACTGGATGATATCCCTCCTGCCGACATTATCTAAAACGAGTAAACATGTCGCGTTTGCCAGAATGACAGTTTTCGTACCCAACTGCCTCTCACCACTCCAATTCGCCTGCCAGAAAGGCTATTCCCCCCTCGATACGGTACATCTAATACTGGAAAAAGTACACAAGACATCAAACGACAAGCTATACAGCTCAGCGCTCTTTCTGGATGTCTAAGGCGCCTTTGATAAGGTACTCCACTAATAGCTGGCCGAAATTATGACTAACAACAACTTCTCGCTGTACCTAGTTGACTGGGTACAATCATACCTATCAAACAGGTCAGTCTGGATTACAGATGATGCGGCATCAGAACCCTCCTTCACACAAATTCAGGTAGGGATACCGCAAGGCTCGCCTCTATCACCTTTCCTTTTCAACGTCTACAGCTCTCCGCTGTGCTACAACCACCAAAGACTAGGTATAGAACTTATGGTATCCTATGTCGATAACTACTGCCTCCTGGCAATATCAGTATTATGGCAACGGAATGCTATCATCCTCACAGCTGCAGAAAATCAGCTACAACTCGAAGCCAACTAAGGGGGAATGAATTTTGACCTCTCAAAGACCAAACTTTTCCACTTTCCCTGCGGCAAAAATATCCCAACAGCAGACCTTCCTGGGGTACAATTCGGGGAATACTATATACCAAATAACTTGGAACAAAGATAGGTAGGAGTCTTCTTCAACAAAACCCTCCGAGCGACTCTCTACATCAAAAAAAGCGCGGCCAAAGTAGGGTCGACCCTATACAAGCTTGCACCACTCTTTAAGAAACTAAAACCAGAAATGGCGTCTCACCTAATCAAAGCAACAGTGATCCCAGCCCTCCCCTTCAGACTGGAAATATACACTAAGGCTCATATTAACAACCTCGAAGTGATCCCAATCAACATGACGCTTAAGACAGCAGCCAAAATCGTGACCGAAGAATGGCAGAAAGCAGAACTGCGAGCAATTTGCACGGAAGCTGGCCTACCTGCTCCCTACTCACTAATCAAGAAATATACCTTGTCAGGGGCTGCCAGACTGCTGGATCACCCAGCGACACACCTACTCTACCTACTCCTCCCCTAGAACAGGATACGGGCCTATAACCTAAGAGCAGGCACTCATAACTACACACTATCCTGGACTAAAGACACGGGCCCTCCACGTACGAAATACCTCCAGCTTGATAGAGTACTCAACCACATCCTGCCACTTATTCAGGACACTAACCAACCAATATGATGATCAAAGGCCACAATGCGAGCTTTCATCTAGCAATATACCCTGGAGAACTTACACAAGAGACCAAACCCACCAGACACATATACACCTCAGGCACCAAACAACACAGGCGAGAAGTGCCTCCTCTCTCGAAGACTTTGCCACTGGATATCGAGCGTCCACCTAGGACATGGCCCATTCCTTGTAAGAAAGACATGTATTTTCCTAAAACACATTCTTTTCTTACCCTGAAGTCATGTAAAGAACCAGATGGAACATGTTATGTGCTCTCCTGAGAAACAAATGTATTTTCTTAAGAATCAGATTAGATAAAAATCATGTGATCGATTTCCTTATCAGTTAGCCAGAAAGAGATGAGTCAGAGAATGACTCAGAGATGGAAAGCTATAACATCACTACTCATGTAAATCCCTGCCCCAGATTGGGGATTTAGAGGGATCAAGCCTCAACAGATAGCTTTTCTTTTTGATCATCAGTTTATTCAGATAGCAACAAATACAAGAGATCAACCTGTTAAAACTCTTGTGCCTCTTGGCATATCACCTGATCCCTTATATAACCAATTATCTCAATACAACTATCTTGAAGATTACACAAGATAAACTTATGTTTAATAAGTCCTTATAAATCTCAAGACCAACAACCTTTACATTCTTGCACTATCTCAAGCACATAGGATGACACAATGGGAAGTGCCCATAGTGTCGAGCTGAAAACGCAAACTAACAACACATGATCATGTAATGGAATACCATGCCATATCCCACTACTCACTTAATGAACGGACTTACATTTAGGGAGCTAGTATACGAAGACTCGAACCTACCCAAGCTAATCCAGATACTCACACTCAACAAAGTCAGACTGCGAGAGTCTATCCAGCAGGACATAGTCACACTACAGGCAAATTCAAGTTGTGAAAGAACCCCCATATATTTTTGTTTGTCGTCGTATACTTAGATAGTCCTGTCCTTTTCCCTAGGCTATAGCCACAAGGCTGGATGCTACTTATTATATACCTAGTATAATAATATATCGGAGTTAAAAAAAAAACAAAAAAAAAAACTAGTAGGCCATAGCCACAAGGCTGCATGCCATTTATTATGTACTTAGTATAATAATATATTGGAGTTAAAAAAAAATTAAAAAAAGAACTTGAAGTCTCGTACTTCCATAGATATTAGCTAGTTGATTGTTCGAAATAAATATATATCTACCTACCGTGGCTCAGGCTACCTTGGATCTTGTATCCTTGTTCTTCACATCTACCTATCAATCTACTGTTTCTTAAAATCTACAGCCGAAGCTATGTCCAGCTGAGTTCACATTAACTCCATTGCAAGTTTGGTGTCTTGTCTATCCTATATCCTACTAAGGACCTACAATAAGCTTCAGACCTCATGGGAGTTGAGACCGATATACAAGATAATCCAGAAACTCGAGCAACTACAATAACTTTGGCTAATGCAGCCGGCCAGAGCTCAACTTCAACTCGAGTCGCAATCTCCTGCACTGGCCAAAAATCTTATTCTACTCGCAAATGCTGCTGTATCAAGGCAGGGCTGAAGTGCTCCATCTATTATTATAAGAAGCACAATGAATTAGACTGTGGGAATCTCTCAGAGCTTGGCACCCACACACAAGTTGGGCTTGTGATATGACCAATCCTTTTTGTTATTTTTTTTTCATATAGTCTGCCAGCAGAAGCCCGCTGGATATTGTTAATTTTGTACTTAATGTTGACTTTGGTCTAGTGTTGCCAATTACAGTAATTTAGCATCCTTGTCTGCTATCCTAGTATGCCCGTGAGGGGCATACCAGGTACTGATACCCCTTGTAGGCATTTTGTATGTGCCCGCGAGGAGCATAGCAAGTATGCCGCTGTGAAGCAGGCGCAAGTTTTTGCGAGTTATGTTATTTATTTAGTTTGCGCTAAGTGTGTAGAGTTATCACGTTATTTTTAGACGTTCGGTTAGTTAATTCCGCAAGGTTGTGTTATTCCGGAAGGTTGTTTGTGCCGGAAGTATATATTGTTTAGATAATTAGGTTTGTTTTATTTTGATGGGAATCGTGGTATTTATTCGCATCGTTTATGGGAGGTTTGGAGGGCATCATCTTGGAGATCATCGATCTTTCGCATATAGGATCTTTTCGCAGGATGAACTTCAACCCTCGCTCGAATTGTGGAATAACACTTTTATATTTACGCTCTTAGGATTTTTGTACCTATTGGGAGGTTCTATTTGGGTGAATGCTGTACCAGATACTCTACTTAAATCAAATCAACGCTCTTTACGCTAGGATACAGGACTTCTGGTGAATTTTCGGTATATGTAATAATCCCACCAGCTCTAATGCTTCTCCGGAATTCACATAGCCTATACTAGTCTACAGACAAAAGTAGCGGTCTCTTCATATTGGTCCCTTTGACTGGAGAGCTGTGGCCGCAGGACTGTTGGGTCTATCAACGAAAAGCACCATAATCGATTAGGCATACGCTCAGTTGGTTGGGATTTTGCAAAAAGCCTCCACAATACGCCATGGATCTACACGTAATGGTTACGTGCCTTGTTTTGTTGTGTTTAATGTGTTTTGTGACTTTTATGTCATATTTAGTGATTTTTATCTTTGTTTTCAGCATCTTCGGGAGGATGAACTCTAGGATCATTCGATATATTAAAGGGGCATGGGATCCCTCGAAATATAGAGGTAAAAAACCAGGCAGGAATCAAGCAGGTATAAAGCAAGCAGGTACAAAGCAAGCACGCAGCAATCAATCACGAAGCAATCAAGCACGAAGACATCGATCAGGAAGCAAGCAAGCAGGTACGGATCGAACACCCTCAACGCATCGAACACGCAAAACGAATCGACTAAACATTAGATCACTTGGGTATCTGTGTGAACATTGACTTCGAAATACGAATACGCATAGCAAAAGCACACCCTATTCTATATAGTCGCATTCTCCGCAATATATATCTACGAAAAACAAAAAACAAAAAAAAATACCAGAGCCCACTGCGTCGTTATCAACGGGGAAACAGAGAGAGAGGAGCATGGAGGATACAATGATGGATAGACCTATGACATTGGCCTTAACGCTATTCCCGCTACCTCATCAAATGGAGGCTCCATTCTTTGATGGGAAGGACGTTAGTGATTTCATACTTCAGTGGGAGGATCTTACTATGGACTGGTTGGATGGACCGAAGATAAAAAAGATCCCTCTTTATTGCGAAAAAATAATAGGATAATATGTCAAAACACTCGGAACATACATTTGCGGCAATAATTGGGAAGGATTTGTTGCGGAATTAAAATCGGAATTCAAGGACAATCATTCTGTGCAACAACGTAATATGGAGGCTTTCCTGCAAAATATGGTGCAGCAGATGAGGCAACAACAACAAGATCCTTCGGTATCGGAATATCGATAATTCATATTTGAGTACGCAGAAAGATCATCACTATTGGTACAAAAATCGGTCATCAGCACTCATATGCGGGTTTTTATGTTCCTACAGGCATTTTCGGATAGGATTGGGGACAAATTATGCAAAAGATGCAATATCGATATCGATGAGCCCGTGACAACAACCAATGTATGGAATACCCTGAAAACCGAGACTTTGAAGATATGCACTAGGGAGGATTCGCAGATGAATAAAATATGGAAGAGCAAAATGAGGGATGGTGAAAAAGCTCTGCCGTGACCTGAACGAAAGCAAAAGCAAAAACCAGAGGTAGTGAAACGTAACAAGCCTGAATCAATGGACGAGGTGACAAAGATGATGAAGGAGCTGCAAATTCGATAACTCAAAGCTCAGAAAAGATTGGATGATGACCTGGCTTTGATGAGGGATACCTTCAGAACGCAGCAGAGGCCAAGTCCGTATTATTTGCTACGGCAATCCGGAAATCGAGAGTATTAGCCTCAGCCTCAACCTCAAAATCAAACTCAATGGAATAGGGTACGGAGATGTTTTTGGGTCGGGGGGAATCACTGGAAGGAGGATTGCGAGGACTTTAGGAAAGCCGTAGAATGGGGGGATGTTCATATACGTGATAGGTGGATTTATCTAGGGCAACAAGAAGTAGAGGATACGGTTCTAGTCCCTATACTACATGAAATAGAAGGAAAGATGAAGTGGCAAAAAGACTGGGTGTATCAGCAAGGAATTTTTGGCGTCTGGGAGCCTCACTGGGGCGCCCAGGCACCATCCCCCTACTGCGTGTCTTTTGTGCCTCCCATGGCATCGCCCTCGTTTGCTTTCATCCACTCTGCTTCTCGTATTCCTACTTCGTCTTCTCTGCCTCTTCACCAGATTAATTTCGTCCCACCTAGGCCTGCTACTAGTTCATCTCCGTCCGCTCTTGTTCTAATTATAAACATGTCCCTCGCCATTCTCTTGCCATTCTCCATCATTCTCACTGTCTCCTATTGTCCTCCCACCTTCTTCCTCCGTCCTTCCTGGGTCTCTAATCCTCACTATTATTCATTCCTACCCATATAGTTCATCATTTCGTCTCACCTGCTACTAGCTCCCCTCCGCCCGCTCTTGTTCTATCCTTATTCACATTATTCGTCTCACACTGCACTCCTATCTTGGCTCATATATTTATTCCCCAACTAATTATAAACATGTGTCCCCCGCCGTCTTCTCGCCATCCCCCATCATTCCCACCGTCCCCTACTGTCCTCCCAGCTTCTTCCTCTATCCTGCCCGCGTCTTAATCGCCACTGCTCTTACATCCTACTCATATAGTTCATTTCAGGTAATAAAATCTATCCTATTATTCACCAGCCATACCTTACCCAGTTCCAGCGGAATTAAATGTGCCATTCCCTCTACCTCCTTTATCCCCACTATACGTACATTCTTGTCATTCTCTCGCCATTCCATCCGTATCATCTCTTCCTCCCCACTCGGCTTGCTGGATCCACGTACTTTAAGCAGAGCTACTATTACAACTTCATGGACCTTACCCATATGGTCACACATGCTAAAGAGCCCTTCTAGTCTCCCTACAAGTCTGCCATTCAGTCGACCATCAGGAGTCTCTGAATGCCCCCTGCGTCATACCTACACCCAATCCGCCCGTGGCTGACCTATCTTCCAGAATGGCTCCCCCGCTGTCCACCAAGCATAGTGCTTCACAATACCATCATCTTGAAATTCTGGCAATGGTATTGGGAGCCCATGATAGTAGTGTGTTAGGAATTGTCCGATCTGTAGTGGATGCACAGGAGCTGCTGACAGTCGCTTGCTGAGCTTGAGGTATTCATAGAACCGACCTGGCAGCTGTGGAATCATGAGCTTACTGGCAAGCTCGTTCATTAGTGTACCTTCCTGGTCTTCTGCAGCTTGTTTATTCTGCAATATTGGACAGTCTGGATCTCGTGACCATGCCAAAGCACCTTTCGAGTTCCGCGCTGGCTGCTGGAGGTCCACACCGCTCCCAACAAGATCCAGAATACTCTTCTTCAATTGAAAATCGCGACTCCATCCCTGGATGTTTAATTCTCTCATATGCAATGCATGGTCCCTTGTGATCATATCCAAGATCTACTCGGCTGCCTCTACCCGGTTCGATCTCCTATAGGCTTCTTTCAATGGTTTATGTAGAGCCTCTGTAATCTCTGTAGAGTACTGTGGGAGATTTCCAAAGTCCTTTATCTGTGAGCTATAGTGTGAGAGAAGATGCATCTTAGGGAAATTAAACTCAGCCTGCGCAAGCACATCTTGTACCACTTGTGCTCACTCTTGTCGATCTTCCACAGCAAGTTTATTTCGTCGTGTAGCACTTAGCCCAAAATATTCTTGAAGTTTAGCCTGGCGTATCTCCAGTTGGCCTGCCGCCAGGCCCCGAGAGGCCTCCTTTGAATCCTGCCGATCCTTTTTCGTCACTCGAAATTTACTGAATACCTGCACGCTATCATGGAACTTCCGGAGATACTGATCCATATACCCTATTGTTTGTGGTGTATGACTGCGGTACTCTACCATTAGGCAAAAATCGGTCAGATACCGCACACAGCGGATTGCCCTTCTCGCATCCGCATGCGCTCCTGCTGAAAGACCTGGAGTATTTGCTATTGGATCCCGAAGAGCTGCTGGGAAGCATGCTAAAATCACCCGATTCACCCCACGCATCTCAGTGCCACTCTACATTGTGATCTGTCGATAACACTTCCGTGGTAGTCGATACCCAGGGTACGGTGGAATGCTCTCCCATATCCTATCAAACACCTCCAAACGTTGATGTTTGCCTAGAAATTGTTCGACCCATGTCATCAGATGTTTAAGGATCCCCAGGAGGATATTATGAAGTATATCACCATGGACAATGAGGGGTGGTTGAACACCCAGCGCCCTCATATGTCCACACAGGACATTTTCAATCGGCTTGATACCAGTGCCTGTTAAACTGCTTGTTTATTAACTCTGTTCTGTACAGTTCTCTCACCGAGTAAACTCCCAGCATATATATTCACATAGCTTTCAACATTCCCTGCCCGATACAGCTCTTTATAGTCCATATGATTATGAGATGGGAGTGGGTTCTTCTGTAGTATACCAAGCTGCTTTGGGCTTGCAACACATACTGGGCAGCGATTTGTCTTTATGCCATAGATATTGACATTTTCCATATGGTCGGCCAGCCAGGTTGATAGTATTGGTATGCACCTCCTCACCTTTTCGTCCCCACACAGGATTTCGCTTCCGCTGCCCTACATGACATAAGTTAACTCAGACCCTAATGATCCTGCATGTGATTTCGTGCGTACCTTATATAGGTCTATCAAAGGCCACAAGATATGGCCCAGGACCCTATGCTGTACTTTGAGTGCATCATATTCCTGCTCTTGCGTTGAGAACCCTTTGACTTTGGGATTACGTTTTGGGCCGACTGGCAACAGTCCGATAAGAATCCAGGCCTGTGATGATGGCCTGTTGCAGATCTCAGAAGGGATATTACCAAGACTCATAAAAACAGGCCATAATTTTTTGTCCCCTGAGAAGTTGGTTAAAAAGGTCTGATCGGATGTTAGGAGGACTGGCAACAGTGAGGAGCCAACTGGAAGGGTCTTCTACTATCTTATTAGCATATACCCTCCTCTAATTATAAGTGGCGCTGGCATTATACTTGTATTCTCCACCACCAATCGCCTGTATGCATCTCCATATAGATTCGATGGCCTTCGCTATCAAATTCCTGCTTGAGTACAAAAACCAGGTGGTCTGCGTATGCACGTTGCTGGAGAAGATATCGTACTATATCACCAAGGTCCCTATAATAAAAGGCACAATTCTTTTGTAGATGGAAGTCTACTGTTCCTTTTTGCCATGGGAGTTGATCAACCATTGCACACATTTTATTTCTCCATGTATGTCCTGACTTAAAATAGACCTCCTGTGTCCCAGAACATGCCATTGGAAGTAGGTTTTCTTTAAAAAATCGATCAATATTAGTTAATGAT
>Ga0307514_10005029_pt1 | contig 11963 bp, 9 predicted proteins | sample 16_EM_MG_FD_203088 | JGI IMG/M metagenome (GOLD analysis project Ga0307514, IMG submission 203088) | Populus trichocarpa ectomycorrhiza microbial communities from riparian zone in the Pacific Northwest, United States - 16_EM | ecosystem: Host-associated > Plants > Roots > Unclassified | place...
CCCATCTCCCATCCCCACACCCACAATCGCCTCCTTTATCCTCTTTCCCGTGCTTACCCCCTCATCCAGCCCTCCCTCTTCAATAACCCTCCTCACACCATTAATGCTCACCCCCCCACCAAACCCCGGCGCCGGATGCTCCCGCATCACCCTCTCATACAGCTCTCCATACACACTCGGTAGATTCGAGTTTCCCTGACTCAGCAAGCTCTTGATGACATCTTTCACCCGAGCACTACCTCTGCCACTACCTCCGCCTACGAGCGTACCGCCTGGCATTGATGTTCCCGGGCCGGCACTACGACTCCGAGGGGCGGGGAGTGCCCAGATATCCCCGTCGCTCTCGTCGTCAAAGATTCCTCCTCCGCTGATAATGCTGGGGCCCCCGGCGTTGACGGGTTGGCTGGAGGCGCGGAGGATGTCGCCGCCGGGGGTAAGATGGTCGTCATCATCGTCGCGGAATAGAGGGGGGACACCGGGGGAGCCCGATAGGGAGCCAAAGAAGGACATGGTGTGTGCGTGTGCGTGTGCGTGTGTATGTGTGTGTATGTGTGTCGGGGCTTGTTTTGGCTATTTGTTTATTCGTGTAGTCGTGGATTATTCTGCGTAAAAGCAAAATCCCGTGCTTATTCCACGTGTGTGTGTGCAGAGCGATACTGATGTTTGGTAACGGCGGCGAGGCAGTTGTGAAGAGAGAGCTCAAGACCCAGTCCAGCTCCCGGCTCTCGCACCTCCCCACCCGTCTCTCCTCGGCAATACTATAAATCTCTATCCACTCACACATACTATCAGCAACCCACAAGCTCATCACAAAAACAAAACCAAGGCCTTACTATTCTCTCCCAAGCCCAGTCCTCTCTCTCGCTCTCACTCTCCCTCCAGCCCAATTACGCACGCTCTCAATTATCGACAGGGATCTTCCTGCATGCGCCAATATGCAAAATGAGGTCTCTATGCATACACTAGGTATTATAGGCCTAGGGCTCTCTTCGGGGGGAAAGGCGTGTATGTAGACTCAAAAAAAAAAAGGTATTATAGTTGCTGTTAGAGTAGTTTTCGGGCGTTAGCTGGTGGCATTCGGAAGAGCCCAACAGCACAACTATGTACTGTACCCAGTCTGTTTTGGCACCGCAGGTATTTCATATGAGTTTGGTTTTGATTTTAACCCGGCGAAAAGGCAAGGATAAGTAAGGGTCTGGTGTGTCGTGTGTGGTGTGTGTCTGGTGGATGTAGTGTGGTTGGTTGTACGAGTACAGTAGGGTACTTGAGTACTCAGTACATATGTAGATACTCTACTCTTATGTGGATACAGGATGTAGGTGAAGCGGATGGGTGTGTACTCTATTATAGATACATAAGTGCATACACTACATGGGCTCCGTATATCATATACAACATTGATCTTTGGTGAATATATATCATCTGTATATAATATCTTGTATATAGCCTGTTAAATTCCCTTCCTCTGCTAGGTCTCCCCTGTAAGAAAGGGCACTGAGATGGTCTGGTTGCTTGTGTAGGTAAATGAAGACTTGATCGTGGCTCCTATATACATACCAACATGATATGTCTATTCCACCGACCTATCCACCTACTCGTTAACCTCATGGCTGGCTCCAGGGTTTTCTTCCGACATTCACCACAGGCCCTATATTGTACTGACTGCTTGGCAGGGTCATCACTATGCCTACAGGAACCACCATTCCCAGGTTTGGTACATTCACGGCGCATGATCCCGGCCCGAGCCTAGGAAGATCCCAACAAGTGAAATGCTATACCTAGTACTAGTCATAGGGCGGCCGGGGGTCGACCGCTCCCAATGAAGGTCCCGTCAAAGGTACGACACTATTTTTGGCTTATTCTTGCCTTATTGAGTTCTCTTACTGAGTGTTCACTTTCTGAGTCTGTCAGTTTTTACAAATGGTTGCTGTTTGCTCGATTGTGATAGTTACAAAGTACTTCGGGGGGTACACATTGGAAACAAAAGGATGTGCAAATACCAAAAAAAAAAAAAAAAAACCCGGGTGGTCATGACATTCCCTCTTGTCTGTAACTCCATCCCAGAGTGCCTTGTTTTCAATCGTATCCACTCCAGATTATCCACGAAGACCCGCATTTCACCCGTAGAGCATCCTCAAGCCCCAGGCCATAGGTCCCATAGCAGTCGGCGTTTATGCCTTACCCTTACCTTTTAAAGCAGTCTTATATTCCTTCCACTTTATCTCCTCCTCCGTCCTGACTACAGAAAGCATTTTCTCTTTTTGCTCCTCAGTCAGCTCTGTCCTCTGGGGTAGTTTCTCCTTCATCTCCGCCTTATTCTGTTCGATCGCCGCCACCCTAGCCGCCAATTTCAGCGCCCACTGTGCGGCATCCGCATCCTCAGTCTTTGTAACTGTGCCTACAGAATTGTGGACCTTGTAAGCCACCTTTGCGTCTTCCACGCAGGCGTCACAAGTGCAATGTTTCATTCCCATCCCCATAAATGCTTCTTTGCGCTCACTGAGTGGAGTTGCACCACTGACTGCAACGTCGATCCTGCTGACCGTTATATACTCCTTCGCGCGTATGGGCCGTAATGCTTCCAACTTGAACATAGATGGCTTGAGAATGTCGAGGTATACTCTGGCATTAGGCTTGCAGCTATGTGTGAGGAACGGGTACATAGGGTAAACACAGCTAAAGCTCTCTGTTTGTACTTCCAATTCGCCGATTTGAATATTCAATGGATCCATCGTGACGATGTTCCAGTCTACGGGCCCCAGCTTGCGCCATAAAATGAGGATGGTTCGGATATCCCAGTCGTCGTCCAAGAAGACGTCGATCCCTTCACCCATCAGCATGTCAAGAACCTGAATGATGCCGTGACGGTAGCTCCATGGTATCAGCCGTTCGCAGTCTGATGGAAGAAACGGAATAATGTCGACCTGCAAGGGGTGAATTGGTGTTCCCTCTCCTGCAGGCACATTTGCTGCGTGCCTGCACATCTGGAGAACTCTTCGGATGAGCAATACTGCATGGCCAAAGTCTGAAACTTGGTACCCGCGGAGTGCGTTGTGGAGTTGATTTTCTTTATCCTCGTCATAACTCCCACAAATATGGTAAAATGACTTCGCTCGTGCAAAGCATGGTGACCATAACTTATTTAAAGCATTGTCACAGCATGGGTCTGGCGCTGTTTCCGCTGGCCCTGGCGCTTTTGGAATTTCATGTAAATCCTCCTTAAGCAAACAACACTCACAAGCCTCAGTAATTGCATTAGTCACCGCAAGAGCAGCAGACTCTGTCCAAATCTCTTCTTTGGCAGCAATATTTATGCCGGCTCGTAACCAGGGCTTGCCACTCGGGTGTCTGGTGAATGCAAGGGTATTTGCAATTGTGATCTCTCCACCCACTTTCGGCTTATTGTGGCGTGGCGATCGCCCGTGAATAATATAATCCTCCAGCCTGGATGTTCCCTCCTTCGTCGATGTATCAACATCATAGGGAGTCTTCCAAAGCCACGCATCATGTCTGAGATATGTTTTCCCTTCATGTTCTCGCTTCAACGTCTCCGCATCGTGCCTCACGCGCTCCTCGTAAGTTTGAGCCATCCGGATACGCTCATCCTTCGGCAATTCGATGAGCCAGTTTTTCGGGTTCAACATGAACTCCGTCACATTTAGTGCCTCACCATAGAACCCGAGTGCCATAAGTGAGCCCCATATGTCTCGTACTGCTAAGCATTTTAGCGACTCAAAATAGAGAATATGTTCGTTTTCCACAATGTTGTTGCCGTCCAGGAGGAATGAAGCTATTGTGTTGCGGATCGCACTGTTGATAAAAGGGGATTTTCCACAAGTGGGATGCAAAGCGAAGTAGACCTCCTGACAGAGGATGAGGGCGAGATGCGCATACCCAAGGGCTATTTCATGTTCTCCTTTCCCGGTTGCCTCTTCCCAACGCTGAAGCCAATAAATGGGTGCATAGCGCTCATTAGCATGCGGCATTATGGGCAAATGAATATGTGGTAAAGACGGAGAAGTATGCAGGATAGTCTTCGTGTCGTATAGTACAAAGTAGCCAAATCTGTGTAAGGGCGTCAGAAGGGGAGAATTCTAGTTTGTGAATCTGGTATCCGTGCTCATAGTCTTAGAGAGGGGCATTGTGCCTACTTACTACTCTTCAGGTACCGCATGAAATGCTTTTCAAAAGTGCAGGGCTCATCAACGTAGAGAATGATCAAGGACAATGGAGGCTTTTTTGTTTCTTGTTTCCTTTGTCTGAACAAAGCACATGATCTCAAAAATTATTCGGTTCAAGATCATCAAAGAAATGCTCATTCACCGCGTGACGCTGTCTGGATGGATCTTTAATTTATGAATTTATTCGTGGATTTGCGGCTTACATAGACTGTGGCTGAGAAGACCCGTAAGCCATCAACCATACTTTACACTCCAACATTGCTCATAATCACCAGACCACACAGACTCCTCCACCCTCGTCTTTTTCCCATTCACCCTGGAGGTTCTCCTTCCATACTGTGACCTATTATCTCCTCCAGACACGGCAAGAACGTCGCCACTCAAAGATCAGCTAATCCTCCATCAACACTGTCGAACTGCAATGCCTTCTTTGCCAATTGTGCTGACCCACTATCGACTGATGTAGTCGGGGTCCAAATAGTTACCATCTTATCCTGAGATAAGGATGCAACATAGGACTTGGGAAGAATTGACGGGGCCCAAGCAAAATCTGCACGAAAATTAGTTTGCATTTGAGGAGATAAGCACCAGAGGACACATACCGCGTACCCAGTCCGAATGGCCTTCTAGCTGGGTTTCTTCTAGATATTGGCCGACCTCAGCATTGCTCGTTCCCGCTGTCAGTTCCTATCATTCATGGTGATATCTGCTGTTTATACATATTTCCAGCTCCAAATCTTCAACAGGTTATCCGAGCCTCCGGTTGCAAACTTCCTTACGCCACTTGCATTCTACCGGATGTCTGGACGTCGAACCTGGAGTAGTCGCTGGTGCCCATGCAACAGCATTGCAGCCAATAGCATGAGGCTGCATTAACTTGACATTCCAAGAGCCATCCTCCTTGAACTCTAGTACGGAGGGAGACCTTTCCATGTGAAGAGGTGCATGTTAGGACAGCTCTAACTTCGTGAAGAGCCTACTGGGCGGAGTTTATTAAATACATCCGTCAGTCCCGTCACTTGCAGCCCGTTAAGTAATGGGCTAACCTGATGCTTGTGATTGGCATGCTCCGTTAACTTTCCCCATATCCCATGCTTCTCTTGCCAGATGATAACCTTTCCGTCATATGAAGTATTGACGAGTATGTTACCATATTTTGGATGGCCCAAGATAGCTGCCAGACAATCATATCATCAAGGAGGTTTGTGAGTTGAGCCTGGCATCTTGAATTTGCTTGGGAAAGCTTCTGTGAGTGTGCTTACTCCTACCAGCTTGTCGTAGCGTTAGACTGGAGAGGATTGCTCCTAAGTTTATTTAGGCTTGGTATGTACAGTACACATCTGCTTATGTAATCCTGACCGCGAAGCTACAAAGAAAGGACATGCCCAGTTATGAGCAAATGTCAAATCTTATCGAACGATATTGGTATTGATTATCAACAGGCAGCAGATGACAACAGACAGCGAAAAGACTTCTTGCTCACAAGGACGTAAAGCCTCTCCTGGACAGTGGGCATTTCTTGACTTAGTAACATCATAATTGAGACTACCATATTGAATCATGGCAATACAAATCTAATCTACCAAAAGAAATTCAAGACGAAATGGAATTTAACAAACAAAAACCAAGAGAAACGGGAGAGAATGAAATAGTGAAAGGAAAATCAAGGAGGAGACTTCAATAGGTGAATGGAGAGATGTTGACAACATAGCCTGAATTTTGTCCAGGTTCTACACATCTGCATTCACAATGGGGCTTCTTTGGGCCCGGTTCTTGTGTAGGAGTAGGAAGTGTCGTCGTGAGACTAGTCTTGGTAAGGGTATAGGTAATGGTAGTAGTGGTAGTAGTGGTACTGGGCGCTGAGGTGGGTGGCAAGTCCAGAGTCTTCACAACTGGGGTTTTCGTCTTCAACTCATCACCGAGAGATGTTTGCACCACTGTGCCCGTTGGTGGTAGCTTTGGTAGAGCGCACGCACCGTGTGGCAGGTGGCTCCGAGTGGAGAGATTCACAACCCTGTCAGGAGTACCTGGGTTTGGGAAATCGACATCGAAACCCTCATCAGTACCACAGCTATCGTCAAGGTTTGCCACGAAAATGTCAGGGTAATTAGACAGGCCAGAGCCCCCATTAGCGATGGTGACGACAGCACAGTTCATGTACATTTCCCGATTTCCGACTCGATTGAACCAAGACCATGCGAATATCACTTCACCAGACTTTGTTTCTTTGGGAACATTAAAATCAAAGGAACCACCGCTTTGGACAGGGCATTTCCCGATGTAGGACTTCACAACCTTGAATGTTGCACCCTTGTCCTCGGAAATGGATGCTTGACAGGACCCGCCTTCGTGGGTTGCCCCTCCAACAAGCCTAGAAATCTCCGTTAGTATATATAATGCAGGGAACGAATAACGGGGAATATGGAACCTACGTGAATTTTTGATTGCTTCCAGCTTCCCAAACAGCTGTTGAAGCGCCCTCAGCTGTGCCGAGCAGAGAGAGATATCCTTTGCAGGGATACCCTCCAGGGCCCTGGCCCGCCAGAGGGCTGGTCATCGAGTAGTCTTTTGGCTCTATTGCATGAGGATTGAATGTTGACTTCAATGGAGCAGGGTACGACATTTGCATGTGGGCTGCCGCAGGTACTGCGAGGGGAAGAACGGCCCCAATCAAAGAAAGGGTAGTATATGAAAAGATCATTGTACTGTAAATTGGCCAGGTAGCCTTCGTGAAGATATTCAAGTGTTTATGTAGTTCTTGTGGGTATAAAGCAAAGATGTGAGTATCATCTAGAAGCACAATGAGAGAAAACACTGGTATTTATGCCCTTCCATTCTTGAATCCCCGGGGGTTATGGGATGGTCATGTTTGATGGCCACCAGGCATATCCACTATCTTCCCCCCCCCCATCCCTTCAAACCGGGTATTCAATAAAGCATGACTATGAGCCATACTGGAGAAACTTCTTTGGAATACTGGGGACCAAGTTTTGTCAATTCCAAGAACAAAGAGACAAGTGAACGAAAAAATTATCAATATCACCAACGTCGACCAGGAAACCCAGGGGGGGAAGATTTAAGAAAATATAAGAGCCGACCCAGGGGACTGGTACTTAGGTATGTTTATGGCTTTTTGTTTCCAGGTACCAGCTTTCGTTTCATGGGGTTTTCCAAAGCTTTATTTCAAGGGTTCAATCCTTTGTACCGGTACGGTATCAGTACTCTAACTGCCAATGGTCTGACGTGTGGGTGCCTCATCCATGACATATCTACACTTTAGCTGCGGGCAACAAAGAAGGCCAACGGCATCAAGTAGCAGCAGCAACAAGTCGACACTCCCTAAACAACAACACTCTCTGATCCACCACTCTTGTAATGACTGGTGACTAGCCACACCCACCAGAGCAACTCCGTAAAGTTTTATGAAGCGCAGGTCAGACTATGCCAGCCCGCAGTCTATCGGAGCGGTACAACAGCTAATGTTCGTGACCTGCACAACTCTGATTCCAATATCAGACTGACCGTTTGTGCGGCTCTGACGAGGATAGGAATCCCAATATTCTGAGTTGACAAGATCAAGGATACGCTGGACGTGAATATACCCAAGGAGATTGTGATGTAAAACTATCCTGGAAACTGCGCCCTATGCTTATGACAATTATACAAGAGACCCATAGGGGTTTCTGGTTTTGTTGGTACCTTCGGGATTCCCAGTAGGTACCACTCCGTTACATTTTGAGACTACGGAGGTCTCCGTATACATTCATGGTTCTAAAAAAATGTGACTTCTTGGCACTAAAGTTTGATGACTTCTTGGCTTTATTTAAAACTGCACTGGTAGTTACGGGATATCGATCCCACGAAATATGTATTCCACCAGCTATTCCACCAGCTATTCCACGCTCTCCCACCAGCTATTCCACACTATTCCACCAGCTATCTCACCAGCTATCATACCAACTACCGGCACCACCAGTACCAACGTTAATGGAAATGGATAGATCTGCTCCTGCTGCTCCCGCTACCTCTCCCGCTGCCGCCTCTCCCACCGCCTCCACTGCCACTGCTCACGGCAAACCTACTACGCGCCCTCAATATGATCAATCTACTACACGTCACACGAGCCACAGTATGGATGTCATTGCACTCATATCCGGTGGGAAAGATTCCTTCTTTAGTCTTCTCCATTGCATAAAAAATGGACATCGCATTGTTGCACTTGCCAATCTCCACCCCCCCGCCTCTCCAGGCATCTCTTCAGATACGGGGGTAGCGACTTGGCTCCCTGCAGAAGACCTTGACAAACCAACTCCAATATCAACAAGTGTTGAAAATGATGAACTCGATTCCTTCATGTACCAAACTGTTGGACATAACCTCCTGCCGTACTACGCTACGGCCTTGAATTTACCCTTATATCGTACACCGATAATGGGGGGCTCTGTCAACCAGGACCTGTCGTACAAGCTGGAGAAAGAAGACGAGATAGAGGATCTGCACCGGCTGTTGGAATTTATCCAGAAGAAGCATCCAGGCGCTTCTGGAGTATGCTCTGGGGCAATTCTCTCAACATATCAGCGCACGAGGGTGGAAAATGTATGTGAAAGGCTAGGATTAGTATCTCTTTCGTACCTATGGCAACGCCCTCAGCACCTCCTTCTGGATGAGATGGCCTCTGTGGGGTTGGATGCCCGAATCGTGAAGGTGGCAGCGATTGGCCTCGATCCAGACAGCTTCCTATGGCAAAACGTCACAAGCAATCAGGTGCGGATGAAACTGAGGATACTAAAGGATAGATGGGGTGTGCACATTGCTGGGGAGGGGGGAGAGTATGAGACAATAGTCGTGAAAGGGCCTGGTTGGAGGGCTAGGCTAACTGTCGACAATGGAAGCGGTGATGCGTTGAAGCTGGTCGTGGGGGATTGTGGTGTAGGGCATTTGAGCATCTTGAAAGCTGGGTGGGATAAGATAGGGGATGGGAAGGGGGAAGAGCAAGTTAATTGGGTTAGGGATTTGAGGAAGCCTCAACTCTTGAATAAATACTTCCGGAGGATCTTCGATGCACTGGGTAGTGGTGACAGGAGTGGCAAAGTGGAGATAGGGAAGCAGGGGCCAGAGGTATCTTTGGAGTCAAGTGGTTTGAGTGTCGTTCATGGATCTATACCCATCACGAGTTATGCCGTTGGTAACAATATCACTATCAACAACATCTCTGCGCCCAACAGCAGCCAGGAAATCACAGACATAATGGCACTTCTCAAAAAGCACCTCGCTCAATATTATGACAACTCAGACTCGTATTCCGTTATTCCCGATTGGAGTTCCTGGTTTGCAAAAATAACTCACGTTACCATCCTCATTCGATTTATGGCAGACTTTGGCAATGTCAACGCCAGCTACAGCAAATATTTCCTCCACCCCAACCCGCCTTCTCGTGTATGTGCTGCTATAGGAGATGCCATGCCAGCAGGATGCAACATACTTATGCATGTACAAGCTAGTACTTCTGATGAGAGGAGGGGCCTTCATATCCAAGGGAGAAGTTACTGGGCACCGGCAAATATTGGACCATATAGCCAAGCAATTTCTACGCAGGGCCTAGTGTACATATCCGGACAGATACCGCTAGCTGCACCAACTATGGATTTGCCTAGACCAGAAGACCTTCCCATTGGTTCTGAAGGGGCCATGTTGGAGTTTCAAACTGTGTTGGCAATGCAGCATATGTGGAGAGTAGCTAGGGCTATGAAGGTTTCGGGATATGCTTCGGTTATGGGCTATACAACCAGTAGCCAGGGTGCTGATATCATGAACCGGGCTTGGGCAGAGCATATCTCTATCAAGCACCACCATGGTGATTCTGGTAATGATGCAGAGGGGGATAACGACACCCCAAATCCCAAGCTGTGGGAGTCTGCTCAAGACGAGGACCTGGTTGACCAAACTCCCTACGAGGGTGAAGACATGGACCGAATCAGCAGAGTGATAACTGACTCAAATGTTCCTCCACTGTTAGTTGTACAGGTGCCGGAATTGCCACGCGGCGTACCTATTGAATGGGTTGCTCTGGGAATTGACGAAGAATATAGTCTCAACACTCCTCACCAGGGTATTGATGACGGCGACAGGGATGGAGATAACAGATATGAGGTTCAGAAGTGGACAATTCTTGACAAAATAATTCCAGGAGCTGCACTGCAGCACATACGCACTTGGAATTACAGGGGAGTACCCTACGGCTCAGTGATGCGATTGGGGTTGGATACAACACCAGCAGAGGCAGCTCTGGACGTGCTAAAGCTCATTGCAGGTAAGCAACCACAGGGCCTTGCCCCATATGTGGCTACAGTTTACTTAGCCACAGAGGGAGCACAGCATGTTGTAGCAGAGTTTTGCACAGAGTGGGAAAGACTGTGCGATCAAAGCGAGTTGGGGGATCTGCTTCAGGTTGTGCCAGTGGAGCGGGTATGGTTTGGAGATAAGCAAGTCAAAGTAGGAGTAATGGTGAGGCTCGTTTTAGATGCTGCTACAGTAAGTACAATCCCTAGGCAAAAGTCTTGGTGAAACTCCAAAACACAGCCAAAATAGCCAAAAGTGCCCATCGTAGATGATTGTACTTATGTCTTCTTGTTTTTGGAATAGAGCCAAAGCTTGATATAAAGTCCGAAAGGAAAGGTTGCCAAGACACGCTATTCCCTATACAAACTGGCGCCATTTTGCGTTTATTTGCTTAGACGTAAAGACTCAAAAAAACTAACTGTCCATATCTTGGCGGAGTGTGTTCTCGTGCCCAGACCGATTTATTTTTGTGTGGTAGAAAATGCGGAGTGGGGGAGTGCAATACCTACAGAAAGCAACATTCTCCGAGCGGTTCCGAGACTAGGTCCGTACCTCCGGAAAGATGTACCGGTAACTGTTGGAATACCAGGTTATGATATGAGGCTATAGTAAGAGCAGCGGTACAGATGTGTGGCCAGTGAACCCCGTATGAATATACGCCAGACGTGATTAAGGAAGATGGATGAGCCAGAGACTGCATCCATATGCATATATACATGACTGTGATGTGCATTACATCACACACATCCTTGGTGGAAATGCATCATGTCACATGATAGAGCACCTTATGATGAAGCATGTGCAAGAAGTCTTGGCATAAATATATTAATTAATAGTTGGCACTGGAGTTTCCTACTTACTCAATGGAAAGAATGTCGTTTGAAACACCCATCAACTCGACGCCCACAACGAAAGGGTACTATACAGAGACCTTGCTTCAGAAAGCACATCCGCCTGAGCTCGCATCACAAATCTTCACCGAGAAAATAAAGTCACGGGTACTCAACCTCAACCCGACACAGCGTTCGGATGTCGCAGATGGCCGAGCTCAGCGTCGCCGAGAAAGAGCGAAGAAGATGGCCTTGAGGCGGAAATCGCAGAAGCCCAAACCACTGACTGCGAAGGAGAAGCGGAAGTTGAGGATCTATGAGATACCACCAGAATGTCGAAAATATGAGATTTACGAACCATTGCATTTGCTGTGGGTCGGGTACATCCAGGAAGTATTGTTTGGAGACACTGGGATGGCGCCGAGAGCTACTGGAGGGGGTCATGTTGAGAAGGGCAAATTATTGATGGCAGGGCAGGAGCTGGCAGCAAAGTTTATGACTGCAGATCTACATGGAGCAGAGATGAAAGTCGTGAGAAGCAGGTGCCCAAGCAGGGTTGGGATCAGAGGGGTCATGGTGAAAGAAACAAAGATGACTTTCGAGATTGTCACAA
>Ga0307514_10005030_pt1 | contig 11962 bp, 8 predicted proteins | sample 16_EM_MG_FD_203088 | JGI IMG/M metagenome (GOLD analysis project Ga0307514, IMG submission 203088) | Populus trichocarpa ectomycorrhiza microbial communities from riparian zone in the Pacific Northwest, United States - 16_EM | ecosystem: Host-associated > Plants > Roots > Unclassified | place...
TTTTTTTTTTTTTTTGACAATCTCTAAATCTCTTTCTTTCTTTCTTTCTTTCTTTCAAAAATCAATTTTATTAATGTTATGGAAGAAAAAAAATCGATGAGATACAATAGATAGTAGGATATCAACCAAATATTATATCTCTAGCTAGCGTTATACATTAACATAAGAAAATCATATGCTAATTAATCTCTATTAAATTACTAATGAAATGAGATTATTAAGTTTACAATATTTTTGAAAACTTTATCATTTCATAATCTCAGCTACCAATCCATACTTTTTATTCCACGAATAAATTATACTAATTAATCGATTAACATTAATTTGATTAATCAATTCGGTGACTTATTAATTTGTAATATGATTTGGACTAAGTTTTTATTTTAAATAAGATTTTTTTTACTGAAACAACATTGTTTTTATTTATAGAAAAAAACTTAAAATAAAATTATTTTTAAATTTTAAAAACATATAAATTAACCCACCAACCCACAATCAGACTTTGATCAGTCTACAAACCGACTAGTTTCATGATAAATACGAATTATATGAACCTGCCATGCTTGACTCAAAAGCAACTAGATCTCACATTTGCATAATTTTTTTTTTTTTGGAACAGATCCGATCTCAAGCTGAAACACTTTCGATTTCATTAAACCGAATGGAATTATTTTCAAAAGCTAATTATTTTATTATTTTTTGTTTGATTTTCCAATGAAATGAGAGGAATGGAAAATTCAGTTTATACAGTGATGATATAGAATTGCCCTTCAGAGGATGGCACTTGTTTTGTACAAAAATCACTGCTTAATTTTCCCATTATAAGTTAAGTCAAACTAACTCTAAAATAAATTTAATTCTACAAATTAAAAATTAAGTTGTATGATGGAAATCTTTCATATATGCTAAAACTCAAGGACAAGATTGGCCATATTTAAAGTTTAGCAATCACATTGAAACATTACTTTGAATTTAACTTTTATTCTTAGTTAATTTTATTTTTTTGTTTTTCTATTCTATTTTAATATATTTTTCTAGATCTTTTTCTGTTTAAAGTAAATGATTGTTCTATTTTATTTAATCAATGATTACTGGAGGTAGGAGATAGTAAAGAAATAGAGATTGCGAGGATGAATAAAGGGAAAACAAACTTAGAGGGACCTTATTAACAAATAATAAAACTAAAGATACCAAACGAACATTTAGCCAGCAAACAACTTCACCGATTCCCCCAGGACACAACGCCACAATTTCCAAAGTCCAAACCATCGACATTTCCTAGAGTAAATTATTCTTTACTCCCTTTGTCTTGAATAACATTACAACTTAGTCCTCCATGGTTGAAAACCCACAACTCAGTCCCTTAACTCTTGCTGACCGTTGTACCATTGAAGTATCTTTGCCAGAAGAAGCAGGATTACATCGAGTCCCCAATAGGCCAAGACCATGGGAACCGGCAATGGGGCCAATATGATTTTTGCGGTTTGAAAAAAAAGTAGATTTAAAAAAATTATAAATTATATTTTTTTATTAATCCATACAAAATTATGTTATATATTTATTACTAAATATTTTTAAATACATAATCACATACATAATAAGAACACAACGCATGAGCCTCATCCTTCACTTGGAAATACGAAGAGGGGAAAGAAAGCATGTCACGAGAGGCTCCACGTTGGGACATTGGTTGATCTTAGCTTTACTAGCTGCTGCTGCTTCATTCCGTCCATTTACACAAATTCAATATCTCTTCCAGCCTGAGGTAGCAAGAATCATCAGGAAGAAGTCAATTGGGTTTAAACTCTCTATCCTCCGAGTTGCTCATCTTAAGAACTGCCTGACCACATTAAACATATTGGACTAAGTTATAAATTTGTTCATAAATAAGTGACTAAAAATAGTACACACTTTCTCCGTATCAAACAAAAATCCTGATGTCAAAGTCTCCGTTCTTCTGGTTAAAGTCATCGTTCTCTAACTTGTATTTCTTTCCTTCATAGCTTTTCTTTAATCTTTCATTTCAAAAGAGAGAGAGTGTTAGAGATATTTTTCTGTTTCAACGATGAATAATTATGGGGAAAGCAATGGAGATTTAAATGTCCATGAAAAACAAGTTGAAGGTCATGATCACTGTGAAAATGGAGATGGGTCTGATAATAGAGTCATTTTGGGGATTGATGGTGGGACTACTTCAACTGTTTGTGTCTGCATTCCTTTATTTTCTTCCTCAAAATCCCTCCCTAACCCTCCTCCTATCCTTGGACGTGCTGTTTCTGGTTGCTCCAATCATAACAGCGTTGGAGGTATTTTTGTTGTTCTTTTTTGTTACCCTTTTGATTTTTTTTGTGTTTTTCGAATGGTGGATATAGTGGTTGGTGTTTGATTTAGTTAAAGTTTGAATCTTTTTTTGTTTTTGATGTGGGTTGTTTTGGGTTTTGATTATGGTGATCATTAGGTTAATGATTTTTGGTGAGTTTTTATGATTTGGACTGACCCAGATGGGAATTTGGTTGAATTTTGGCTCTTTTCCCTTTAATCGGACTCAAAGTTTGGTACTTTATGGGGAAAAAAGGAAAATAAAAATGGAATTAGACCTTCACCTTATAATCTTCGGAGATCTGCTCTTAAATTTTTTTGTCCCCAATTATTTTTAGTTTTACAAATTGGAGTTGATTTGTTGGTACCAATGCTAAGCTATATGTTTTGGCCCCTAATTTAATCTGATTGTATGTTTATACGGGGAAGTTTTTAGAGTAATTAAGCTGCTGTAGAGTGGACTCTTCCCTCTGATTAATATCTTTAATGTTTGTGTTGTTTGCACAACACTTGAACTCACTTTTTTGAGGTTGCTGATCTCTTAGCTTTGCCAATTGTCGCCTGGATTTTTTTTATTTTTTTTTGGTTGATCAACTTGATTTGTTCATGCTTTCTTTTGAGAATAGGGGTTCTTGGATGCTTAAATGAACTTCTAAGTTGGTAGTTTTTAAGAATTCTAATGCATAATGTTTGTTGTCTTCTCTGTATCAGTTCCAATATGGACGCTAATAATCAAAATTTTCTGATAAACCTTCAATTATTATAGCCCTATGTCATATCCTTTATGTTCTCCACACCATTGTTGAATACATAAATATAATATCAACATTCTCTCACATTTTCAACGTTGAAGAATCAAAATGGCAAAACATTGTTTCATTTTCTTTGCTTTTTTTAGTTACTGTTCATGTATCATATCCTACAGAAACTGCTGCCAGGGACACATTGGAAGAGGTTATGGCTGAAGCCCTCTCAAAATCAGGTTCTGATTGGTCGGCTGTTCATGCTGTTTGTTTAGGCGTTTCTGGTGTTAACCATCCAACTGATCAAGAAAGGATACTAAACTGGCTAAGGTTTGCATCGGAGTATTACCTAGCACCTTTTTTTCTCACTGTGCAGTGACCTGACCAGTGGAAATTGAACATAAATTCTATCTTTTTTCATGTCTTATAAGAGCCTATTATTGTTCATTGAGACCTTAAAATATAATCTTGTTGCTTTCATTTCTCCTCGTGTTTTAGTTGGAACGTTCCCAATTCCATAGAAAATATTTTTCTGCTTGTGGCCATAGATTCACCCGCACCATTGCTACTTGCTTCTTATTTTCCTTCTCCTTGCTTATTACCAATGAATTACTCGTGGATGTCTTGTTCTGAATCAGATGCTCTGTTTTTACAGAGAAATATTTCCTAGCCATGTGAAGTTGTATGTTCAGAATGATGCTGTTGCTGCTCTTGCAAGTGGGACCATGGGAAAGCTTCATGGCTGTGTATTAATTGCTGGTACGGGGTGCATTTCTTATGGATTTGCTGAAGATGGCAGAGAAGCTCGAGCTTCAGGTGCAGGACCTGTCCTAGGTGATTGGGGGAGGTATGCGCTATACACTCGGTGTGTGGTTAGTTCTTTGCCTAATGCAGTCAGGGTGTATGAGATAGGTTTGAGTTTTAGTTTCCTTCTCTCTTCTTAAATAATCAACAGTTTGAATGCTAATTACTTCGTTTTCTGAAAATAACATCCAGTGGCTTTTAATAGCTTGAGGTTTTATAAAAAGAAAATTGCTTTGTTAATCGATCATTTGCTACAGTCTTCTTACCTTTTCAAGTATGGTAAATTGTTTTTAGTAATGTGTGATAATGCAGTGGATATGGAATTGCTGCAAAGGCACTGACTGCAGTAATAAGGGCTCATGATGGTCGTGGTCCACAGACAATGCTAACAAATAAGATTTTGAAGGCACTCAGTCTCTCGTCTCCTGATGAACTTATCGGGTACTTGTTTTAAAACCGTCTTGACTCTGGTCATCATTTTTATTTTCAATTATTGGTTTGAACTTTGAAATTTGAAATCGAAGTATCCTTCATTGTCTGTGTATTTCCTTTTCATGTTTTTTCCTTTCTTGTTTATTTTCTTTTCCCCTTGCATATATGTAAACAACAAATGGTTTAAAGACGTGATATTTAGTATTAAATGAAATGGCTATAAGAGAAATCCTGCTCCTCTAAAGCCCCCTGATAATCATTCGGTGAACTGATGCCTATCTTTTCATTGGTTTTTTAGGTGGACTTATGCTGATCCATCTTGGGCACGCATTGCAGCACTTGTTCCAGAAGTGGTATCTTGTGCAGAAGCTTGCGATCAAGTAGCAACTAAGATCTTGGTCAATGCAGTCCAGGACTTGGCTCTAAGTGTGAAGGCTGTTGTCCAAAGACTTCATTTGTGCGGTGAAGGTGCAAACCTGATTTGACTATACTCATTTAAAATGTTGCTCAAGATAAACATCGTTGTCATATAAATTTTAGCACTGGGGGGATCCCTTGTATGAACTCAGGATGCCTAAACTCTTGGTTATGGTGTTCTTAAGCCTTTATCGCAAGTTGATGTGATATATTCCATATAAACCATTCTAACAATAATAGGAATGCAATTTTGGAAAGCTATCTAGTAAAGCATGTCTGTTGGCTTTTCTTACCTTTTATTTTCATGAACTTAACCTTCTTAAAGACTTTTTTTCCTTGCAGATGGAAATGGTTCTTTCCCTGTTGTGATGGTTGGTGGTGTTCTCGAAGCTAACAGGACTTGGGATATTGGGAAAGAAGTTATGAAATGTATTCAGGAGCAGTTTCCTGGGGCTCATCCCATTAGACCACAGGTTAGCATCGATTCACTTTTTATTCTTGAAGCATTCATTTCTCAACAAATTGCAAAACCTGATTTCAAGCCTTGCTTTCATTTTTGTCAAATTTAACCCTTTCCCCCTGTCAAATCTGAATGCATTGAACCAAGTTGCAACTGATTTTAGTGATTTACAATTAGAAGAGCAATGCTACAACTTTCTAAACTATAAACCAGAAAGGGATCACTAGGGAAATCCTCGGACTAAATTGCACTTTAATTCAAAGCATGGCTTGTTGGTGTGGAGGTACTTGTCGTGGTGCAAAATGAACAGTTGTCTGAGTTTTGGGAGTGAGATGACCAGTATTGATTCTTGTTTTGAATATTCAGGTCGAACCAGCAGTTGGGGCAGCGTTGCTGGCCTGGAATTTCTTGATGAAAGAATCAACAGAGAGCTCCCATAGCTGACTGGTTCCGTTTTAGGGTGCTGAATTCTCTACTGTACAGATCAAGATAGAGGAAGGTTTCTTGGAAATAAAATGTATTTAGTGAAATTCATATGCGCGTTCTGCCGTCATTTAAGGAAAATGAAAAATGAGAAGCAGCTACTTGTTCATGATTTAACCCTTCGCACATCCATTTCATTCTTAAATTCCACATGTTTTGGAAGAATATTTCACGCTTGTTCTCCCCATTTTTCAGCTGTACGTAAAGATAATGAAAGACTAGAGAATTGATGGTAAAAGCATTTAACATGCCTTTTTGTCTGCTTGTTTTTAAATGTTTATTCCCACCTTTGTCCTCCATTGTTTGATCTAGCTAGATGCTCCTGTGTGGTCTGTGTCCAAATTTGCTGATGTCTCGAAGTATTTATATTTCTGATTGCAAACTAATTAATATGATCCCACCAGCATGTTGGTAAGGAAATTGCTTAAGATTTTCATTAGTTTTGATTAGGAATCACTTTTTGATGATTCCCAAAAAATCTGCTGCTTGTAAGAGATTTCTTTTCTACTTGGGATAACAGCTATCGTATCTCAAGAATGAAGACAGCTGAAAACTTGCCTACCAACTACCAAGAATGATTCATTAACTGCAGAAAGACCTATACATTAACAGGCTGTAAACCTATGGTATGATAAAACTATAATCTATGTAGGCAGAAGGGGGGACGGAGAACTGAAAACTGTCAATCACAGAACCAGTCTGTGATTCACTGTGACTAGCAGTCCAGAACCAGGAATGTGGGACCATTCTGTATCACAAGAACCAAGTTTTCTAAAGTTGCCTCGCCTCTTGTTGCGGGCGTTTGGCGTGCCCCTCCAAAGGCCAAGGGGGAGACTGCATCCCTTTCCTTCTGACACCAAAAACTAAGAATATTTTTTTGGCTTTCCACTTTGCAAGAGTTTGAAGCTTCAATGTGTTGGCGAAAGCACTTGGCAAAATTCCCTCCCTCACTATGCAGTATCATCTGTTCAACAAAACTTATTGATGAGGAAATAAAGAGAGGATACCTATAAAATGCACCAGAAAATCTTCATAAATAATCATCAATTTACTCCAACATACAGAATGCTATGTTTAGGTGACAGCTTGAGCTAGGAGCATACACCAATGGCCTTTGGCTCACTTTCATCTTGCCATGTCCCAAAAGACATAATGTTTAAGATGGAACCACCTAATTTGGAAACATTACCTTGTCGGATCAAACTGGTTTCATAGATTCTCCATTCAATTCTCTTCTAACTAGCTTTAGAATCTCAGTAATCTGCAACAAAAGAAGTAAACGGTTAATGAATGGATGAATCCAAAATTAAATGTCTTAAGGGTATTGATGGGGTGTCTTACAATATTAGCAATGTATAACCATGAAAAACATTATTTTAAATTAGGCAAGGTTGATGTGCAAATGTTCAATAATCAATCTATTTTGTGTTTGAATCTATTCATGGATTACCTTCTCATTTTACTAGTTTCTTCGTGATCAAAATTGAAAATTTTGAGTGGCTGAAGCCTGAATGGAATTCATCCAACATAGGGAAAGTTGTAACATTTACTTCTATGCAATTTCAAAACAAAACATGTAATGGACTCTGTGCAAATGTTAGTTAACAGCAATTATGCAAAGAGTTGTCTCCCCCTCATGTCCCGCTTTGCAACTTCAAGAAATAATCAAATTCAATCACACACACACACACAAGTTAAAATGAAAGCAAGCGAACACAAATTAATTCCAAATACATTAAGTGTTAGTGGCAGAAGAAAAAAGCATCTTACTCCAGAATAATGTTTCAATATCGGAGAATAATGATCCAGTGCTATGTATATCTTTTCAAGGAGGCTTAGAAGATTTTCTACCTCGTCACCCAAAAGATCAACCTGAAATTCAGACAAAAAAAATCCAGTGAACTAGTTAAGAAAAATGAAAAACACATATCAATACACGTTTTTTCAAGTTCATGTGTGTACATTTTCATGAAATTGGATTAAAACTTAAAGAACCAGGGGTCACTGTGAAGAGTTGAGCAAAGGATGCGTTGAGCATTGGACAAGATCACCCAAAATTACAAAAAATATAACTGATTCACTGAATATACTTATTCACAAAAAAATTCACCCTTTGAAATAAAAAGCTCCGTCCTCTTAAATAGCAGATAATCTTGATCACATAGCTATGGGAGTATGAAGCGGAAAAAAATCTCCCCAATACACCTCTCTGCGCTATCTTCTTTTACTCCAACAAATAAAACTTCAAAATATTTCCAAAAGGAAAAAGATTTCCAGGGTTCCAATTTTTTTCATTAATTCAATTTAAGTTGGTTACTTCATACTTACTGTCTTTTTTTTCAGAAAAAAAAATCCCTGGTGGTTCTGTAACTCCAATGAGCATGTGAGTCAAGCCTTCTCTATCCATTAAGCCAGTGCATTAACGTCTATCCTATATATTTTAATATTTTGGAATATAGCATGAAAACTGTATCCAAACATTAATCAGAAAAGACAACCATTCCAGAAAAAAAATAAAAAGCTACTTCCTCAAGTAATGAAATAACATAGTTCTACATATGGACATATACACCACCGTTTAAGTTATTGGAATTTATCTCCAAACCAGTAAGCATAGCGTATGCAAAAACAAACAAAACAACCAATACATGTGTTCTGTAGAGTGTAATTTGTTATGAGATGATGGCAAACCACTAAAAGATATGATAAGTCTTGCAAAGTGTGAATTCTAAGGCATACCTCAGCTTCAGCCTTTTGAAGGTCAGAACACCTACTTTCCAACTTCTGCTTGTGCAGAAATCCCATTCTTGTAAGTATACCAGCCTTCTGAATAAGAGAACCCGATTGTGAACTAAGATTTTCCAGCCTGCAAAAAAGCCATGTATTGTTATGGCTGGTTTCTAATCAATAAACTTATTCTCTACTATGCAACAATTTTCAGTCAAAACATCATCCTCTACAGCATAATAAACTCTTTCAAGCTTTATAGGTTAATGATCTGAAAAAATAAGGTAATACAAATACAATGGGGGCATACCATTTCCCACATGCATAATCTAAGCAGCGGAATCGTTTATATTATGAATATGTGCACGCAGTAGTGTAGTTTAGGCTTCATTAAGCATTTACGGTTACCATTCTAAAAAAAAGACCCCAATGTGTCCACACGTCAATATAAATTAACATATGGGAAAATAAATAACTCTTATATCAAAACAATGGCAATGTAATCACCTCAAGCTACTCCTTTTGATTTCTTTTGTGGCTCTGCTTTCAAAATCAGTAACTGCTCTTGATAATCCATTGACAAGAACAACTATTGAATCCAGTTGCTCCCTGTGCTCCCTTTCTCTTGCTTCAACCAATGATTGCTTCTCTTGAGAAACAGCAAGCAGCATGCTTTTCTCTTCAGTAGCTTCCCTCAAGTTCTCTGTCACTAGCTGAATCTTCTCTTGCAACTTGCTAATCTCCTCTTCACAAAGTTTGTTTTTGTCCAAAGCCTCGAGCAAATCATGTTTAATGATCTCAGATTCTTCACTGTTTTGTGAAATTAATAGACGCTGCTGACTTGTCTGAGCCCTTAAATTGCCAAGCTCTCTAGAAGCCAACTCTAAATTTTCCTTCTCCTTTTCCAACGCATCTGTTGATTCCCGCACTAGTTTGTCCTTCTCTTGAATTGTTGCTGTTAGCAAGTGTATATCTTGGTCTAGTTTTTCTTTCTCTGCAATGCTCATTCTTAATGCCTTTTCTTTTTCCATAGCTTCCATCTCAAGCGTCAATCGAACTTTATTTTCATCAACATATTTCTGGTTCAAACTACCAAGTTTCTCCTCAGCTTCCTTGAAGGCCTCTTGAAGACCAACTTCCAACAGCCCTTGTGTAATAATAGACTCCATATCTGAATCTTCAATTTCCAATTTGCTAGCAGATTTGGCATTTTGAGCTGCTTCTCTGAATATAATTTCATAAATTCCCTCCATGAAATCATACTCCAGGTCTGATTCTTTAGTGAAGCATTTGATCTGGCCCATGAACTCCTTGAGAAGTATTTTATGCAGATCTTCACTGATTGTAGTTTCAGCATGTGTATCTTCTATTAAACTTTTAAGATTTGTGATTATTCTCAACAAGTTTACCTCTGTCAGAGAATGTTGTGACATTTTCTCAGTAGCATCAGAAACTTGTGAGGAAAGGAGCTTTATTTCCCTTTTCTTTTGTGCAAGCAAGTCTCGTAGTTCATGGTTTTCTAAACGAAGGGATTCAAGTCTGTCCTTCATATTGTCAAGACTCTCTGCATTGTTGCTCGCTGAAGGCACTTTCTCATTTTCAACAAGAATGTCATCCAATTTCAAAATGACCTCAGCGATCTTTTTCCTCAGTATGTCTAAGTCCTTATCCTTCCTCACTGGCAAAGAAGATCCCCTTTCTTTTAAGTACTCCCTCTTGAGGCTGAAAATTTCTTCCGTCATCTCTTGCACTTTTGACTCATGGTGTCTCTTCATTTTAGTCATCTCAGTCTTGAGATAATGAAACAATTCTTCCCTGTTCATGTGCTTTAGTTGGGCAGCTTCCAAATTTTCTGGCATAGTAATTATAGACTCATCGTGATTTCCATTTGAAACATGATGACCTGAAGACTTCCGGTGCTCAAAGGAACCATGAGAAATTAACAGACCGCTTTCAGATACAAACAGTGACTTTGCGATGGCATCCAATTCCTGACGTAAACTTGAAAGCTCTTTCACCTTTTCAAGCCAACTTGCACTTACATTGCCAAAAAACTGGGTATTTTGATCCCACAAACTCTGCTCAAACTCTTCTTGGAGACCCCTAATACAATTCTGGATAACCAGCCCTTCAATTTCTGCTTGAAACTCCTTCTCCTGCTGCCACTCAAAGAGTGATAACTTGGAGAAACGGACCATATCATCTGTGTGTTTGTAGAAAGAGTCCAGAGTAGTTCCTAGATCCTCAAGCATTCTGTCCACATCACTCCATTTATCAGGCACCTTTTCTGGAAGAATACCACTCAAACCCACAATTTCAGAAGCTGAATTCCTCCTCCTCATAGAACAGGACCCTTTAACCTTGTGAATTTCTTTCTTGAGCTTCTTGAGCTTCCCTTTAACTGCAATTTTAAGATTTTCCAAAGATTCTTGTAACATAGCTTGCTCCACAAATGTATCTGAATGGGTAGAATAAAGACCATTTTTTCTATATTTTTGCTCTTGGCACATCCCTGAACACACAGATTCATTTTCATCTGCGCCCACGTGGTAAAGATGCAATTCTTCCTTCAATCTAGTCAACTCCAATTCTTTCTGAGCAATCTTCTGCACTGCCTCTTGTTCAACTGCAGATACCATGCCCTTTATGACCGAATCACTAACCATTCTAGAAACGGTCAATCGATCCTCAATATCTTCCCAGCACAAATCAAAATCTTTAAGTAGATCAGCACCTAGATTCTCACTCTCCTCGATGCCATTTGTGTGCTGGACCATTGTTCCATTGCATGAACTCATACTAACATCCATAAGAGTAGAATTCTCCAAAACCTCTTCACTCCCCATCCACTCTCAACATAACAACACCATCAAAACTCAATTTGAACAGACCATCAATCTCAATAGGTTAATAAACACAAAAACCCTGCAAAATTTAGCAATGCAGCAAAAGAAACTTTTAAGAAAACAAAAACAAAAAAAAAAAAAACCAAAAAAATATACAATCAGGCAATCCACAAGCCAATACCCAAAATCCCTTTTTTACTCAATTTACTGCAGAGAGAATTCAATGAATAAATAAATAGAAAGAAAGAAAGTTTTGAAGCTCAAAGTGCTCTATTTAAGCATAAACCATAAACCAGAAAACAAAACAAAACACAACTCATCTGAGACTAAGCTTATTGCAACTATATGAGCTTATTTTAAGTAGAAATAAAAATTACTCAGGTAAAAATCAAATCTTTTCTACCTTATTGGCAACAAAAACCAAGAAGCTTCAAAACCCAGTTCATTAAAAAACAAGCTAAATCTAACTGAGCTAAATTACAACCTAAAACCATCTTGCTTAAGCTTAAATTAACAATTCAGATGACAAAAATTTAGTACTTTAAAAACCAAAAGACTCAAACTTTTCATTTTCTTTCCTCCCATTTTCTCAACCACCATGCAAGACCAACAAGTAAATTATAAAACCATGTTAGAAACAAATTTCACTTAAGCTTAATCAACACTTCAAATCATAAAAAAAAAGTGAAATACATAAAAAAAAAAGAAGCAAAACTTACATGTTTATTGAA
>Ga0307514_10005031_pt1 | contig 11960 bp, 14 predicted proteins | sample 16_EM_MG_FD_203088 | JGI IMG/M metagenome (GOLD analysis project Ga0307514, IMG submission 203088) | Populus trichocarpa ectomycorrhiza microbial communities from riparian zone in the Pacific Northwest, United States - 16_EM | ecosystem: Host-associated > Plants > Roots > Unclassified | place...
GTTCGGCCAGTAGCCTCCCCTTCGCGGTTGGTTTCTGGAGAATCTCGTAGATCTCTTTCATTTCCTTGCTCAGGTTGCTGAGAGAAGAGACGGTAGGCTTCGGAGGAGGGATTTCCTCCTCTTCCAATGACGACTGGCCATGCTCCGAGCCTTCTCGAGACTCCGCCTCTTCATCTACCGGGGGTCTCTTCCGCTTCTTCGGGTTAGATACAGTACTGCTGCCATCATACGGAACCTGGGCTGGTTTCTTGATCAAAGCAACGTTCATGACTGTGAGTCCGGAGGCATCCCTGAGCAGTGTGATGACCCCATGTTCCCAGCCTTGTGGTTGTGAGAGAGCCTCGAGTATCGCCTCGAACCGTTGTAGCTCGTGAAGCCGGAGAAGCGGTGCCTTGCGTGAGAGAGAGATTACGCAGCCGAGGAGATTTAGAGAAGATATTGGGGTGGATACGACTCTGGAGGAGAATAAAGAACGAATGGCAGAAGATATTTCTGGGAGCAGAGGGTCCGACATTCGTTACGTAGCCAGAAAAGCGGAAGTCACCCTGTCTAGCGCACAGCCGAGCAAGTCGCGTTGGAAGTGAAGGCGATCGTCTCTCCCTGACTCCCATGTCCTAGGGCTCAAACACGACACGACCTACTGCAGAACCAGCGCTGCGTTATTTTTCGCGTTGCACGCGTTCTATCGTATTCTTCAACCCAGAACCGGTGAAGCAAGATGCCAGACAATCAGATATTCAAGGTATGGACCCACGGTTGTGCTCAAGCTCGGACCGGACTGATTCTGGGCTTTCTAGGCCACGTACAGTGGTATTCCTGTGTACGAGATGTACGTGGTTTCGTCCATTATTCCAAAATTTTCATTCCCGAGGACCCATGCACGAGTATTTTAACTTTGCTTTTCCCGTGGCTCAGGATGTCCAATGGGGTAGCCGTCATGCGTCGTCGCTCGGATTCATGGCTTAACGCGACCCAAATCCTCAAGGTCGCGAATTTTGACAAGCCCCAGCGAACTAGAATTTTGGAACGTGAGGTCCAGAAGGGAGAACACGAAAAGGTCCAGGGAGGGTACGGGAAGTACCAAGGTAATGTCTACGGTTTCCGGCCCTCGGAAAAGCTTAGTCTAAGATGACGTCGTGGGTATTAGGCACCTGGATTCCCTTGGAACGCGGCATCACCCTCTGTAAACAATATCATTGCGACAACCTACTTCGTCCGATCCTCGAGTTTAGCCCAGACTCTAAAAGCCCCCCACCTGCCCCCAAACACGTCTCCGCCCCCTCTACGAAGCAGCCCCGCCGCGGACAGCAACAGCCGCAGCCACAGCCAGAACCTCCCGTGACCGCGCGTGCCACCCGTTCCTCCCGTAAACAACAACACGAAGAATCGGATATCGAAACACTCTCGGACAGAGGCTCTGCGGACGGGTCGTTACCACCCACACCCTCGGATGTCGCCTCCTCGAGCTCCCGAACCCCTTCCCCGATTGGGAGCAACGCAGATTATGACTCCGGGGATGTATCCGACTCGCCCCGGTCGCGGAGGCGAAAGCCCAAACGCCAACGCCATGGAGGCACTCCACCCAAAAATATGGGCGGTCCGGCGGAACATGCTGACCAGATCTTGGAATACTTTATCTCGGACACCAACCAGATCCCTCCTGTGCTTATCACGCCTCCCCAAGACTTTGATCCAAACATGGCTATTGATGATGATGGTCACACTCCCCTGCATTGGGCCGCGGCTATGGGACGGATTAGGATAGTCAAACTCGTCCTTTCTGCCGGGGCGGATATCTACAAGGTTAACAGCACTGGCCAGACTGCCCTCATGCGGAGCGTCATGTTCGCGAACAACTATGACGTCCGCAAGTTCCCAGAATTGTACGAGCTGTTGCACAGGTCAACACTCAACATCGACCATTCGAACCGGACGGTTTTCCATCATATCGTCGATATTGCGATGACCAAGGGCAAGACGCACGCCGCTCGCTACTACATGGAAACAGTCCTCAACCGGTTGTCAGACTACCCTAAGGAGTTGACAGATATAGTCAACTTCCAGGACGAGGACGGTGAAACCGCTTTGACTCTTGCCGCGCGGTGCCGTAGCAAACGACTCGTCAAGCTCCTCCTTGACCACGGAGCCGACCCGAAAATTCAAAATCGAGATGGGAAATCCACGGAGGACTATATCCTAGAAGACGAGCGATTCCGGGCCTCCCCCATTCTTCCTTCCCGTGCCAGTTCAATGTCCTTCCGGAATGCTCACGCGGCGTACCCACCTCCTGGGGCACCAAATAACTATGCCTTCGCCCCCGCCAACGGCGACCGAGCGCCGTTGCATCATTCCAGTACGGCTCAAAGGGCGAGTACTAAATGTGTCAACGAGATGGCGGATATGTTGGATAGCCTGGCGGCTTCGTTCGACAGCGAACTTCGGGAGAAGGAGCGGAGTATGAATCAGGCCAACGCGTTGCTCGCTAATATCCAAGGAGAAATACTTGAGAGTCAGCGCGCGGTCACACATCTCCAGAATCAGGCTCAGAGCCTTCCCCAAGTCGAGACCAGACTTAAAGGGTTGGAAGAAGAGGTCATGACGAAGATGGGCAAACGCTATCGACTTGGGTGGGAGAAGTGGGTGAAGGATGAGGAGGAACGCGAAAAACAGGTCAGGGAGACAAACAATGGTGAAATTGCCTCCATTCCATCAAGCGCTTCGCTTGTCGATGAAGTGGAAGAATCAGTTCCTGGACTCAAGCGCCGGATGATGGACAATTCAGACCTAGCGGAGCTCTACGCGAACATCCCGACTGACCCTGAAGAGCTGAAGGAGGAGTGCGAGAATTTGAGAGAAGAGATGGTCCAGCACCGGAAGCGTCGTAGAGTCGCATTCGAGGAGCTGGTAAAGTTCCAGGCGGAAGCCGGGACCGGTGGCCGGATGTCCGAATATCGGCGGTTAATTGGTGCAGGCTGCGGTTTACCGCCATCCGAAGTCGATGGCGTTCTGGGCATCCTGGTTGAGGTGTGTGCCTTGTTGCCCCCTTCGGATCAACTGCTGATGAGCGATGGACTGAATGTAGACGTTGGAAGCGGAGGAACCCAGCTCAGTTGCTACCTGGACAGGGTTGAAGTCGGGGGCGACAGTGACCTCGACGTTGAGCAGCGCGTCGTTGGCGTAAGGGGGGTGTACATTGTCCTGTTGTAAGTTTATGGGGCAGCACAATGGTCGCTTGAGAGGATGATCTCGGAACAATAGAAGTCGTTACCGGGTCACGTGTCTCGTGGTATCTTACCTTCTCAGCGCATTCAGTGAAACAGAGCCAGGCTCTTCTCGACGCTCGCCATCTTTTTTCTTGTACTTTTATCTTTCTTTTGGCTTTGTACTCCTACCCACCAGACGATGAAGGCCCTTAGAAAATCGCTCGGCAGCTCCAGGGACCACCACTCTTCCCACTCTTCCCACCACATTTCAACCCCCATCACCAGCCCAACGCTTTCCAAGGTCGCACTTAACCAACCTCCTCCGACCCGCGTCATCCGCGCTACCGCAAAGTACCGTTCCCAGGCTCCGCAACAGCTCTCTTTCGAGAAGGGTGACTTTTTCCATGTCATACGAGACATCGATCACCACGGTCTCTGGTACGAGGCCCACAACCCGGTGACCGGTTCTCGTGGCCTCGTCCCAAGGGCCATGTTTGAGGAGTTCTCCAAGGGAAACCCTACGTACGCGACCCTCCACGGTTCATTAACCCCTTTGGTATTCAATGGTCACTGATCTAAAACTTGTAACTTTACGTAGTAACCGTGCGCCTCCGTTTGGTTCACCCAAGGAGGGATCCAGCCCAACATCTCCGACGTCCAAGACTCAGGTTTTCTACGCGGTAGTTCAACATGACTTTATTGCTGAAAGGCCGGATGAGCTCGAGGCAAGGGCCGGAGACCCTATTTCCGTCGTCGCTCAATCTAATCGAGAGTGGTTTGTTGCGAAGCCGATCGGACGACTTGGCCGCCCGGGTCTCATCCCTGTCTCGTTCGTCGAGGTTCGCGACCCGAAAACAAATCAGCCTATTCGCGACATCAACGCGTTAATCGACCAGGGTGCCCTTCCCAAGGTTGAGGAGTGGAAACGTCAGATGCTCAACTACAAGGCCACGAGTATATCGTTGGGCGTTTTGGATGATTCGAGCACCAAGTCCGGAGTCGCGAACAGCCCATACATGCCAAAATCTACCTCAGTTCCGTCATTTCCCTCGGCTTCCTCTCCAACCCAATCCGCATATCCACCCCAACCTCAACCTACAGACGAGAGCCAGGTCCCCCCAGAAGGGATTCTTCTCTCCGCAGAAGTCGTCTCGTTCCACTCGGAAATGGAAGAGTATTGGTTCCGAGTGCACATTATCTTCCAACCGTACAACTCGAGTGGGGGTTTCGACCTTCCCCTCGCCAAACAGCACGTCCTCTATCGGTGCTACAACGACTTTTACGACTTCCAGATCGAACTGCTCGAGAGATTTCCCCGAGAGGCCGGAAGAGAGGTGGAAAATCCTTCTCCCCGGTTGATCCCGTATATGCCTGGTCCCGTGGAACATGTTGATGACGAGATCACATTGACGAGGAAAGACGAGTTGGACAAGTACCTCCGATCGCTGTGCAAATTAAAGGAGACGAGCGCGAGGTACATCCTGGAGTCTATTGTCGTCAGGAAGTTCTTAGCGATCAAGCCCGGAGATGCGGAGATGGAAATTGATCCATGTACAGAAGAGATTCGAGCCATCTTTGGTACCGGAGATCCACCAGATGGGTACCCGCAGGAACTGCCGTACGAGGACACCAATGGTTTGCATGACCAGATGGGACGTATGAACCTCAACGGCGGGTACGACAACGGATACGACAACGGGAGTTCCCGTTCGAACTCTCACGCACATGATCCATACAGCTACGGCGAAGATGCGTACGACGGACAATCTGTTCGGGATCAGCTTGCTTCCCAAAATCACCAGAGGTCAAGATCCGCCACTTCACACCAGCGATCTTCAGCGTACAGTTCGTCCCCTGGTAACTCTCCTCAACCTACGCCGAAGAAACCACAGTGGGCACAAAATCACCCTTATTCTGGTGGAGGGTGGAATAGTTCAAATGGCCACGGCCACGACGATCACTTCGGTAGTGAGCAAGGTCGGGCCTCTATCTCTTCCGCGACCTCGCGGCCATCTGTACGGCCACTGCAACCTTCTATTACAACTCGATCACGATCCCACTCAAACGCTACCAAGCTTAATTCTCCCCCTATATCGGCAACCAACCCTCAAACAGCGTTCGTGAAGATCAAGATCTTCGATAGCATTACGGAAGACCTGATAGCTATTCGTGTCCACCCACGGGTCACGCACGGACAGTTGATGGAAAAAGTACAGTCCAGGCTTGGTGCAGGTGTCAGGAACCTGAAATATCGGGAGAGCGCGGCGGGTGCGTTCGTGGAGCTGCTGGATGATGAAGAGCTGAGGATGTGGATAGAGGCGACTGATAGGCATGTCCTGTATGCGGACTGAAGTGCCGGTTGGCCGGGTATGGATTCGGTCGTGCGCGCAGTGGCTACGGGCTTCTTGATTATTGGTCGTCTTTATTGCCTTCGCTCTTCATCTCTACGTTTCTGTTTGTCCGGACTGCACCTCTGACATTTTATCCCACCCCAGCACTATTCTGTCTCTTTATCATCCCGTTCCCTCTGGATCTTTGTTTATTAGTTCTCTCTACTTTTTTGTATCCCCTATCTTTCCATTTGACAAGGTACATACATGTCGGCTCCTCCTCGGCTTCTCCACCACGTCTGTCTTCACTCTTCCTGGTGTCGCGTTTGCGCCTGTTGTATCCCACTAATTCTACGCTCTATACTATGGATCTGACGTCCTCTAGTCTATTGTACAGTTGGATCCATCCTCTCTACCCTACCTCTTTGCGACAGAGTTCGGACTGGTTGCAAAGATCACTAGTTCGCTCGTTCGGCCTCCTGCCCCCCCCTGATACATCATCTGACAGAATGGCCATCGGTGACATCCAGCGCTTACCATCATAGTTTTTGAATACTTGGGCCTTGTACACAGTTCCTCCGTTTGCCCGTTCGCCCAGCCCCCCAAGTCATTACCCTAGCCAGACGTTCATGAGCCCACCCAATGCCCTACGACAACTTCAGAACCTCGACAAAACGTCGCCACAGTTTCACAAGCACCTCAGCAACTTCATTCGTAACAAAGAATATCGGAATGCCATTCCCAGCCTGCAAGGTGAAGATCTGATGTGGCTTGTCGAGAACCTGGATAGCGTGAGTCACCGAACCATCTCTAACTGATCTGCGCTCAACATTTATGTAGATTCTCCTGGGTATCTCCAATCATGCGAGTCCCGCGTTCCAGGAATGCTGGCGCGAAATGAGGGATATATGTGGTGTCAAAGGGGTGTTGCCGAAATCTTATAGGCTTTCAGATTCTCCGCTGGACATCAGCCTTCCATCAGCCTCTAGTTCGAAGGTTCGGGTTCAACGTGTAAGCATACACCCGATGGAAGATCCCCAGAAAGCCAAGGAGGTGCGTTTTCGGTGACACGTTTCCCCGTTCTTAGGTGCTAAAGGTTTCCCAGACCTTCTGTCAAATGACTGTAGTATGGAAACACTTGACACATCCCAACGTCGTTCCCCTGCTGGGTGTCACCATCGATCCCTTCCAACTCGTTTTGGAGTCGGATATCGACATGACGGGATACGTCAGCAACCGAACAGACACGGACAGACTGAATCTCGTGGGTGCCCTTCTACCGCACGTATTATACGACACACTTACCCCTTCATCAGTTATCCGATGTGGTAGAAGGCCTCAATTACCTCCACTCCTGCAACGTTATCCATGGAGGTATCAAGGGGGTATGCGATCGTTCTTGATCGTCCACCGCTCGCGTATTGACACCCAGCTAGTCGAACGTCCTTGTGGATGCCGCCGGTCGTGCGCGAATCACGGGTTGCGGCCTCGCCATTGTCACTCAGGACCTGAATTCCATACGGAGCGATCCAGACGAGTATGGGAACATCACTCGGTGGATTGCACCGGAGATCTTGGACAACCGAGGGACGTACAGCAAGGAGGCGGATGTCTTCTCATTTGCGATGCTCACGATTGAGGTCCGTAATAGATTCAGGATTGGTATCTGACGAACGTCATTCAAATAAACAAAGGTTTTCACTGGCGCTATACCCTTCAGCGATAAACTATCTCGTGCGGCCATGTTGGCGATTGTTGGTGGTGAGCGCCCTCCACGACCGACCCACCAGGCTTTGACCGAAGCTCTATGGACGATGATGCGACAATGCTGGGATCAGGAAGCTCATCGACGTCCACAAGTGTTACAGATTTTGTGCGGCTTGTAAGTTTCAACCTCTCTGGAGTCATGCGTTTGTTTACCCGGCCGGTTTACGTGCGGCAGAATCCCAGCATGGAAGCGCTCGATCAATCGTTCCCTCGCCATGGATAAGTGCGTCTCTATGATTACGGCCGTCTTCTCCGACCGTGGTGGGGTCGAGGCGGTCAAGCGCCTATGTAGGGACGATGCTCAGGCCTTCATCGATGTGATAGATGAGGTGCCTCTCCACTCTTCTATCCCAGAAGAATGGATTCGCTGACCTGAACTCAAAATTACCCGCCATGCCGAGTAGACGTTGGATAGCCTAGAACCGCGACTCAAGAAGAAATGTCTAAACACTTTGTGTAAGATATGTGGTCGCCAGGCTCTGCTTCCGAGTTCATTTCAGATCCCGCTTTGTTATGACCGATCAGAGGATGCACTGTATAGCGGTGGGTACGCCGATGTGTGGATGGGCGAACATCAAGGTCGCAAAGTCGCGGTCAAGGTTCTGAGGGTATACTCGACAAGTGATCTTAATAAGGTTACAAGTGTAGGTCGCCACCCCAGGCTTACAGTGCGTATCGAAGAGCTGATTCGGTCGCATAGAGATTCTGCAAGGAAGTCGTAACATGGAAAAGCCTCCACCATCCAAACGTACTCTCGTTGTTGGGAGTGACGATGCGCGGAAAGGTATTCGCGATGATATCAGAATGGATGGCCAATGGGAATATCAACGAGTTTGTCGATGCACATAGAGATGCGAATCGGTTTGAACTTGTAGGTATTACCCCTACCGTTGACCTCGCCCTCCATTGACGAAATCGCTCCTGACAGCTCGAAGACGTCGCACGAGGATTGTTGTATATGCACGGCAAGGGGATGATACATGGCGATCTGAAAGGGGTATGAATTTGAACGCTGGTCGCTATTTCGCCTCCTAAATTCTTTTTCTCAAGGCCAACATCCTGATCGATCAAGATTACCGCGCTCGCCTAGCAGACTTCGGACTTCTCACCACCGTATTAGACTCTACACACCATACGAGCTCGAACTCACCCCACGGCGCTGGCACGACAAGGTGGATGAGCCCAGAGCTCCTCGATCCTGACCGGTTTGGCATTGGGGACGGTCGTCCGACGGAGAACTCGGATTGCTATGCACTTGGGATGGTGATACTTGAGGTGTTGAGTGGCAAGGTTCCGTTCCCCTATTATAATGGCGTGGTTGTCATAAGGAAGATCACCGAAGGCGAACGTCCAGGGAGACCGCAGGGGGCGGCAGAAGAGGCATGGTTCACGAACGATCTTTGGGGGATGCTGGAACAGTGTTGGTCACCCCAGCCCGAGAGGCGACCCACGATTGAGACTGTGCTTCAATATTTAAAGCAGGGTTCAACGGCTTGGCAACCGCCTCCTCCTGATTCAGATGATGGCGTTGAGTCGGACAGCGATGATCAGTCGCATTCCACAGTCAGCCAGGATTCAAGTATGTTTCTCCATCTCGTCTCAGACCTCGTACTCACCTTTAGACGTCGTCTGTAGTGGACCGAGCCCCGGTTCTATCACAAAGTCCGCCTCGTAGTGTAAATATGGGCCAAGGTTTGTTCTAACATAACCATCTCTCGGGTGCCAAGCCCGTTGTTTGTCAACCCCCCACTAATGAGCGTAGTGAGCAGCAAGCCAAATGGTAATCCGTCAGCGTCGCCACCTCCGCCAAGGATTGTAGAGGAAAAGTCAAAGCAGCCACCAGTGCCGCTGAACACCATCCGTTTAATGCCTCCTTTCCTAAATCCAAATTGTTCGTATCCTCCTACTCTTTCCCTCGTCATACATCACCATTGAGCCTTTCATTTACCCAGACCCCATCATATCGACGACGCCAATAAATCAAAACAAGTTTCGGGTTATGATGACGACAGCTCACCTGCTGTTAAGACTATTTGAAACGGAAAAAAATTATGTCGACCAACTGTCTGGCATTATCAAGGTAAGGTCTATGTCTATTGACTACTTCTATTCAGCACCTCCTCAAGGTACTGACGACTCGTGTCCTTGATCGATTCAGAAAGTTGCCTCTGCATGGTCGAGGTCAAACCTACCGCCTCCGGAGTTGGATCAGATGTTCAGGGCGGTTGAGGCCGTTTACAAGGCGAACCGGTCGTTGCTCTCGGTACGCAATCACGCGTTCATTTCCGATGTGTTCTATACACAAACGAAACACCTGTTTTCCAGAGGTTGAAGGAGTTCATAACGGATCCTTCGTTACACAGAGAATTGGGTACTCTTCTCATGCGTTGGGTCGGTGGATATACGCTATTGTCCTGGGCCTCTAACAGATCCCACTTTCCAGGTTGACGACCTCGAGCCCTCATACACAGCGTACTGCTACAATTACGCTGCTGGATTTGACGCTTGGGCACCTGTATCCAGTAATCTGAAGCTGCCAACAACTCTGGCATTATTCTCCGCCTTGAACCCTCCTCCACTTTCCCCGTCGTCTCAAGCTAGCCCATCAGCACCCCCCGTCTGGACCCTGGACGGCTTATTTTTGCTTCCTCATGGTCGTCTCAAGTACTATAAGGGGCTGTACGAGAGGCTCCTGAAGAGCACTGCCCCAGCGCATACCGACTACAAGATGCTGGTCGGATCAATAGAGAGGCTAGAAAGGTTGTTGGCAGTTGTGGAAAGGAGATTCAATGTCAGTCTCCAATCTCCTAATGTCATACCAGTTGCGTTTGTTTCACATGATAACCTATGATACCCCAGGTACTCCCAAATTCTATCAATATCGATGGAGTTGAACCGGCGCGTTCCCACAATTTAGACTATCCTCAACCTACAGACGAGAGCCAGGTCCCCCCAGAAGGTATTCTTCTCTCCGCAGGAGTCGTCTCGTTCCACTCGGAAATGGAAGAGTATTGGTTCCGCGTGCACATTATCTTCCAACCGTACAACTCGAGTGGGGGTTTCGACCTTCCCCTCGCTAAACAACATGTCCTCTATCGGTGTTACAACGACTTTTACGACTTCCAGATCGAACTGCTCGAGAAATTTCCCCGAGAGGCTGGGAGAGAGGCGGAAAATCCTTCTCCCCGGTTGATCCCGTATATGCCTGGTCCCGTGGAACATGTTGATGACGATATCACGTTGACGAGGAAAGACGAGTTGGACGAGTACCTCCGATCGCTGTGCAAGTTAAAGGAGACAAGCGCGAGGCACATCCTAGAGTCTATTGTCGTCGGGAAGTTTTTAGCTATCAAGGATGGAGATCTGGAGGTGGGAATAAGTCCCCCTGCGGAAGGGGAGCCACTGTTTGTCCCAACCAGGATTGCGATGTTGACGGACTTCCCCGCTCGACTTCCCCGCTCGATGGGCTCAAGACATTTACCTTCAGTTGCAGTTCCTCACGAATGAATCTCATTGACCCAGATGTTCGCGAAAGACAGAGGACCACGGATGCTGACGTGGAAATACAGCTTTCGAGGATTCGAAGCGCTACTAAGTACTGAGAGTATAACCAAATCCTGTATGCCGGTCATTAATGCAAGATATGCTTTCTTATAACCTTGGGGGTCCTGGTGTGCTGATAAGCATAAATTACGATAGGCATCTGTACCCGCAATGGGAAAGACCCCGAGGTGGACTCTCCATGGTGGTCCACGTCGTCCGAGTAATGTGATGTGTTGTGGTTGCATCGGCCTCGGCGTTATCAGCGCTTCTACCCTCGTAGAAGTTTCCCATGTCATCGCCATTGACACGAGGAAGCCTTGGCTAGGAAATTCGGTGACGGACTTCATGAACCCCCGGAAAGTAAACATATCTGGTCAAAATCACTGATGGAGGATTTGATTGATGTTACCGGAAATGTTTGGCTCGACCTTATCGACTGCTTCCCTGAAGGTGACACTGGGTGCCAAGACATGTTAATGTTATGCGCGCTGCCCTCGAGGCTTGCCATAAGAGACGGGGTATTTCGACGTCGCCGCTACAGGACAGGAGATTTCCAGTCTTCCGTAAGTTACACTGTTTGTCAATCTCAGCTAGCCCCCGTCCCTTCGTCTATATCGGATTCCAGTTGGTTACCGGAGGGCCAAGGACGTGGCGAGGAACGGTCTTCGGGAGCGTGAAAGGGCGAACAGAAGTCCCGGGCCTCGTCGAAGGTTAGTTCGTGCGCTTCTGGGCTCTTGTCTGGGACCCTCATAGACCATTGGTCTAGATGAATTGAACACCAAGGTCAAAATAGATGAATACGTTACCCACCGGCGCACTCTTTTGACGATCAACGATGGTTTCCATGACGTGCATGTGAGAATCGACACTTATCGCATCGCGATCTGTTATCAATCGACTGACGATATCTAGAGCGGAGATTGCGTTCGTTGAGTGGTTGATATGAGTCTTTGAGTCATAAGATTATAAGGAGACGTTGTGTTGTTATCACCCTGTACGGTATTGCATGCCGCGTGGTCCTCCATGAAGAAACGAAGTACATTGATTTCACTGACACACTATTGTACACACGGGACGTCCATCGAGGGCCATTTATCGAAACTAGTCGGAAGACTCC
>Ga0307514_10005032_pt1 | contig 11957 bp, 15 predicted proteins | sample 16_EM_MG_FD_203088 | JGI IMG/M metagenome (GOLD analysis project Ga0307514, IMG submission 203088) | Populus trichocarpa ectomycorrhiza microbial communities from riparian zone in the Pacific Northwest, United States - 16_EM | ecosystem: Host-associated > Plants > Roots > Unclassified | place...
ATCAAACCCATAGAATCGGATTATATCTTCACAAGATGCTCTCCTCTCTCATCTCCGACATTGTGTCCGCCTTCACCATTGCTGAGGTCGATGCAGAGGCTCCAGCACCAGAGGAGGAGGAGGACAAGCAAGTTGAGCAGAAGAAAGAGGAGGCAGAGGCACCAGCTGAGATAGAGGAGGAAGAAGCAGAGGAACCTGAGGACATCTTGCCAAAACTGCAAGAGGGTAAGTCTATAGTGCCCGAGGATTGGATCACTCAGCCGTTCACTTTGTGGATGGGACATAAAATGCGGAGGACTCCGCAGGATTTTACACCTGGGCGATGGGGACTATGCGCAGAATACAAAAGCTGTCACCAGAATCACTGACACATTGGGGACCACAGAGTGCGCTCAATCCGCAAAGTGCAAGCCATACACCCACCATTATGAGGGGTGTGTCGCGCGAGTTACTGGAAAGCAAGAGGCCGGGGAAGACCCCAAGGAGGATTGTGTTGAAGAGTGTATGTCTGCCTGCTTGGGTGTATACCAATAATCAGATAATCAGAAAGTAACGCTTATCTCAATTGCAGTCTTCCACATGCTCCACTGCTCTGCCCAATGCGCCGCCCCTAAGCTCTTTGCTCAGCTCAAGTAAACTCCTACCTAGCGCCTGCGACTCGAGTTGTACAGGATACTTTAACTAGACAGAGAGGTAGATGGTGAGGGGGGCAGGACCACTGGTGGGGGGCTGTCGGCTGACAGAACGACCGCCTCATAGAAGTCACTTTCTTGCTTGGATTTTTGGTCCAGTCACACTCACACTTTGTATATGAATCAATACCAGGACGGGAGTCCGCAACACGGGGGTTGACCGTCGATAAAAAAAATTTCCTAGATACCAAAGAATAGTCTTGTGTATAAAATGAAAACGAAGCCCTTAAGTCGAGCTTTTTTTTTTTTGTCTATACGTCTGTGGAGCCTTAGGTATTGACTTTATACAATTATAAAACTTGTGTGTACCTGTACTTTTGTTTTTTTTTTGTTTTTGAGTCTTATACTCTACTGTCCTGGTTATGTGATGCGGCTCATAGGTAGACTATACCTATCTGAAGTTATCAACCCACTAGTAAGCAATAGAGCAGCACTCAACCCTCAGGAATATGGCATCACGGGTTCAAGGAAAAGTAACTTTAATCTTCCACCCGTTTCCTCCATTCCCTCATCCCAGTTACCTACGTTACCCTTCCACCTCCAACCTCCAATCTCTCACCATCACTCTTCAACCTATACGCCCTACATATAAAACATCCCTTCACATATTCCCAACATGTCGTTGAAGTAGGTTACCCTGGTCCCCTCGTCTTGTCGTATTATCATATTTGTATTCCATGGACATGAGTTGGCTTTCCTGAAAGTTTCCTAACTATAAACGCAAAATGACAGTTGGGTGATGCTCGATGAGACGAAAAAGGGCAAATTTATCCCGCTGCCTGGCGAAACTACCCTGTTTACATCCCTCCCAAGGGTCGGTTTGTCCCTCGCTGCCCCAGGATATGCCGCCCAACCCTACAAACGCCAATGCAAGGACGGGATCGCATTTTTGACAAGTTCCCGAGTATGTCCTCTCTGTGTCCTTCTGGTGCTCCTGTTGTTCTGTTACACGATGCTTTACCACATTTGTATCACCTGAAGACTGACTGGTCGGTGTTGCCACAATAGCTTGTCTATATCCCTTCTACCCCCACCCCCGAACTCGAGTCATTCTCATCCCCGATTAAGAATATCCTCGACTCATATGTTCAAACTCCAATGTTTGGCCCTAACGTCTGGTGCTGTACTATCCAAGCCGTCAGCGGTGGTGGTCTTCCTTCTGGAGTCCAAGAGTTTGAGCTTAAGCTCACATTCAAGGAAGGTGGGGCGTATGACTTTCACTCTGCGATAGAGAGGGCCAAGGAGAATTTGCATACGCAGATGGAGTACGGTTATGCTGCAGAGGAAGCTACAGCAGAGGATCTACCTAGCTACGACGGGGGAATGGCAGGTGCACCGGGCTATTCTTCACAGTCGGAGCACCACCAGCAAGGGCCACCACCAGACGGGCCACCCCCTGGATATGAGGAGGCTCAGATGGATGGGCTGACATCCCGGCTGGAGAATTATACCCAGCCATCCTAAAGAGATCCCGCAATCGATTGTGAAGTTGTGCCTGCGACTAGATCAGGATTTCTTACTCTTTCAAATACCGCTGTGATTTACAGAACAGGGTTTTCGATAGGTGGGCGTTTGCTTTTATTTTTTCTGCTTCTTCCATCATTCAGGTTCATTGATTGTGCATTTCTTGGTACTGTAACCCTCCTATCATTCAGGGTTTCTTCAGGTTATGTCGGAGTACGGAATGGGAGATCTAAACAAAAGGCGGCAGGTCGCTGAACGGGCACAAACGAGTTCAGCGTAAGTTCTGGTTTCTAGGAGTTAACGTTTCTGAGTTGATTTTTCATTGTGTGATACAAAGCAAGTGCTCACTGTCTGTACAGTGAATATAATTTCTTTTCTATCACTCTGTAAGGTGAATCCTCGAGGGCTCATTGTCTCTCTTCATTATTCCAGGGATATTGACCCATCCAGCCCCCCAGCAACCATCACAGCCCACCTCAGCTCTGCCATTCCTACCTTTGACTTGCTCTTCTTCGCAGGATCTGCCGCCGTACCCAGTATTTCGCCTAGTGCACTAGTCCCCCTACGCTCTCGCTTGTCCGTCAAAAGTGCTTTAATGTTGTCAAATGCGATATCGAGCTCCTCTTGCCTAAGGCGGTCAACTTTGGAGAGGACAATTTGATAGGGAACACCTGATGCGCCGAGGTGGTCAAGAAGCATTAAATCAGAGGATTTGGGTCCATGGAGGGCATCGATGAGGACAAAGGCTCTACGGAACTGTTTCCGCGACAGAAGGTACTTCATAATTTGGACTCCCCATTCTGGGCGGGATGCGTGCCCATACCCGGGCATGTCGAGTAGGACAAGCTTGCCTTGGCTTACAGAGAAGGCGTTCATGAGGCGGGTATGGCCAGGCTGAGAAGAGGTACGGGCCATGGTGGAGTTATTGAGCAAGGCGTTGAGGAGGGAGGATTTCCCGACATTAGAGCGGCCCAGGAATGCGACCTAGGGGTGGCATCAGCTTCTATTATCAGATTACAGGTAGCGAGCATTGAGGGGTGGCCTCACACCTCAGGAACGTTTCCGTAGTCTATCGTTTTGAACTTATCCGCTGACCAAAGGAACTTCGGGGGGTATTGGAGGAAGAATTTTGCTGTAGCTTTGAGCTGGTCAGCAGTAGGAGAGAGGGTCTCCCAGCGGAGAGATAGGGCGTCCCGGTAGAGAGGAACCACCAGTTCTTCAGAGGGGGTGAATTTTCGGCGAGGTTTGGGAGAGGCTTCTGCTTCCAATTGAGGCTCGAGCAGTGGATCTTGTGCCCATTGGCGTTGCCGGTTCGGAGGCCTCCATGTCATGTAATCTTCACCAGGCGGTTCTGTTCCCTCCCAGCCCTCCTGGATGGTGGCGGGCGCGGTCGTCTCTTTCGGCTCAACGAATAAGCGTGCTATCGGCAACGGTGGCTTTGATGTCCGTGGCGATGCGCGCGGCAGATGGGGTGAGGCTGAAGACGACAAGTACCGCAGAAGGTGCCGGGAGGGTGGGGGTATGTGCATGTTGTGTTGCGTGTGTTCAGGTTTCTGCCAAGGGGAATCAAGTGTTGTTTCTTATCGATAAGAGATCTGAGGGTAACCATCCTGTTTCTTATGCCGAGGTCTGAGGGTAACCCTGCAGGCCACCCCTGCAGCATTTTTTGCCCCACATTAGTCATGGTCAGGCCGTTATCCCGTTATGTCTTGAACCTGATCTTCAAGCTCGACAAAATATTGGCCACTTTCGTTTCTTCAGCTCCCCCCCTCCTCCCCCCGACCAGCAGCAGCCATATATCCGTTACATCTTTTCTCCCCTTCTGCAGCGAAGGCGGATGATTTAGTTCATACTGGAGAGTCTGTATAGACTGGCGAACCACCATGGTTCAACTTCAAATAGGCCTTGCTCTTCAGGTTTGCTGCCACCCAATGAGAGGGAAGAGTTCCTCGAAACACAGTCGCTAACTTCATCAAAGAGCTTGCCGCCTATCACTACACAATTATTACCTGCCCTTGCCCTGAAATGCTCCCAATTGCGGACATTCTCGTCGGTCTCAAGAATGAACAATGTCTCCCGACCTCCATTACCCCGGAGAAGACTCGATAGTCCCATTGTTATATATTCAGTACCGAAGCCTGTGTTCCCGCGACAATTTGATTTCTCTTGGCCGTTTTCTGTCCAGAGCTTCGTAAACAGTGGGTGCAGTTGTTGGGTATATTGCATGTATTAATCCGCTGACTGAACCACAGAGAAACGCACTGCCATCAAATGTCTGTTCCAGCCCAACACTGCTCAACTCGGCCTACCTCGTCAGTTCTCGACCCTCCCTCGGTTTTCTCTTGGTAACATGGTCCCCCCAATCAGATCCGCCAAACAAGGCCAAGTACGACCTTATACGCTCTCTACCTCTCGGAATACACTTGCTAATCTGGAATCCACTGCGAACAATAACCCCGGCAATGCATCCGCGCAGGCAGCGTTTTACTCTGCATTGCTGCGGGCTAACATGCCCGAATTGGTGGCCGAGCGCCATAATTCTGGACGCTATGCATCAAATATGGCTTGTGAAAATGCTTATACAAGGGCAATGGAGCGACTTGGCCGAGCGACTAGCACTGGGAATATTGCCGGACAGGGTGCTCGAGATGGTTCCCTTAACCACGAACAATTGCAAGCAATCGGGCAAGCTGTAGCCGCGCACACACGAGGATCCAATGTTGCTCTGGGTGGCCATGCCAGACCATCCAGCAATTCCGGAAACATGGGTGGCACTAACGGCGATAAATCTACTGGCACCGGTGATAGGGAGAATCCGCTCTATGTTGTTGTGGAAGAAACCATCGGTGGTACGATCTTCAAATGGGTCAAGTTCCTTTTCAATTTCGGCTTGATTCTGTACTTCACTCTGGTCGTCCTCACCCTCATGGTTGAAACAACTGGCTTCCTGAAAAAAGTTGGCGGTAACACCTCTAATGAGGCGCAGGCTTCCCATCAAACGGTTCGATTTAGCGATGTTCATGGCTGTGATGAAGCAAAAGAGGAACTCCAGGAACTTGTAGAATTCTTGAAAGACCCAACCCGATTCTCTACACTCGGAGGAAAGCTTCCAAAGGGTGTTCTGCTCGTTGGTCCCCCTGGTACTGGTAAAACTCTCCTAGCACGCGCGGTTGCTGGCGAAGCTGGTGTTCCGTTCTTCTTCATGTCTGGATCTGAATTCGACGAGGTCTACGTTGGTGTTGGCGCAAAGCGTGTTCGGGAATTGTTCGCTCAAGCAAGAGCAAAGGCGCCTGCGATTGTTTTCATTGACGAACTTGACGCAATTGGAGGCAAAAGGAATGAACGAGATGCAGCATATGTCAAGCAAACCCTCAATCAGCTTCTGGTGGACCTTGATGGATTCGCTCAAAACAGTGGTGTTGTCTTCTTGGCTGCTACCAACTTCCCACAGCTGCTAGACAAAGCTCTCACCCGCCCTGGACGTTTCGACCGTAATATCGTTGTGCCACTTCCTGATGTCAAGGGTAGGATTGATATCATTAATCACCACATGAAGAATATCCAAATCGGCCCCGATGTTGATGCTTCTCTTCTTGCTCGTGGTACTCCCGGTTTTTCGGGTGCGGAGCTGGAAAATCTAGTCAATCAAGCTGCTGTTCGTGCATCAAGGAATAAATCACCTGCCGTGACAATGAAGGACATGGAATGGGCCAAGGATAAGATTATGATGGGAGCGGAAAGAAAGAGTGCTGTGATCCCTCACGCTGAGCGCAAACTCACAGCGTACCACGAGGGTGGTCACGCCATCGTCGGCTTGTTTACAGAAGGTCACCACCCTGTGTACAAGGTTACGATTATGCCCCGAGGGCAAGCGCTAGGTCTTACCCATTTCTTGCCAGAGGGTGATATGATGTCCATGAGTAAGAAGGTATGTTTCTATGATTATTGAGCCTGCGGCTTGAATAGATTAACAGTGCATTTTAGCAAATTCTCGCCCAAATTGACTCTGCTCTGGGAGGCAAGATTGCAGAAGAACTTATTTTTGGCCCGGACAACGTAACTACTGGTTGTTCTTCCGACTTGCATAACGCCACTCGCCTTGCACATGCCATGGTGACTCAATACGGCATGTCTGATGAGCTTGGTAATGTCAATCTTCAAGATAACTACAACAACCTCTCTTCACAAACCAAGGAGAAAATCGAAGCAGAGACGAGGAAAATCATCGAAGCAGGGCGACTGCGCGCAATGGCCATTTTGCAGAGCAGGAAGAAGGAATTGCACCTTTTAGCAAATGCGTTAGTGGAATATGAGAGCTTGGATCAGGATGAGATCAGAAAGGTCATTAATGAGGAAGAATTGAAAGGGAAGCTGAAGATCTTACCCCAGGTGCCGGTCAAATTACCTGAGGGGACTGTTAAGGGTTCTTCTGGGACAGTGGTGACACCACCGATATTGGATGTACCAGGAACGGAGGCGAGGATGGAGAGGCATAATTAGGAGACTGTTATAGTGAGTTCCCTGATTCATATTTGTGTTCATTTTTGCTTTGAGAGTGAGCAAGATAAATATATCATCTATCACACCATCATACATGTGTACAATTGCAACCCACTAGCCCTTCATCGCCACAATCCCCCCCCCTTTTGCCTAATGAGGTATTCCTTTTTTTTTCTGTTGCTTCTTGATTTGTTCTGTATTAGCATAGATTTAGGGTTTGCTTTGGCTATTGATTACCAACTTGCTTTGTTAATTTTCTTCGAGTTGACGCTGTTTGGTGTATTCTGGTCACGGGGCAGTCAAGCATCATGGTTTTTTTTTCTTTTTTCGTCAGGGCGAGTCGATTAAATAATGAGAAATCTAAAATCATGGAGAGGATCTAGGGCTTTGTGAGTGATGCTTGTGGTCTTCAAGTACTTTTTCGATCCTAGTACGGAGGAAGGAGTTTTTAGCGGACAATTATTCAGGGTAATGCCCCTGGACGATGATGGATATCCTAATGCACCCACAAGATTCCAAATACTGATTTCTTCCTGTCCTCTGTTTTATACCAACCACAATTTTGACATACGGGCTAGTAGACTACCAAAGTATTGAAATTCCACTCTATAGAATATTTTTTCATAGTTACCATAAACTCACGTGAGAATTCCAAAGAAGAAACTAAAACCACGGAGTAGGAAATGCGAAATAGAGAATTTATAATAACCCCATAAGAGTAAAATAAAATTGATAATAGAGGAAAAACCACATCTTGATTCACCGCCCGCCCGCCCCCGCCCCTGCCCCCGCCCCCCTGCCCCGCCCCGCCCCAAAAGACCCAAACACAAAGCACCAAAGAAACAAGGGAATAAATAAAAAGGAATAACCCGGACCCCATAGACAGTAATGAGAATGGAGAAAAAGGAAAAAAAAAGGAACGAAAAAGAATAAAGATTATGTGTACTGTATACAGTTCGCCAATCAGGAATAGTCTAAAGGTGGAGCATACGCTAGAAAACTTCCCGCTGGATATGCTCATGCAGATAAAAAAAAAGGTTAGCGCAAACAGATTTTCTATCATGCATTTTTGAACACATCCTAAGCTCTCCCTTTGCTATGTTTCCTCTTGCCGAAGCATTCGTCACAATACCATTTCACTACACAAAATCACGTTAGCAAACGATCTCCTCTCAAGGGCAAAGGAAAGGAACGCATTATTCATACCTTTCTTATTTGGCGGATGTGTCAGCCCCACACAACTCAAATGGAACCATTCTCTTGCACAATCTCTATCATCACACCCCACCATCTGCCCATAACTAACCTGATTGCAGAAACAGTACCTCGGTTCATTCGGATCAACAGGTTCTTCATCTTCTTCTTCATCATCAACGGGGTTGGCGATGGGGATATCCCGCAGTGGTGGAGGCGGCTCTGGGCGGCTATCGGGTTGGTCCCGCAAAGCTGAAGCAGTGGTTGTGGATGACGTGCGCCGATGGTGGGTCTGGTGTGATGCTGTGGTTGGAGTGACAGGTTGGCCTGGCTCACGTTTGAGTGCAGCTTGTGTGTGATGGGATGACGCGTGACCTCGCCCACTGGGCGCAGAGGCTTGATGAGAACGACCACTTGCGGCATGATGGTCGGTGTAGGCGGCGTCCCCGTGAGGGTCATTGCGGGAGTGAGGGTGATCGACACTCCCCCGCTTCCGCTTGACTGAAGATGAATGGGCTACTGGAGTTACAGGTACCTGCGGTTGGTGATGAGCATGGTGACTAGAAGACGAGGTTTTCTTCAAAGTGTGCATGGGAAGCTCTTCCGAGGGAACGTCAGCAGTGGCGCCAGCACCCTTTCGTGAGGCAGAAACGGACGGTGTCGATTCAACACCTTCCATCGGGCTTCCCTGATGCCCTGCTCGCGTCTCTTTAGCCGGGCTTCCTGGACTAGTGGGGCCTTTCGTATCCCCCCTGCCGGAGCTATCTCGCCTTTCTGAGTGCAACGCTGGAGCAATGCGGAATGGCCCTGTGTCCTGCGTACCATCTGATATTCTATCATCTGGGTATCCTCCGCTAGCAGCAGCAGCCCCGTGAACGCCATCTACCCCTAGTCCCTCCACCACCGCAGAGCCCATCTTTCCTCTCGCCACCGCAGCACGAATTGAAATCGCTTTTCCGTCTCCGGCCTCATCTTTATCCACTATTACTCCATCCTTCCTTCCCTGGCCTTCTTTCGTCAGTGCTTCCTTCTTATCCTTCGCACGGCCACTGGTTGTGGCAGGTCGCGTACCCTGAATTACTGGAGAGTTGACAATCGAGGCACTCGCTTCTTTCCCGTTTGCACTGGACCGGAACGGGGCGTTGGGAGGAAACGTGGTGTGCACAGGTGAAGATGCACCGCTAGGCGACAGTGCGTTTGGTGGGGCGGCAGTTTGTCTGTGCGCGTACAAATAAACGCGAGAGAGAAAGGGGTTGTCAGCCGCATGCTCTCCTTGAATGAATAAAAAATTGCTTAAATTGACATCCACAAATCGCGGGAATAAAGAAAAAAAAGAATAGGTAGGTTAATGGCAACACAGTGCATGAGCCAAGAAGAATAGACGCACAGCGAACATGACAATAAAGGCAACAGAGAGGATTAGAAGTATGAGGGGGTATAGGGGCAACAAGGCAGATGCGAAAACTAGAGCTATAAATAAAAGCGAAAATAGTAACATTATAATACATTATACCGTCACCCAGAACGGGTGCATTATATATTACCCTGAACTTATTTTAAACGCCGCTATTCCAGGAACCCAAGTACCAAGAGATTCGAGAATCGGGAAAAGACTAACAGTGCAACAGCGAAGCCGACTCCAGATGCACTGCTCAAACTGTTGTGCCAAAATGAAATGCAAAAAACAAAAAACCGGGCTGAATTACCTTCTCCGTCCACTTGCACCAGTGGTGGTAGAAGTCGTACTTGCTCCCTTTGCCGTTCTCTTCCCGGTTGTTGGTGTACCTGACCTTGGGCTTGTCGTGCCCCGTGCATTGCTGGCCTTTTCTGGCATACCCTTCTCTGTCACCGTACTCGCATTAGGTTTCCTTCTCTTTGCAGATTGCGTTGAAGCTGCTACTGCTCCTGCCATAGTACCCAGTGCCATCTCCGATACGCGCTGCGTGGCTGTATCTACGTCTTTTGAGTTCTTCACCCTTGAGCCTCCATGAGGACGCTTTGATGAAGGGATTGGGTGTAAACCATCCTCATCGTCGTGACCCGCTTGTGCTGCTTGTCTTCTTGCTTCACGCCTAGAGTCTACCCTTATGTTGGACATGGCGTGCTCCACTCGGGCCTCCTCCTGTGCGGCTTGACTAGCTGCCGCCGCTAATGCTGCTTGTAATTGAGCTGCTGCTGCCCTCGCACTCGCGCCTTTTGGTGGATTTGGTTTGTATCCCCAGTGCTCTGGATTACCATTACGGTAGATCTCCGGTATCTCTGATTGAACATATGCATATGCTTGGTCGACCCTAAGGTTGTGCTTGTTCAAAGTCTCTGCTGTGCCAGTAATAACATGTATCTTCTCATCCAACATAGGAAGCAAATCCTGAAGGACCATGCGTATCTGTTGCAGTTTTGATCGCCGAGTTTCTGGGTACTGCTCAACAATTTCACCACTGTTCTCAATGTCTGTTTCCGGGGGCGGATTCACATTATTCATCAAAGCTTCCTCGCGCTGACGCTTGAGATCCTCTTGACGCCGGAGGAACTCCAAGGCAGGGTCAGGTTCATTTGGGTCTGCTGGCGGTGGTAATGCCTTGACAGCAGCTATGTAGCGACGGAGCTGCTCTTCTGGGTGGCATGCTTTGGCATCAACCTCCCGAAGAAGGGTGAAGTTTCGTATTATTTCTGCAGGAAGAGCATCTATTGAGTCTGTGAAAGAAGCCAAAGCCGGGTAGAACCTTTGATTGACGGATTGTTGTTGCTGTGAAGCGGTGCTTGCTCCGTTGCGTTGAGGATTCCTGGAGGCAGTCGAGAGTGTTGACCGTCTGGATGGGTTTGCACGAGCCTGCCGCATAGGCTGGGACCTGCGGGATGACGAGGCGGGAGCAACAACAATGGCACCCGTAGACTTCATATTAATGAGCCTGGGGTGGGGGGACGAGGAGCGAGTAGCAGGTCTTGCTGTAGGCTGGCGCAAAGGGCGACAAAGGGCGACAGAGGGTTAGGAGGGCTATGGGGGTCCTCAGGTACGTGACTCGGCCAACAGAAACACTGATGAAAAGCTTACTCCAGAGCTTCTCCCGAGGAGGTATAACTTGCCAGAGAACACTGGTTGGGGACGACGCGGAGAGGATGCAGATGATGGAGCGCCTAATGTTTGCCGCCACTAAGACCCAGACTGAAGTCTTGGCCCCCAGTAGGTATACACTGCATACACTGCATATACAGCAGTATATGTATATGCACCAAGGATTGTAGGGTACTCCGGACTCCATGTAGAGTACTGTATGTCTGCACTGTATGTCCATGGCTACTTACATGTATCATATATCCCTAGAGCAAGTGGTATTGTACTGAATGGAGAAATGGTGCTTGCTCAGGTATGTATACAGGACGCATTTATGTACTATGCATACACATCCCTTACCCTCAGAAGCACAGGCTGTACTAATAATACATGCAGTACATACGCAAGGCTGCACAAATATAAGCAGACACAAAGACAAAGTACCAGATGAAGCCATGGAACCACGAGACCGTTACCATAACCCTCGCCTTCGTCGGCCTATCTAGATATATCGATCTAGATCACATTAAATTTGCAACACACAATGTGCATGCCATGGTACCAGCCGATACATTACTTGTGCACAGTATGTACAGTATGTAGTGTACTGTATATCATATATATACCCAGTACTTACAGTATAGAGGGCATATTCAGGTACACAACACACAACAACCAATCTACGGTATGCCTCTCCCCATAAAAGCTTCAGATGAGGCTCTGCCATCACGTTTGAACATGTCACGTGGACTGGTGTACTCGTTTCACGTTGCCAACTATAGAAGAAAAAACAACTTACAATAATCAAGTACTGGGTTACTCAACATAGATTTAAAAATACATGAACCCCACAGAAAAAGCACTCCCACCCACTCTAAGTAGAGTAGGTAGAGTAGAGCCCACTACTCTACCCACTGCCCACCCTCACCAAAAAAAACATATCTCCGGAACCCTCGATTGCGATTGATTAAATGTAGCACCTGGTTCGGGCAGCTTCAAACACGTCACTGCTGCAGAGCTCAGTTCCAAATTCTCTAGCTCCACACGACTTTTAT
>Ga0307514_10005033_pt1 | contig 11957 bp, 11 predicted proteins | sample 16_EM_MG_FD_203088 | JGI IMG/M metagenome (GOLD analysis project Ga0307514, IMG submission 203088) | Populus trichocarpa ectomycorrhiza microbial communities from riparian zone in the Pacific Northwest, United States - 16_EM | ecosystem: Host-associated > Plants > Roots > Unclassified | place...
CTGGCATGGCCTTGGCCGCGGCGGGGGGGTGGGGGGGGGGGGGGTAGTCATGCATGTAGGATGGGGAGGTGGTCGTCTAAAAAGCAGGATCGTGAGGTGTGGCTGACCCTCGACTTTATAATGCTTCTAAGGGAATGTTATCATGGTCTGGCGCGAAAAACATACTACGATACCGACTGGCGAAATTGTGTTACACTCGCGTGTTATCCTCTGGGAGATGAGAATGGGATGTGGGAGTTTGTGGAGTTGGGAAGACATAAAGGAGCGGTAGTAGTTGAGTTAAATTTCGGTTGTTCCGCTTCAGCTGCACTGAGCGGGGGAGCGATATCTCTAAAATTAGTAGTATGAAGAAAAGATTAGTGATTGCAAATGTTCACTTGGCCTGCGGCATCTCCGATAGTTCATCAGCAGCAAAACCAACACAACTACGTATACTGTCCTCTGTTCTCGTGCCCAGACTCCTTAAATATCTTAGCGTAGGTAGATAAAGGAGTCTGGGCACGAGAACAACTGTCCTCTTATTTCCGATAGAAAAATTCCTCGGGATTATACGGAAGCTTGGGCAATATGCGGTGATCTCAACATACCTACGTCACATTTGACAATCCAGACAGCCTACCACTCCCAGGAAATATCCCAGGAAACATACAACCTGTTACTAAATACAAATGGGGATGGCAAGGAGGTCATTCCAGAAATGTGGAAAGACACCTATACCTTAACAAACTCAGTTAATGGAATAGCAGGTCTAGAGGATTTAAAGTTTGATGTCGGTGAGGACAGCGGTGGCAGTTGCGGCGGCTTCACTCTGCCTGGGGAATTCGAACCTGCCACATCATATATGCGGGGGGGTACTTTGGTGTTAGGACTGGGTGAATTTGGTGCGACTTTTAATCCATTCACCAACCGCGTTTGTGCAGAGAGTGTTAAGTGGGGAGCAAATCCTCGACCACAGCGATATGACCGGATCCTTGTCTCGCGCAATTCTGTGGGCAGTGAGCAAAATTGGATAGAAGTCAACAACACTGGAAGGTTTGGACTTGAAGGGGGTAGTGATCATTGGGGATTATATGCGGAAATCAGGCTTAGGGCTCGGGACAGCACTACGGGGGTGGGGTGTACAAGCCTTGGTCAGAAAACATGGCTAAAATTGGGGTCTAGGCTCCAACTTAACAGTGGTATGACCGATGGGGCGCTCGAGCAGTATTTGCGTGATAGCGGAATGATTCCATCACAGAAGGACTATGCAATCAGAGAAGAAGCGAAGAATGTTTTAACAATGATACTCACAGGTGGATCGGGGAAGCATCATCAACGCCAAACGCCACCTCCTGTCCACAATGGTAAGTAACTTCACGCCAATACAAAATTTGCACACTATGACACATGGAAGCACTCAGTATCATAACACAGCGGGGGAGTCAGTAGTTCCGCTCGTACACCAGACTCAAACACTCGGCTTTATGGAGAAGCCGCAGGTTAAAATACTTGTTCAGGTGGTGGGTTCTTATTACATGAACCTCTTTACACCAACTCCCGATGTGGATATTTTGTGTGCAAGTAATATATCGACTAGGGTCTTCTGGGTTTTGGCTAAGCAAAAAATCAGACGCCATAACCGAACGCTCTCAGAGACTGGAGAGAAAGCCGGGAGTATCAGAATTCTTAGGACTGTTGAGGCTCAAAGCGGCACTATGATGGAATTAGAGTATATTGGGTGTTTTACAGGTGGAGTCACTAACCAGGCACAGAAATCGGAGGATATTGTAGGAACAGCAGGTATCCATAAGGCTGCAGCTGGGGCCGGGCATTATCGTGTCCGAATTGACTTACAATACTGCCAAGTCCCGGAACGAGTTCTTGATAGGTGTGTACCGGTATTGCTTTCAGCCTCTTTTCCATCTTGATATCGTTTATGGTGGTTTTAGCTTTGCTATACTTTCCTTTACTGTCTAAGTCACGGCTTCAGTCCTTTGACTCCCATTGGTCCCTACTATACTGGCTCTCCAAGCTGTATTCATTCTTGAGCTTTGCTTGTGAACGTATAGCTAACTAGTAGTTATCAATAGTTGGACTCAGATTCCATATCTTTCTCAATCCGATCCAATTTTCTCTCTCCCTGCTACAACGCTAAAGAAGCTTAATGCTTATCGGGATTCTTCTTTCCTACTACAGACAATCCCAAATCTCAAGCTCTTCCGCTTAGCCTACCGACTGCTTAAATTCTGGGCTACTCGTTGCGGAATTTTCTCGGCGCGTTTCGGATATCTCGGTGGAATTCATCTTGCTCTCCTTTTAAGTCATGTTTGCAAGAGCATACCCGCCGATCAAGTAACGGATCTCACAGCTGGTGACCTGTTGAAGGTCTTCTTCGAGCACTATGGCGGATTCAACTACGAGAAGGATATAGTTGGTGATCCCGACTTTGCCTCACCTAGTCAGTATAGACGGGTAGTGTCGCGGGAGCCTCTCGCCATTACTACCATTCATCCTCCTATGGTCAATGTGGCCGATACAGCCTCGCAGCATACACTCAAGACCCTCGGAGATCAATTTTTGCTGGCAAATCAAAAGCTAGACAAGGGCTCTAGTTGGGATGAAGTGACTGGGTGCAGTGATAGGGACGCTGTGAGAGAGTTCTTGAATTCTTTTGCGAACTTCATCAAGATTGACGTTCGCTATTGGGGAAGAAATACCGCCCGTGGACGGAGCTTGGTAGGTTGGATCGAAAGTCGCTGCGTTTATCTCCTTGTTGGTAGGTTCACATATGCAATTTACGTTAAAAATACTTAATTTACTTATACTGTACATGCTTGTAATTTCGCATAGAACTCAATGCCAAAGCTAGCATGCACGCCCGGATTTGGCCTAGCCGCTTTGTCAATATGAATGAGCCCTATGCCGACGAAGAACTTAATGCCTTTTATCTGATTGGACTCCAAAAGACAGCTGTCAATGTTTGCGAACCACGCCTAGAAGGTTCCGAAGAAGCCCAAGGAGTCAATGAACCAAAGAAGAGGGCTTACAACAAGTTCATGGAGATTTTGCGGAGCTTTGAGGAATATCTCCGAGAAGTGGAGAAGAAACATGAGGTCACTGAGTCTTATGTTTCCATCAACCGAGTCACCCGTCAGTCGTTAGGTGAGGATGTTGGGACTGATAAGAGAGTCTGGTGGGATGAAGACTACATTGACGTAGATGCCGCTACCGATGGTAGATATGATTGGAGTTCTAACGGGGGTGAGGATGATGATGATGATAGCTTGGGTGAGGAAGACTCAGCCAGCGACAGTGGAGGTCTTCAAGGGGAGAGAAGCTATATTTTGAGTGCGGGACGACTGGCGGATGATCAAATGCTTGATGTAAGAGACGGGGATGGCAACACTCAGAAACGCACTCGGTGCTTGCTACATAAACGTGAACGCAGGAACAACCAGGTACCAGACGATGTGAACGCAGTGGCGCCAAGGCAAGAATGCCTCAAGAAAGCGAAACTAAGACCAGCCCACGACATTATCAATCGTATCAAGTGGGACCCGGAGATGAACATTTATGACTACCTTGTTGGTTATGCGGATCGATTTCTAGGTATCTTGCAGATGAATTTGGAAAAGTGGATTGGGCATAGAAGGGATGAGACGGATGAGGAGTGGGTGCCGATGCATAGAGTAATGTGGATTACGCGAGCAAGCGATGGGGAGGTTGTTTGGCATAGGGAGAAGAGGATTGACACAATCTTTGGGAGTGGTGATCAGGATACTTTGGAGAGTGGGGTTTTTTAAGCTGCCGGGGAAGGGGACTAGTTGCACTTTTGGAACGATCAGTATACGGTAGTAACAGAACATCGGTGTCTCATGTCAATGACCGTAGGTTAGCTACTTTGGACTCACAATTTTTGCTAGTAGATAGAAATCACATTACTCGGCAATCAATTATTACAATACAATGCTAGAGTTGTTTATCAAGTTTATAGCCCCGTAAAGAATTTTAGCTCATACATACCTGCTATACACTAGCTAAATTAAGCGATTTAGATTTCCACAGTTGCTCATATCTAAGTAGTCTATCGCTATTCCATGCATGCCATTACTACCACCACTAAGGCGATGAACATTAGGGAGGGGGCATTCTCTAACAATAATAATATTTATTAGGCAGCTGAAGGGGTTCATAGGTTACGCAGATATAGAAAAGAGGCATACCACAATGATGGTAATTATGGTTGTATGCGGAGGAGGTTTGCTTGCTTAATTACAGGAGCCGGACAAACTGTATAAGTACAGGGGAGTTCAGGGTAACAGGAACATGGATCCGTGGAATTTAGCAAGGAAATGCAGGGCGTAAATGCGAACTGCCGAATGTAATATATAAGAAAATAAATAAAGGAATATATAACGAAATATATAACGATTAGAAATGTAGAGTTCCTAGAAGGTTCCATACTAGGGGTGATAATTAACCACCGTATAATACCGAGTTCAGGGTAACTCCGGAAGTACCAGATGTCCGGATTGGTGGTTTGACATTCTCTATCGGGTATTGATAGTATAGGCAAGCATCTCATATAAGCTCATGCATTGGCTAAATTTTTCATCCTCAGAAGAGGATTGAGACTTGATCATGAATTTGAAGCTCTGAAGGACTTTGAGGCCTATATACTAGCAAAGTGGGGTGTGTGATAACTGAATAAGACAAGAACCTGAAAATAAACTGGGGTGGAAATTTGCAAGCCAGTGCCTGGGTAAGGCACTGTGAATAAGACTGTATGCTACATGCTACATGACATCAAGCTCCTACCAGCGCGGGCCCCATTGATCCTGATGACCATTTGATTCTGGCGACCCTTATGCTCCGACCCCTCCGATTCCAATGAATCCACTGTACAGTCTCACGGTCTCAATTTTGAGTTTGATTAGCATTCACCCTGTATATTAGACTGTATCTGTGTGTAAGCCCGTATATTTTTCTTGCGAAAGCGCTCGAACTATGTCCAAGACTATAGTCTTACCCGCAGATGTTTACGGTATAAAAGTAAGATTTTTATACTAGCTATGAATTTGATACTATACTTTGGTTGAGCTAAGACCTACCTACCTAGTTACTAGTACTTATGTAAGTAGGTACATATGGAGGTCAGGTCATTGGGAATACCCAGGGTTGACAGCATATACAGCTTGGTGGCAAAAAAACTCATACCTCACCAAGCAAAAACTCATACAAAAACTCATACAAGGGTATGAGTTTTTTTGCCACCAAGCTGTATGTATGTACAATACGTACATAGCTAAATATGTAGACATATATGGCAATACATAGGGCATATTGTTAGCAGGAGGGTAATCCTGCATAATGCTCATATGTCTGGATGAATGTATGGCATTGAGGGGTCGGAAATATACAAGGAAATATAAGCTGATATCATGTTTCTCTTATGTAATGAACAGTGGCTGGGGGGCATGGATTCATGTATTTAAGACCATAGGTAGAGCCTGTGAGCCTGTCCTTGATACAAGTAAGCAATCAGAGTATTGTCTTCGCTTGTCTTTAGCTGAAATCAGCTTGACGTTGTATTATCCACGCACTGGACGATGCTACTGAGTACTGCCAGTGAGGAATATTTCGTAGTAAACACTATTCACTGACACATATATATAGATGATATACATAATCTGGCAATATTGTATGCACCATACCTAGGTAGTGAGGAACTAATACCCTACATCCAAATTTGTTACCTAGAACAGGATATAGGCAAGATAAAAAATAGTATAACTAATCAATATAAATATTGCTGATGGAAATCGTACTGTCATGACCTACTACTTTACCTCTACGAAAACTGCCACATTGTATACATGTATATAATACATTGATATTGCATGTGTCTATGCCAAACATAAGGTAAATTTTGTTTTTAGTATGAACTTGCATAAATCATGGGTCATTGTATTGCTCAAAATCTCTGCACTCTAGTAATAGATTATCTGTGCATAGATAATAACTACCCAAGTATTATTGAGAGTCATGTTGGTATGGCTGGTAGGTTATAAATGAAGTGTATTAATACTATATCAAGTCATAGTATGGGTAGATATTGGGGTGAGGAAATGTAAATTTAGTGCCTATACAATTAAAAAATATGGAACTTTTCTTTGAGTATCTGAGTCATCAGTTCTGAGTTCAGTTCACGTCTGCGCAGTTCATTCCAGTCTTGTTCAGTCTCGTTTAGTTGCATTTATATTATATGTACATGTAGTTCGCGGTGGGGATGGGCGACTAACTGCCCTGAACCTGAATCCGTCCGCATTGCGGCGGCGTACCATAGGCCCTCGTAAAGGGTCTCCCATGTACGTAATGAGTTTTAAAAAAAAAAAAAATTAAAAAATAATCATGGCATCTCACAAAGTGCTGCACATTGCTGTAACGGAACAGTAGTATATTCTCTATAGCAGGGAGGAAATATGGAGTGTGGCAAGTCAATGTGGGGTATTAGGGTGTGGGCGTCGTCTAATATTAATACTCCCCTTGTCTCAGTATCTATGATTCGACCCCGCAACCCTAGACAGTGCTCCTTCTTTATTCCTCAGGCCTTACTCCCATTTTTCATGTGCTAGATCTAGGTCCCAACATGCAAGATATACACTTAGTTTGAGGCCTATACTTTATCCCTTGTTAGAATATTGTATACGTGATCTTGCAGAATGCAATGCAATGCGGGCATCGGGAGGCGGACATAAGTTACAGATTGATACATGTACATCATGCGTGATATCTAAGTAAGTACGAGTACTGTATGTTTTGTGGCATCGCTAAGGGGACTTAAGGTACTTGAGACTTGGATTACCAAAGTACCTAAAGTAGGTACAGGATACGGATACGATGTAGCAGTCTAATGATGTAGTCTCATGAGGCGAGAATAAGACTACATCTACATGACACGTTTCCCACTAGATAGTTAGCTTAGATAAGGAGGATTGAAGTGTCCAGATTACTAAGTAAGCTCGAACTATGATGCTGGGGACCCATCAGAATCACCACATCATCGCTTCTCCTCATCCATAGTCTTTCCCAGTCTCGTACAGACGCCTTGTCCTTAGTGGCCTCAGATCACTTCTCCCTCATCATAGCTCTCCCCAGAGCCACATACACTATAGCTAGATACGTACGCTAGCGAATTCTATCCAGCCATGCCCTCGTCTGCTACCACTCGCAAACGAAGGGGTACGAGTCCATATGTGGTTCTTCCCGTTGACCTTCGGCATGCTATCCGACTGCTTGCTGCAGCAGCATCGCAACCCCCCATTACTCCCAGCAGCCTAGACCCTACCGCTCCCACTCCCCCCGACGGTAATGCACCCCTGGTGTCTGACTTCTAGGCCTGGGCACGAGACGTCTCGAGACTTTTGGGCTACCGGTAATCATATATTAACGGAAATAATTTATGAGGGTCGTCACACTGTCTTAACGGCTATCGCCCTGTCTCAACGGCTATCACGCTGTCTCAACGCTGTCTCACACAGATATCTGCACGACACAACCAATGAAAAATTTTCATAAAATGTCTCGAGTCTTTCTCGAGATGTCTCGTCTCGTGCCCAGGCCTACTGACTTCCAAGTGGCCTATCCTTCATTTCTTGACTACGCACGACATTTAGACACTCTCCTCCCCGACTGGGACGAAACTGCAGCAGGTGACCTGAATTCGAAGCGTAAGAAAGAAAGTAACGCCATCTCCAAGTTCAAGAATATCGAGGAAGTACGCCAGGTATTTGGCCTCACTGCCCCACGGAAAAGAGAGTTATGGAAAATCCCCAAGCCTAAGATCGTGGTCCCCGAGAACAACCCATTTTTGGAGAGATTCATAGAATCCCGCAATCGGAACTTCAGCCGTTCCAGTGAGGCTATTTGCAGAACTGCCGTCGACGTGTTGCTGAATGAATGTCTCATCTTATTGGTATGTGTTCAGAGAACCTGTCAGAGGACTCATAGCTAATCGCTCCCTGTGCAGAAGGGTCAGTGTTTTACAGAAGAAGGTGCGTACATCGACGATGACTACAGCATCCTCAGCAAATTCGGCGATTGTTTCGTAATAAATGGCGAAATCACTATCAATTGGGCTCATCCCACCGATGAGAGGAGAAAGCTGCCTCTATATCCGAGGCGCATAAAGATCTAAAAATCAAATTCGGCCAATGGTATGCAGTCTTCTATGGCCAATTGCCTTTTGTATTTGCCTATGTCACCGGTGGCTGTCGCATTCAGTGAGTGTGTCGATGGTTATTTCAATATTGTTATTTCAGTGGCTCACATTGCTTTAGGTTTTGTCTCCTTATGCCTAATGGTCAGTCTCAACGCTTGACTAATTGCATATTCAACGCCAAATTACCATCTCACCGCCTTGCTATCTTTCGGACCATTGTAAATATCCTTAGATGCTTGAGGTCTTTTGAGCCGCTGTTTCCAACTGAAACGGTCCAATTATATGACGCGTCGGAATGGTGTCTAAGATTGGTCAAAAGTACATCACAGGAGATATACATGTTATAACTTCTTCATTAGGTCATCATATATCCATTATACGTTGTTAAGAAAATCCCTATTGTTGACTTCACGGACGTAAGTTTTTCGTCTCGTTTTTTTGTCTCTTGATTGATTTGGATATTGGTGATTGGGTAGGCACTTGACGACCTTTACACCCTGGTTAAGAGCGATCTTCCAGAAAATATAATCAACCTCGTCTCAGGACCAGAGGCCTATAGATTTAACGATAGGCTCCACGGAGTGGAAGTGCTCTCAAATTTACGAGTTAGACCCGACCAAGCCACAGGTAGCAAATAAACAACAAATGCGGCTCAAACCCCACCATTGGAATCAAGGAGGCTACGATGCAGTATTCATAGACAAGGACGAAATGCTAATTAGATTCGTCCAAGTAACCATGAGAGAGAAACATGAGTTTAAAGACCAATTCTTTAACAGTTTATTGGACAAGTTAGCCCCACTCCTAGGGGATGGGTACTCAGTGGAGGTTTGTTTCCTTGTCCCAGAAGTGGCGATGCAGGACTTCAACATCCCACTCAATGGCCATTTACGTGGATGCCCCGACGATATCAAAAGGAATGTTGGGAAACGGGTAGAGGGAATAGATGTCGCTGGGGCAATGGATGAGGCATGCTGCGTGACCTGGCGGAGAGTGGTGGAGATGGATTGGAATGTGTAAAGATTGGAAACTCACTTACCGGCGCCTCCAGCTCTTTCCCAACCCTCTCCACTCTCTACTCTCTCCACTCCACCATCGCCACCATCACCACCATCATCATATTGCATCATCTCCGGCCCAGACTCCACTATCAGAAACCCAACCGCAAAACAAAAAGAAAACAAAAAAAGAACTTTCCGTCAGCAATGTACCTCCAGGCATTTCCCCCACCCATCTCCACGCGTTCACTTTTTTACTTTTTTTTTTGGCTCCAGGCTGGGGGGGGGGCTTACATGTCCACCTACATTAGTTTAGCGCACTGTATAGAGTAGCGTCCATTCACCGATATGCAGGGTAGGGTACGGTACTCTCTTTCCGAACCTAGTTAGGAACTTTAGTAACTTTTGGTAGCCGTTTTTTAGTTTCTTGGCCAACTCCACACTCGGTACATGAGGAGGGTACCTTCGCTCAATTCCTGGATTTCGAATTCCTGGTACTTGGTATTATTCCACAAAGAAATCTCATCGGCCAATATCAACTATCGGCCCATACGAACGATGCCAGCGGCCCCACGAGCTCCTCTAGTGGGGAGTCGACCAAATACCATGGTTATCGCCCGTATGGACACAATGCAAGCCAGTGCCTCTCGAAAGCATTCACTGAATCCACCGAATCCAGCAGATCCAGCAGATCCACCAAATCCACGGAATCCACTAAATACCCCCCCAGTACGCTCACCTAGTTCTGTATCTTCTCCACCTACAATTTCATCTCGGTCCTCTTCAGTACAACGGGGTGATTTAGAGAATATCTCTCCACAGCGGCCTTCAACAATCCGGTTAGCCTCTGCATATCCTTTGCCAAAACACTGCAATCTTTCAGCGCTGTATAGGCTTCCTAGATGGTTCTGGCATGATTTTGCGGTACAAGCCGACAGTCGATCCAGAGGCTTATTCTCTCGCAAAAGTACTTATGGCTTCAAATTGCAAGCAATTTGTGATTGGGAGCGCAAGTTTATATGGGCATTAATGGGTCATACTGCAGGACTACCTTCGACAATAGCTCCTGGGTGTGGGGCTGTGAAAGTTGCCACTAAGAGAAAGAGAGCCAATTGAACACGGTAGCGGTTAGAAGTATAAATCACGGGAGCTTCTGTCCAGAGAAACCGAAGAAAGAATTGCAAATCATTCCCACTGGCAATTTGCTTAGCTTTGTACTCGGTAGCTCTGGCACCACTAGCTAATAATCCCATATAATTCCTGATGGCTTCTTTATCAGAGGATCGGATAGGCGTATTGTATCTTCAGTTTGCAAGCATATATAGTTGGACCGATGCCGCCCGAATCGAAGTATATGCCTGGCCACGATCATGTAGATGTTGGAGGTATGGAATAATTATCTCTTTCTTAAACTGAGGCTCCTGATTGAGAAATCGTGGCAAAACTTGAAGTCAATTTCCCTTCGGTCAAGTTTTATATCTGTACCCTTTTGATAGGGTTTCTGTGGAATTGGCTCAGCCATTACCAGGGCTTGGAGGCTTCTTTAGTCATTTGTGTTTCTCTCTCCAGATCTTGATGGTGAAAAGAAACTGCTTAAGCTGAGGTTGTTAGTGGGGGTAGAGTTGTCCATTTTGAGTGGAAGTTGCGGGGAAAGTTGCGGAGGAGGTTAGAGGAAGTTTCTATTCGTGCGAAGTTGTGGAGAAAATTGAGGAGGAAATTTGGAAGCTAGAGAGAAAGTTTCTATCTGTGTGAAGTTGTAGAAGGAATTGTAGAAGGAATTGTACGTAGAGGGAATTGTAGAGGAAGTTGTCTATCGAGGAGGTTGTCTGTGGAGGAAGTGTCTGTAGAGGAAGTCAGGGGAAACGGACAGGTATATACATATATACATATAGTACCCGGTGGAGGTGACTACGCATCCTGCTGCCAAATATGGAACAGAAGTGCATATGTACTAACTCCTGTCAGGGTATTGTATAAGGTATCATACATTAGCAAATGGAAGTGTAGGGAGTACCTATCTATCCTACAAAGCAACCAGACTACCATCTATCAAGATATTTTGCGAGTAATACATCAGAGGATAAAAAGCAACGAGGGGTCGGGCAGCTAAACAGATAAGTGTTGCAGTGTTGTAGTCTCGGCACCAGACCCTCGTAGAGGTAGTGTTGCACCTATACACATATCAAACGTAGTTAGGCTAACATATTTTACCAAGTCTTAAAAGGGTAGTCGGTCAAAGTGTGCTACACCGCTTATAGTAATGGGTCTGATTTTTTGGACCTAGGCCCCTATCAACAACGGACCTCTTTTGAGTCTCAGCTTTTAGGTCAATTACTGGTTTGGTGCTGGCAACACTGGACTTCTGGGCGTGGGCGTGGTCACCCACTGCAGTACTAGGTAGCCTGGCGATCTGCAGCTTAGATATGTATGACAGAGCGGACGGGATGCCTCATTTTCTTCAGTCTGTGGTCGTACATAGACATTAAATACATGTAGTGTGCACCGCAGCCTATAAACGCTTGATTAGTTACTGCTGCACCTTATGTGGAAAAGACGTAGAGACTCCCCCCCCCCAAAAAAAAAAAGTTACTGCTGCAGAGTAGAGTACCAACCTCCCCCGCCCTGCGCTTCCTCCTGGCCCCCAGAAATACCTTCGACTCGTCCCACTTTGTCCGTAAACGGCGTTTTGGGTACCTCATGAGACTTAGGACGAGGACTGACTGGGAGGGCGATATTGATTGAAGAGGAGGAGGGCGAAG
>Ga0307514_10005034_pt1 | contig 11955 bp, 13 predicted proteins | sample 16_EM_MG_FD_203088 | JGI IMG/M metagenome (GOLD analysis project Ga0307514, IMG submission 203088) | Populus trichocarpa ectomycorrhiza microbial communities from riparian zone in the Pacific Northwest, United States - 16_EM | ecosystem: Host-associated > Plants > Roots > Unclassified | place...
TGAGTCATGATAATGGGATACCTACGTAGTAATATTGTGAAAAAATGAAATATTATTATATAGCCTGGTTATGGTATTTTGTATGATTATTTAGATGGTTGATATAGAATTCAATTTAATATATAATTTTACTTACAAAAGTAGATAAATATGTATTCCTTCTTCTTGATATAAGAATAATTGTATATTTAGAATATATTATAAAAAAAAAACTTTGTATCTTCATACCATCCCAAATAGGCAGGGTGGAAATAACTTTTGTTGTGAGCCTCTGTACTTAGTATTATAGTACCAATATATCTTAGTTTGTTTACTGTACTGTACATTCAAATATTATATATCAGTAATATATCCCCATATATCTCCAATTTGTCTATATATATTAACTTTTTTGACACGTATTTTACCAGGGATATATATATGAAATCAACTCCCACTTTCAGCTCTCGACAAACTAGTTCTTTATTAGCAACAAACTGTTATGAACTGGTGGCGGGGTGGGACAAGTACAATTCAGAGGCAAGGCGTTATAGAACGTAGTATTGCGCACATAGACAGTGATGGTCGGGATAGCGGCTTAGACGGGGAGGTGTCCCGGGTGATGACCGACACACGGCAATGAGTGAGGTGGTAGTCAAGTAGTCTTGGTAGAGGATAGATAGGTCAGTCACTGAGTGGGGAGCTTAACTCCCTCATTTAGAGAAGTTACCCACTCACAGGTTATGAGCCCGGTGCGCATGGAGCACAAGTTCGATTCCCTGAGAGAGCGCTGGGACAAAAGGAAGGGTATTAAATGGTTACTTGCAGTGATATGAGCCTCAGCCGCCGCAGTTTGATGTTTAGTTTATTCGCCCTGAAGAGTATACAGGAGCAGTAGGTAATTGTTGATTTGACCCCTGTGTGCGGTTTGGGAGGAACAGTATACCATCGGTGTTTAGGCACCCAGTGATCACGTTTTGTCCTAGTGGGTGTATATTTAAGGAAAGGCAACAAATGGACGTATATACTTTATATATGGGCCGATTCGCCCCCATATATATACGTCCCTAATATGAAACCTATGAATTAATATAAGATTAGTAATAGCTGTGAAATAGTGCTATTGCGCAAGATTAAAACAGGTGGATGTAGTCAGAAAACCATAGAACTAAATGATAGCTTCGGACGAGGATTCGGGAACTTCTAGCTGGATTACCAAATCGGGCTTTCGGGATGCCACCCGAATGCTTCCAACCTGAAGAAGTTTGAATCAGGGAGAACAATCGCAAGTTTTCACAATTAGTGGGATAGCTAGTGCTTGCAGTGAGTGGAATCCTTTTAGCAGTCTCACGTACACCATTGGGATAGCACACTTGCTGAGTTAGGACCAGGTTCAGCCGCACGTGCACAAAGATTGGCGGGTATGTTTGTTGAACTGGGGCTGGTGGAGGCAAAGAATGTGTAGAGGCATCAAAGGTGGTAGGAAACATGACTGCACCAATGTAGCTCGATCAAGGGCTGCAAAACGGTCAAAATATGATGCCGAAGGGGCTGATATATGAAAGCTGGAATCAGCGAAGATCAGGCTAGAGTGGCGGGAACGAGAACACCATTTTGAGTCTTTGCGATATAGAACATATTTTCAAGCTCTAATATTGGTTGAGCTTGTAGGTAGGTAGGGCGTTCCTCCACCACAAAATCAAGCTAGCCGAGGCCGGGGTCGAGGCCAGAGTAGATAAAGGGGGGAGTAGGTGTTGTGCAAGTTGATAAGTTATAGCATATGAAGGATAAGTTAAGAGCGATTCCAGCGAAGATAAGTCATGACATCCACGATAAAGAGATGACTGCAATTATTCAGGAATAGGAACCATTGCTCAAAGTCATATCAACAGGATAGCCTGACCAGAAAAATTTGGAGCACAAGAGGGTCTTGGCATGAGACTAGATTTTGTAGGCAAGTATCAGAAAAATGGAAAGGCTTATGCCTTATTAAAGCATTGCCTAAAAGAGTCACAAAGTGAAACAAATGCAACGACTACCTTCGCATATAGACTCAAAAAAAAAAAAGAGCAAAGGTGCGCCTATATAGAATGCCTCTTGATGCATGGGGGCACGAAACTTTGCCACCAAACCAATCTTCCTGATAACTATAAAAAATTCTCATTTCTAGCCCCATCTAATCGCACTCGATAGCATTGAGAAAACATCCTATACATACATTTAACTTACACATGGTCCACTGAACTGTCATGGTTTTTTTCCAACGCAAGCATCACATGATTCTGATTCTTCTCCTATGGACCAAACTGCACAAGAATTGTCATCTGTTGTGGTGATCCACCGCCGTCTATAGCAGGCTCCTGCAATCGACACGCAGCACGGGTCCCTAAACACTTACTAAATTTATTGACAGGTTGACTCTGTGCCAAACTGGATATTGACGTTCTAGAATGGTGGTGGCATCGCGGGTTGCGCAGCCTGGTCGGGGTTCTCCATCAACTCCTCACCACCAGCCTCAATGGAGACAGCTATTCCGCATTTCGCTTGGTTCTGTACATCCTATGGGTTAGCGGCTCGATGCCAGATCGATACGAGTGCGGTTGTCAATTTATGCACAAGACGTTGCAAGAGTCCCAGCACATACCTTGCCATGATCCATCTCACCAGCAAATGTTAGCATAACTGCGGGTGCAACTCGCTTTTCCAAAACGCAACCCAACTTTCCCGAGCTATCAATTTGCGCCCTGAATACAGAAGCCCGGAACTCGTACTTCGCACCAACAGACGTGGTGCCTTCTCTTCGTGGGCCGCCTCCCATCATGGCACCACCTGAACCACCTATCCGCGCTAATTGGCATTCCACACCAGCGTCTAGCCTATCAGCAATTTTCCTCCAATATGTTGCCTGAAGGACGCCCTGAGCCTGAAGTTGGCCCGTCACTATCCACTCCTTGGTAGCATATCGAGCAACGTAAGACACAGCGGTCTCAGGTCCCATTGCTGCACTTGGTCGTTGCCACAGTATCTCAAGGCCTAGTGACAGCTTCGGAGTGATTGCTTGAAGGTAGCTCCCGATAAAGATACCAGTAAGCCCACCATCGAGGATGGATGGGTTGAGGGACTTGAGACAGACGGAGAAATCATTGCCTGTGTAATCGTTCTCGATCGAAAGTACAGACTGGCCAGGACTATTGGACACCTGGGCACTCAGCTTCGTAACAAAGTTGTGATCCCATCGATAGTTGAGCCGCCCATTAAGATTTCCGTCATTGTCGATGTTTCCTTGCATGAATGTCTGGCCCAGTAAAAATTAGCATGATTAAATTTGCCGCTGTCCCGGGGCTGGGTCCATACATTGGAATTACCGAACAAGGTAGCCAATGTGTAAGGTGGCATGCCCTGCCCAGCTCCCATAGAGAAGGAATGCGAGATCTGGAACAATGGAGAAACTGAGAAAGACTTCGTGAGGTCGGCCCTCATTCCAGTAAATAGGTGATTTGTGAGCAAGACATCTTTTTGTACCTCTCGTGACAGGTGCTCGAGTGTCCCCGGGTTGCTGAGGCCCAGACCCTCTCTTCGTTTCCAGAGGGTCGTGAGTGCACCTGATAAACCCACCACCAACGGGTTCTCAAATAAGAAATCCATTTCGGCCTACAAACGATCACCCGGTTCCTCTTTTTCTGTTCCTCCGCTTATGTCAGGTGCTGCGGGGGCGAGGGTAGTCACCAATGCGTCTTGAAAATGGCGCTGGTGCCGGTCGTGATAGTGGGGTGTGTACTTGCAACCTCCAATTTTTCTTTTGACGTCTACTGGGTGTGGCGTGACGAGTCGTACTACCAAGGTAGCGGAGTTGGCAGTATGCCAGCTGGCGGGCGTCATACTGGTTGAGGCAAGGTCTTCTTGGCGTCAGCAAACCGCGTCGCGCTAGTCCAAGCATCTCAAAAGTTGTTGATGTTTCGCCGAATCAGCAGAACGTTATATGTATATATCAAAGGCTCCACTAATAAAACCAGTCAATCTCCAAACTACCTCCTTACACGCCCCACGACCCGTTCTTGAATCCGTATTTTACCCAGCCAACAGCAATGGGCGACTATTATCGCGGCGGCAGAGGTGCACCAAGGCCGCGAAATAAGAGGTATCGAGGTACGGATGCTCTCTGAGACTTTCGCCTTCTGTTTCTTGTTAACAGCATGTTGCTCTACTAGATGATTACGACGATGAACGTGAATATCGGCGCCCACATCACGAATCACTTCTTGTCCGCCTCCAAAAAGAGTTATTAGGACTGGCGGAGTCGGTGAGCGCATAAAGCCCCAACCCCCCTGCTACTGACACTGACATACCTTTATCCTTCCGTAGCCTTTGGCTCGTATTGAGGATGGAATTAAAAACATCACTAAGCTGTTTACTTCAAACTACGAAAACGAGGAACTGCGAGCTGGCTTCCGCTCTTTAATTCAACAAGTGTGGGTTCCAGACTCACCAAAACCTCACTCGAAGGCTAATATAAGTTAGAATAATTGAGCAACCGTTCAAGATCCCATTCGTTGCAGCAGTTACTTTGGTGTCAGCTTCCAACCTTGCTGAAGCCGGAGCAGACATTCTGGAAGACACTGCCAAGTCAGTTGAGAAATATCTTGATGAGGGAAATTTCACCAATCTCAAGCTTGCTATACGGTTTCTAGGGTGTTGTCAAGGGATGTATTTGGAGGATGGAGTATTCAAGCTGCTGAATGAGCTTCTCAGCAAAGCCGAAGGGCTCAAATACGCCGGAAATGAGGTAGGCATCCTTGTACATCACGGGCAAGGTCTATAAGTAACAATAGTAGAACATTGCAGTCGAATTGACGAGGATAGTCATGATCTCCCTGCCCTATATATTGACATCCTCTGGGGCCGACGACAAGCAGAAAGAACTCGCTGGCAAAATACTAGAGCGAACGGCGCCCCTATCGCAAATCTCAGGTTCTATTGCAAAGCTTTTAGGGCCCCTGACTTATACTGGAAACACAACTGTAGGCGAAGCTGTAAGTTGGATATTCCTCAAAAGATTCTCATGCCAAATCTAACATATGTTCAGGTCATCAAACTGCTCCAGATTTCTCTACAAAACGAGGTTTCTCGAGATTGGTCCCTGGCCGCCCTTCCCCGGCCATGGGAACCATTCAAAAGCGAATTGGATGCTGCCCAGAAGTATAGCTTCCCTAATCTTACTGTGCCAGCCCAATTCGAGAACGTGGACGGAAGCGATCTGGTCCCAGATGTATTTTTCTCAGTCTTCGCACATCAAAGTACAGAGGTAAATCCACCCCATATTCATATATCTGGGTATGGAAGTTCTGACAAGATATTAGACTGTTCCACCAACAAGTGACATTACGAGTCATCTCTTCCGAGATTCGATAAATGATACAATGAATATCCTGGACTTCAATCGTATTGCCGTTGCTCGTTTCTTGGTTGATATCGATTGTTATTTCGCCCCAGAAGTTTTCCTCAAGCGAGCCACCCCCTATGATAGAGTCAAGGAAGTCGCAGGCGACAGGTCAACCTGGAAACCGGAAGATGTAGCAGTGGATGCCGTTTTCTCACAACTCTTACGACTACCTAACCCCAAACACAAGCTCATATATTACCACTCTATATTTACTGAGATGTGCAAGATTGCTGCTGCTGCGGTGGCTCCGTCGTTAGGAAGAGCGATACGTTTCATGTATGCGAATGTCGATAGTATGGATGTGGAATTAACTAACAGGTTTATTGACTGGTTCTCACATCACTTGAGCAATTTCGGTTTTACATGGAAGTGGGGTGAGTGGGAAGCAAACCTCGAGCTAACTGAAGTCCATCCCAAACGAGCCTTTATTCACGGAGCTGTTGAGAAAGAGATCCGCCTGTCATTCCCATCACGTATAAAAAATACTCTCCCGGAAGCCTATCAGATCCTCATTCCTGAAGCCAAGGAGAAAGATATCCCTACCTTCAAATACGACTCAGATGACACAGCCTTCTCCACCGAAGGGAAAGAAGTCTTCGCCCTCCTCAAAGACAAGAAACCCGAAGTTGAAATCGACGCAATACTAGAATCAGTTACTCGGACAGCGCAAGAGCAGAACCTCCGAGACTCCAGCAGCTACGCAAGGGATATATATATCACAAGCATTTGCTACCTTGGTGCCAAATCCCTCTCTCACGTCCTCAGCTGCATCGAGCGATGCAAAGAGAAACTCCTAGCCATCGGCCAAGAATCCGTCGAAGCAAGACGGCAAATCGTCCGCAGCGTCATGGGATACTGGGCCGACCAGCCTGGTGTCGGTGCTAATGTAGTCGACAAACTCCTCAACTACTCTGTCATTACCCCCTCTAGCGTCGTCGAATGGGCTCTCTGTGACGCAGGCCACGCAGCACTAAGTCAGAACCATGTTTGGGAAATGGTCTCAACAACAGTCAACAAGGTTAACAACCGAGTACGACAGATTATTGCTGCACGACCATCGCTGGAGATGGGTGACGAGGGAGATGAAGAGTATGCGGGCATCTTGGCGGCGTATGAGACGACGTTGGACGGCTCGAAGGTTGAGCAGAAGCAGATTGCGGAGATTGTGTTGAGTAGCTTGAGGAAGATCGCGGACGGGGAGAGGGCTGAGGGCGGCGAGGATGATGAGGTATTCTTGAATATGGATGATAAGCACAGGGAGGAATATAAACATTGGATGGCATGGTGGGGGCTACAGTGGCTGAAGGCGTTTGCGAGGAGGTATACGATTGAGGGGGTCACGGGGGAGGAAGATCTCGTAAATCTAAGGTTATAATGCCTCTGGTAGCACGCAGGGGGGGCGCCAAAATGATATTAGTGAAAGACGGATGATGGGAACTCGGAACGGGACAGCAGAGGGTCAAGCGTCTCCATTTTTTTGCAGCCTGTAGGAAGATATTCCTACCCCACGTCTTAGCTTAATCATCCAGGGTTGTATTTTACAGTTCGGTTGATATCATTTGAGTAATGTTCAGGGTAACAACTACAACAAGTTTTGGTAGTCGCGGCCTGGAGTTTACAAGTGAACCAGTAAATTGTGGGTATCTACTCAACTGGTGGTATAATCAGCCCAAGGAATCAAAGATAAGCCCACCTACCTAAAAATAAACAAAACACGAACGCCCTACCTACTGAAAGCAGGAAAAAACAACCAACATATTTCAAATCATAGCTCACGCACGAGAACTGGCACTTCGATTCCTTAGATCCTCTGTGGCCCCCACCCCCACCCCTGAGCTCTCACCTCCAACAGCAGCGTTGACCCCTCCCGCTGCAGTAACCCCAGTGCTAGCCGGGCCCTCCCTTGTAGTCTTTTTTCTCGGCCACAGACTTGGGAGAACAATCTGTTGGAACCGAGGCTCTACACAGCGTTGGTCAATCCAGTCATGCAGCCTACTCTCGACAATTTGGGCAATCTTTGGCACATCTTGAAGTCGACTGCGGGAGCCTACGAGTGACCGGACGGAAATATCAAGGCAGTAGTCGTCTGAGAAGGAGAATTGGAGAGTAGTGGATTGGTTTTCACGTTTGCCAGCACCGGCTAGGTTAGGCTGTGGGGAAGGGTCGGTAGAGGTAGGGGATGAGTCTTCTGTAGCAATAGGAGATGGGGGTGATGGGACAAAGGATATGGATAACTAGGAGCGAGCTGGGTTAGCATGACCCAAGCATTGGGGTTTGTGGGTCCTTACGGTTCCTGAAAAGCGTACAATTGACACAGCTAAGGCAACTGGTAATACTGCGACCAGTGGTTTAGGGTAATTTAGAAGTAGCTTCGTCTCGATCCCCAAAGTAATCACATCGCTAAGGTCCACCACCATTCTTGCCTGTAACTTCTGCCCATCCGCTCCCTCAACAGGGCAAACCCTACAATTGCTAAAAATGGGGAAATCCTCGCCGAGATTGACCTCGGTGACCTTGATTGTATCCACGAATCCAGGCTTGTTGGGACCATTCAGGACCGAATCGAGAGAGGTGAGAATGGCATTGTCTGTTCTTGCATCATCCCGGAATTGGGCTATGGTTTGTGCAATGAGAACATTGAACCAGTCGAGAGATTCTGGTGGGTGTGAGTTAACGTCGTAGAGGGTTTTTGAAAGGATGGTAGTGGTGGTTAGTGGGGGCGTGACACGAAGGACAGAGGATCGCTTTTTGCGGAGGAGGCGCTCTCCGTGTTGTCTATTTGTTCGTGTCTTCTCTCGCCGTCTTTGGGTGCTGCTGGGAAGGAGAGACTTAGAGCTATCCCCGGACGGCTCACCAAAAATGAAATATTTGATGAAGGCTCCAATAACGATTATAACACTGAGTTGGCCAACGACAAAGCCTTGAGCGAATGACCAGCTGCAGTTAAGGCAGGTATTAATAGACAAGTTCCGGTTGATAGGAGGAAGTTCGGAGCTCACCTTGGCCCAGAGGACTGTTTCCCAGTAGAGAGGTTTTGGTTCATGTTGCCTACTAGGGGGATGGGCAGTTCTATATAAGATATAATGGAATATGTGAGCAAGGGCTATCTAGCAATATCAATAGCGGTGGAGGCTGTACCACAGTGTGAACAGTAATTCGGATTGTTATGACATATGATTCCTGGAGGGCTTGGCGTATAGCCTCCATCTTGAAATAATACTCTAAAATTTCACTATCCTATAGATCTATTCTCAATTTCATGCCCTTACAACACCCACAGTTACAACAGCTAGGTGCCGAACAACAGCCCCTCCTCCCAAAGGTATGTGGGTTTGTTTGCGCTTCATAGCCGCCATATAACTCTGCTAACTGTTGTCGCTAGATCAAGGCCTTGTCTCACAAAGTTATCACGATGTTCACACTCTCGGAGGAGTCCAAGGTGTGCTGTCACTTTACTCTAGATCACCCCATTTCCACGCAAGCTGACAATCCCGCTAGGAACGCATCTCAAGGCTCATTGATGTCGGACGCATTGCTGTTCACTAGTACGTTTCTTTGGATCTATGTGTGTAACGTACAAATCTCTGTATACTGATTGATATTGCTATGTAGTGGATACATCCCATTGATTTTATACTTCGGTACACCAGCAATCCCGCCTTACCCTCACTCATATAATTACAGGTCACTGACATACCATCGGGTCCACAGGTTACACTCGAAGCACGCCCAAACCAGCCTTGATCCGGTCAGTTCACCCAATCCGTCGCCCTACTTACATCCTACTGCTTGCAATACCTTCCAGAGGGTCGGTTTGCTAACAGTGCAGTGTAGGCTAATCTCCCCTCTGGCATAAATGCTCAATTATGTACATTAGATTAAAACAAGGAAATTGTGGATCAGGGCAGAAATAAATGGAAAGGCGTGAGCCTTCTTACAGCTTTGGGATAGAGGTTGATGCTTGTGTTTTATGTTTCCTCCAATGCTTTTCTTGATTGGAGTTAGATATGCGTTATCGTCACGTGAGGATCGTAACGCTTTTCCATTTTGTGTTTGTACCTGCAACTCAAACGCCTCGGCGCAAGAATCTCCTCGACATTATCATACCCAGCCTGATGACGAGCACCCAAGCACACAAGGGTGATGCTGCCACTTCCGTCAGCTCCCAGCGCCCGCGTGTCGTTGTCGAGGCCGCCGCCGGATTCACAGGTGGCTTCCTGAATACCCTCGTTGTCCATCCACTGGACCTAATCAAAACTCGTCTACAAGGTGCTCATCGATTGCATCCCCCAAGCTCAAATCGGCCAACCAGAATCTATCAAGACTGACTCCTGCTTGCCTACGTAACAGTCAACCGCAACACAACCCCCACCAAGCTCGGATCTTCGTTGGCACTCATTGGTGATATTGTAAGAAATGAGGCAGTCCCAGGGACAGGTTCAGAAGTTGGTAGCAAGCTACGTGCGCTCTATCGGGGATTAACGCCGAACATTGTGGGGAACACGGCTGGATGGGCACTCTATTTTATGTGGTATGTATTATCATACCCTGGCCCCCATTGGTGGAACCCAGAATACTCCATATGATGCTATGTCATACCACCCAGGGGGGTCCTCAATGAATCACAATTGCTGACAAGTGGACCCGAGAGAGAGGTATGGCGAGCTCAAATCGCTACTTGCCGCATATCGTGGTAGCCCAACAGAGCTTTCCTCGGCAGATTACCTTCTTGCATCTGGTGCTGCGGGTACGTATGCAATCTCGTTCATGTCCTGTCTCCAAGTCATAGCCCAGAGCATTGCACAGGCACCCGACTATATTACAGCCAACGTCAATATACACATTTTCCCAACCAGCTGACGCATGTCATGTCATGAGTTGTTGGTTGTGGTTTTACCACGAAACAAACTGACTCAGGTTGGTCAATAGGCACACTGTCCGCCTTCTTCACTAATCCCATATGGGTAGTCAAGACTCGCATGCTCTCCACCGGCCGAGCTCACCCAGATGCATACAAATCACTTACTCATGGGTTGGTCTCACTCCTCCAAACAGAAGGCCCGAGAGGCCTTTTCCGGGGTATGGTTCCTGCACTGTTCGGTGTGACACATGGTGCTGTACACTTCATGTTTTACGAGAAAATGAAACTCTGGCGATTGCAGCAAAGCATGCCCCAAGGCAGGAGGAAACCTTCCGAGGAGGAGACTGATGAGGTACTGCTTGAGGGTCTAGAGAAAGATCAAGCAGAGACTTTAACAAATTGGGATTACATTAGCCTCAGTGCTCTGTCGAAAATCACAGCAGGGGCTTTAACATACCCATACCAGGTTATACGAGCGCGTTTACAGACATACGATGCAGGACAAGAGTACAAGAGTGCCAGAGACGTTATAGCCAAGATCTGGAGAACCGAAGGTGGCCGGGGATTTTATAAGGGGTGAGCTTTCGGTTTTCAATATCCCGTGACCTTATACCCTGGCCCTGAAAATCTCTTGCTTTATTTTTTGGGGATCTTTTATCATTGCTTTTTTATTAATTGCTACTTTACCTTTTCTTTTTTGGCATGATTTCACATCGACCCTGGGACCCCCCCGCCCTGCCGATTGCTTGCCTACGCTTATCGGTTAACGTACCTCTTATGTTTCGTTTGTGGGGGCATTATTATCCTTTATCTATCCCTTTGTGTACGTGGGATGATGGGATGTGGAGGTCCCACTCATGGTGGTTGCCAGCGTATTATGGAACTTCCCCTGCAACCAGGGTATATGGCGAATCCCGGCGACCAAGAAACAGGCAAGCAACAAGCGAATCCTCCCACCATGCACTCCAAGAAAAGAAAACTGAAATTGTAAAAAAGCAAAAAATTACTGACAGTGGATCCGCCAAAGCAATTATCGCTGTGCGGGATGCCTGCTGTCCCCCATTCCACACAGGCGATCACCGGAACTAAAAAGAAATATTTCTCGGGACATACTAAAACAATTAACGGACACAGAAAAAAAGAAAAGAAATGTTCACCATACCTGGACATCAACTTTTTTGAATTTATTTATGGATCGAACGTGCAAATATACCCATGAGAAAAAAACATAATATAACCCATATACATGCATTACCCCCATCAGAACCCCCAATATACCATCTAATCAAGTTGCCGTTTTTATTACCAAACAAGCCCCAGATCTCAAACGTGGCGTCACTTCTTTTTCTTTACTTCTTCTTGTGCCACTCTCATGTCAAAACCACGGGATTAAAGTTCGGCGAACCCAGAGGGAAGGAGTTTCTACTAACGGCTTTTTCATTTAGGCTAGGGCCAAACCTCGCCCGTGTCCTGCCTTCGACATGCATTACCTTCCTCGTCTATGAAAATACACGTTACTACTTGCGGTAGACGCCGAATCCCGCAATGAGCTCCCGAGTTCACTCCGCGACAAGGACCGATGGAAAGAAGCCCGATGGAAAGAAGCCCGATGGAATGGATGGATGGATGGGGGTGGGAAGTACATGCCATATCATGTCATACTTACTGTCCGTGA
>Ga0307514_10005035_pt1 | contig 11955 bp, 12 predicted proteins | sample 16_EM_MG_FD_203088 | JGI IMG/M metagenome (GOLD analysis project Ga0307514, IMG submission 203088) | Populus trichocarpa ectomycorrhiza microbial communities from riparian zone in the Pacific Northwest, United States - 16_EM | ecosystem: Host-associated > Plants > Roots > Unclassified | place...
CAATGGAGAGGATGTGGCGTGCAGCGTTACGCCTAACTATGAGCGAGGCCATGGTACTGGTACTGGGGTGTGAGTGTTTCTTTCTCTTTTTTTTTAAAATAAAGTGGTGGATTGGAGGTGGAGTGGGATAGTTTACTTTAGTCTAAGTAACTCAGAGGCAGGTTGTTTGTTAGGGAGGGGGGGGGAGGGGAGGAGGGGGGGGAGGGGGAGGGGGATTGTTGTTGAGGCGTGCAGTGCTCGGTACCTGGGCACTTTAAAGTTTGGATGTTGGAGGGGCAAGAAAGTTTTCAGATGCGCAGATTGAGCCGCAAGGTAAGAAGGTTCGTCGTCGACGTCAAGATACTAAAGTAAGTATGAGTAGGCAATAGGCCCGCGTAGTAAGCAACTACCCAGCAAACAAATGATACCTACATATATATGTAATGTATGTCGTACATACATACGTACGTGTAGAGTACTCGTACATAAATACCAAGCAAAGTTCTAGGCACCCGGACATCCCGCTGGCATCTTAACCACCTGTACCTACATACCCGTCCCGCCAGCCACACATACCCTAAGCATGCACATGTATTACCCCACTATATCACCGCCTCATAGCCAAAAGCTTCCTTCGGGGGAAAGGCGAATTAGACTCAAAGAAAAAAAAAACCCATTATATCGATCCACCAATGGACCCCATTCACATTCCTGAAACCCCTTCCCCCCCCTCAAACTGTAACGGGGAGACAGTGGCGTGGACTATGGAAGGTATCCAGCAGGGAGCGCCTTGTTTTGTGACTATGAGGACGGTTGTATATATTAAAGTAGATACAGGACCAATCTCGCACCAGACGGCTCATTTCTTGGCATGGACCTTTGGTATGCACAAGTGAGCGGGCTGCGAACCCACGATCCCTTGCACCGCCATGATCCATTGCGCAGAAGTACAGGCCTAGCGTGATGCGACAGATTGAGCAGCGGTACAGACGTGGCCAGTAAAGAAGAACAGTGACAAAGAACAGTGATGTCATCATAATGGTAGCGCCGTGGCTTTTCAACAGCAGTGTGAGAAGCTTGGCATAAGACTAAGTATCTCAAGGGGTCCGGCTTCTCAGGGTAACGTTCATGAAACACGTCAACTGCCTCCAATTCCTCCATTCCGGCTGATAGTCCCTACATACTTGACGAGGTACTGAAGGCGCCTACCAGTCGATATATGTAGCGGATATACAATGCGTGGGTCAAAGTGTTCACGCACCGGCCAGCCAAAAGCACTGTAGGTACATAGTACATGGTTCCGTTTTCCAGATTGTGGGGCGCTATTATAGCCAGCTGGACTACAGGTAAGAAGTTATTTGGAGGAATTGGGTGTAACTCGCTACGTACAGGGAGGTCTGCAGTTGAGGGTAACTTGCCAAGTTAGAGTCTAATTAATAATAACATAGACCTGAAACTGGGATGTTACCCTGAGAATGCTCCTCCGCCTCATTTCACTTTATCTGGACCCCTTTAAATGTGCTTCGTCCAGCCTCCTCTTATACTCAACATTATTGTTTCTGACATGCCGTGGGTTGAGGCACCTACCCATCATGAGAACTAGATGTTATGAGAATGCTAGCTGGATGAGCGAGGTCGTTGCACCGTGGCGGGATGGAGTGGGGCCGCAGACGGCATATGTACTAGATGGCTAGAGAATGACAAGACCTTACCATGTATAGTACATCTTAATATGAACGCATGAAAATACTTACATCCAAAGATCGAATTGGGCTTATCCTGAACCAAGGATTATACAGTTCATATACGATATTGAATTTTAGGTTTGTGCCAGTCAGACTGGATACCGGTAGTAGCTGGATAGTGGGACCAGAATGCCCATTCCCAATCCGGAAATCAAATCCACAAAGTGCATGGTCACGTGATCTCCACATAGTTTTTTTATTTTATTTTTATTTGTGTGATCAGCCCCTGTCTCCAAGTTGACCCCTGGGTATTTTTAGCAAAGTATACTTGTTTTTTAGACCTCCGAAGGAAAAAGTCGAAGAATACTACTCGTGTGGGTGTGATCTAGCTGTTCTTGGGCTTGACTCGCGGTGCCGTTCAAGCTAAACCATAACTGTTGTTTCATGCTCTCCTGAAGCCCATCACCACAACTCCACCTCCCGCATCCTGCCCACAGACTTGGGAATCTCGCTTTCATTCGCTCGTTCACTCACGGTACGGGGAAGAGTCGTTAATCTTGGACTTGAGCCTTTCATTCGGAACTTCTCACGGCTTGCTAGGACTCCGTTACACTCATTTTGTTGTTTTGCGTTGTGTTCTTCACGATCACGGCGAAGTGGTTGTGTGGAGTTGCATTGCATCGACCAATTTACATTCCTCGTTGTACCGTTGCAGACGCCATCGGCCCACTTGCACGCGAGACACATAATTCCAGCAGCTTCATTCTGACCGAGCCGAATAAACAATAACCACAGATCGACTCAGTGATTTGGTGTCGAACTAGTCCACACCACGGAAACGAGGTCGAAACTGGGGTATAGTTGGGATCTGTTCAAAATGAGAAACAATCGGTTATTGTGGACTTTGATCTTTTTGATCACGTTTGTTGGGTTGACGACTGCTCAGGAAGTCGATGGGCCCGTACGCAGAGGTACTACTTCCATTATAGTTCTATCGAACTCTCTGCCTCCTAGGTCTCATACTAACTCTTCCTTCCAGCCGACTCAAAATCAGCTACAGAATCCATCCGTATACGCTCCACCACTGCCACCGACAAACCCACCCCAACAACTGGTGATGGCACAATCACTCCCGGCCCCACTAAAACCGGCACTGACAAAGGTACCTCTATTCGCGTTCGAACCACCTCCGAATCCATCCGTACCCGGGCCGTCACAACGAAGGTTCCCCCAAACTCTCCTCCCGGAGGAATCAACATGGTCACTCCAGCAGTCACAGATGGGTTCCAGTTATACCCTATCGGAACGCAAATCACTTGGGTTTATAACTATACCAGCGTCTTGGTTAGTCCCACGGCGATTAATGTTGAGGCATTTTGCGGGAGGACTCAGCAGTATTATACTATTGCGCAAAACTACTCGGTGGCCGAGCGTACGGTTATTTGGGATACGGAGGCTTATCAGCAGACCGGGAGGCCGTTGATTGCACAGTACGTTTAAGCTATTGTATGTCTAGGGATGGAATTGGGTTGCTGATCGTTGAGTTGTTTTAATAGGGAGACATATACTCTCTTAATGTATGACTCTGCCGCGCAAAAGACCGACGTACCACAAGCAGGGAAACTGGGCCTATTCAGAAACTTTCAATTTGCTATGTACACTCCGAGGGGAAATATTCCGCTTAATGGTGAGTTCCCTATTCCCTCCCTCTTTGAGAGACGTAACTAGTGTGTTTTGGAGTCGGGTGTTGACATTTGCCTTTACAGAGTATAGGTGCCCCACTTGCAATGATGCTAGTGCCCTTTTGCGGAGTCATAGTGTTAGGGTCCTCCTCGGAACTTCGTTTTTGGTGACCGTGGGGTTTGCGTGGTTTATCCATGGGGCGATGTAAGCTGGGAGTTGGGATTTGCGGGTGTGAGAGAGGCAGGAGAGGTGAATATGAGGCGGGTGTAGAGGTAAGGATTGGGGACGATTGTCCTTGAGAGGGGAGTGAGATGTGGACTGCTGAATGCATCAGACGAAGCAGTGTGCGAGAGTGAGGCATAGGTTCATACCTTCAGCACGGGCATCTGCTGTGAGATATGTGAGCCAAAATATACCCAATTTGTCTTTGCATCCGTTCGAATGAGACAATGTCATTTTGCATATGCATTGCGTAAGATATTCTATGTTCGAGGTTGAAGGCTGTCAAGAGGGGGGGGGGGTTAGAATTAGCTGTTGCTGAATGTTCTGTCATTTTGTTTTCTTGCAACTTTGGTATGCTAGCATAAATGGGTTTTGTCTTCTTTTTTCTTGCGTTATATATTTCATAGCCTTTTTTCTTCACGTTGGTTTACTTAAATAATGGGCATAGTTGTGAAAAGGGAAATACACAACCCATAAAATTAGTTCATCTATGCTTACAAGATTGCACATGAGAATACTAATTTATTTTGGTTGTATGATCATTGGAAGGGAAGATGAGTATAGTCGCGTTGCGCAATCCGGATGATAGGGCTCGAGTATTATGTTCTTGCATTCATGTTAGGGGAGAGTGGCATTACCCTGACAGTACCCTCCTGCCTGCGATGGTAGTTGGTGGTCGCTCAAATTCCAAGTATCTGTCATACACATATAATTAATTGCCTTACTAGGGGCTCTCTGGTGAATTTTCTATCCCTTTGGTATATAACTGAGGTCGTAAGAGGTAAATATCTGAATGATATCCCTCGTAGCATAGCTTGAAACTGCGCATCAGAGAACGTGCAGCATTCAATTGCAGCTGTCACTGCTTCCAATGGCCAGATATTAGTCAAAGAATGGAATAGGCTAAGCTTACAGAGCCCAAGTATGGCAAATACCCTAATCCATTTACAAATCTTACAGCCAAACCTAGACCATGGCTCCATGTATTTCTCTCGGATCACGCGAGTACCTTCACCATGGTGCATACGAGTAGTTAATATTTAGAAAGGCCCAGTAACTTTTGTGCCTCTTTGGGCTTTATAGACGGTTTCCCACCCCTTTCTAAAGTAAATGTTACCCTGAACTCTCTACTGGCACGTGCCAAGGCAAATCCATTTACGGAATTCCAAACGTAAGTACTCGTACATACCTATAGGTACCTGAAGTTCTTCCAACCAGTACTACCTAGCTCAGTTAGCTCCGGGGGGGCATCAGCTACATATATTTTTTATCCACAACCAATATATATAGGGGGTAAGATTTCCCAATGCGTAGTATTTTTTTTTTTTTCCCTTCTGCGTGTGCATAGAATAAATCGTCGCTGGGGCTGATGTTTGGCCGCGTAACTCCAAGAGTAACTTGTTTTGTACATACCTCGATCCAAATATAGGTTTGCCTTATCTGCATCGGAGCCTTTCCCACAGAGGCTGTGTATCCCTTGGGAATTGGGGGTTGGTTCCGAGAATGAACGTAGTATCCGCAAGCCTGAATTAATATCTGGCTGGATACGGGTTAACTCTCTGGGGATAAGTGGTTGATGCAATAAGGGAGGTCATGTGGTATAGTGTATGCAACTATGGCATAGGGAGTGTGATACGGAGTTGTACTCGAGTACATACAACATCTCCCCGATCCACTTGCTGGGATATAATGATTTACCCTTCCATCTAAATTGTGACAGGGTCTTGTATTTAATCACCAGTACGGTAGCAGCGTAAACTGATTCATATTATTCGGAACAGCAGGTGGAGTGTCTGGGTACGGGGTGATCTCTGTAGGTTGAGACATCCAATACTGGCATCACATGTGCCGAGGAGGAGGTTAGTTCACTGATAGAAGCTGACCATGATACCGTATCATTGCACAAGGCAGGCTTCAATGCAGAGTGGGTAAATTTATGTGGATACTGAGGTGACTTCCAGGGTAACAGATGTAAGAGAAACGAGACAGATACAAAAGACACAATTGGTCTCTGCCGGGCACTGGCCTCCAGACTATTTGTTGAGATCTGAGATGGCTGGACCTCACTACACTGAGAGGGAATTGGAGAGTGTTAAGATCGAAGAGGAGGTGAGGGCAACGTATGGCAGATAGCCACTTCTTATCTGAGAGTATGTGGTTTGAGATGCGGCTATCGGGTCTTGCCATGTTCTTTCTCAGGTGACTGAGTAGACCATGGGGCATTAAAGGCCAGGATACATACCAATAATAGCTCTCTCTATATCCAGCTATGGACTCTCCATTCTGCTTTGGAAGCCATGCTCTGAGGGCAGCATAAGGTATGTAACTGTGTGCTCCGCCCAATCCTTTGTTTCAACCCCAACACTACCATCTATGCTTTACACATTCGGGCGAATCAAATCATATTCGACACATTCCTCCACCTCCTCTACCGAGCTATTAATGAACTGCCTCGTCTCTAGCGCCAACCACACCTTCAACATCGGCCACGCCTTCTTCAATCTATCCCCCCACGTCATCTTCTCAATGTCGGGTTCCTTCCCCATCACCGCTTTCCGCTCTTCATGCAGTTGATTCAGAGCAGACTGTGCCCCGAGTGATCGAAGCATCGGTAGCGCCCTATATGCACAAGTCAGCATCATATGCAACCCTCACAAACAATTTGGGAACAGTAGAGACTCTCACGCACGTCCTGAACAAATCCAAATCAGGGTCTAGCGCCCGACCAATCCCCTCCAAAAGCAAGATGCTAATCACGACATTGGCAAAGTCCCCCTCTAGCCTAACATGGTGCTGACGAACCATTGTCAGCACCTCACTGAGTAAGTCTCCAATCTTGACTTTGCCAAGAGCAAAGGTTTTGCTTTTGACCCCGAGGATGAGGTGCTGCATTTTTAGACAAAAGACCCCCCCATCGATGGCAGCGTTGGGCTGTTTACACCGCTCAATCATCAACTGACCAGCTCGATACCCGTCGAATTCTGCAATTGCCCAGAATAAGGCGAGGAAATTTGCGCGGTTGACGGTGTTGAGATCGGTGATGAGGCCAGTGTCGATGAAAATAAGTTGGGGCTGATATGATTCATCGGCTAGCTTCTCGAGTTCACGGTTCCAGGTTTCACGGTCGTGCAGGTATGGACGGAGGCGGCGGAGGGCGGATTCAGTGACATCATTCGCGTCGGTGGGTGGAGGCGGAGGTGGGGGTTTGCCGGTAAAAGGGCGGGAAAGGAGAGAGAGAAGATCAATCTTTTCGGGCTTGTAGAATCTAACCATGATGTTCCCAGGGTGGAGGTCTGCATGGATAAAATTATCTAAGAGGAGCATGTGCTATGTACCGTGGCATTGTTAGATCCAAAACAAGACAAGAGGGGGAGAGGGGAGGAAACAAAAAGAACAATCCGCATGCGTGTATTATAGCCTACCAGAAATGCATCCAACCCCATATCTGCGATATCCTTTTGAAAAGGCCCTCCCCCTGATTCCAAAAAGGCACTCAGTGGTATCCCATGTGCAAACTCCTCAATCAATACTTCTCTTGTCGTCCAGTCCAGGTATGGCTTAGGGAAGGTAACTGTTGTTCTATTTTTGAAATTCTTCCTGAATCTCATAAGGTTATTCCCCTCAATACGCAGATCCAGTTGTAGACGCATCATTTGGCCGAATTGATCTACCTCATCTGGCAAGGACAACCACTCCATGGTAGGAATAGCATTAATCATCGTTGCAAAGAAATGCATAATCCTCAGGTCACGGTGAACCATTTTCTCAACCCCTGGGTGGAGAACCTTGACTGCCACACTGGACGAGGGCACATGACGTGGAGAGTATTTAGCTAGAACCTCGACATTATGCCGTAGGGTTTCCCGGAAGTCTTTCAGTTGTTTATTGTCCTCGGGGTTGGGCGGGAGGAGAGAGGGGTGTAGCTTGGCTTTATAAACTTGTGCAATGGCACCGATACCAAGGGGCTTCTCTTCGAATTCTACGAAGATAGACTCGAAAGGGAGACCACCAAAAGCAGCGGAAACAATCCGCTTAGTTTCGGAGAACGGGTGAGGGTCTACAGAGGAGTGTAGCCGGGACATGAGCTCACACATTTGGGTGGGGAAGATATCTGAGCGGGAGGCGGCCCACTGGCTGAGCTACGGAGTTCAGTCAACTTCCTTACCCTGAACTGATAGGACAAGTATGGCTGGCATACCTTTATAAATGTCGGTCCAGCCTTCTCCATCGAGTTCACGAGAAACGCGTACCACCAAAGTGTTCCTATTCTCTCGTTCGATTTCTCGGGAACCCTCCCCCCGACAAACATAATGGGTATGGTTGCCAGAACTGGCACAAAAATAACCACCAAACGCAAGAACCGAAGCGTGGTAGCTATTGGTTCATATATCCAGTCTGAATAGAACACAACTACGGTCCTCCATAAGCGTCTGGTATACTCTCGCCGCCCCTCTTGCTTCTCCTGTTTAGAGGCCCCGAGCATGCGCTGCTCGGACGCTATCATAACATCCTTCCCCGAATGACCAGCCTCTTCAAGAACACCCTTCGGTCGCTCCTCAATTCCGGTGGGCGTAAGAAGCCCAACAGCAGTAGCTGCGAGGAGTGTGGCGCCATAGTAGCCCGACCGGGGATGACGAGGAGGTGCATAAAAGCGATATGATTGTGCGGATGCTTTTGGGCAGGTTGGTATGAGCCTGGCCGGTGGCGGTGCACCATGACGCAACTGGAAGGTCAAGTGTAATACGGAATAAGTGGTGCGCAGAAGAGGACGTGAGTTGATGAGATGACTGGCAGCAGTGGCAGCGGTGGCAGCAATGTAGTGTCTCGTCGTCGGGTTCATGGTTTTTCCCTTCCTCCCTCTACTATTCAATCTCCTCCCCCTCCAGGCTCGACTTGTTCTGACCCTGCCCTGAGCTTTATGTTTTAATATTTTCTCCCCTTATCCCAGTGCTCTATCGGTCATCGGAGGTATGCAAGTGTCCGGAATCCAGGCTCACTCCCACATGGAAGAAGTCCCAGAGCTGCCAGCCGTCGGTCGTATACGCTTGAGAAATAAATACCGGGAGGTTCTGTGTACTGGATATTTATTATCTATTGGTCTCTTGTTCTCATTTTGCAGGTTGCTGTTCCTGCACTCTGGCCTTGTTGTTGACCGTCAATGTCATGATGCTCCAGAGCCAACCATGCTAGCGAAGGCATCGATCGAAATCAGCTTCAGCCGCTGAATTCAAATCTCTAGCAGACTGCTACTGAATCTTCATTCCTGGCCTCATCGCCATCACCAAATCATCCAAGCTACTGTTTCAAGCCCTGAGCCAATGGCTGTTGTGGATTTGTGGAATAACCTTTATCCGACATGTGTCACTCCTGCAATGTAGGAACCCCTTGCTGCGTTTCATCGGGTCCCACAGCAATGGAAGCGACATGAAGCCTGACATATTGTGTCAAATATGTAGCTATATCCTGGAATATATCCCGTTCATTTAACTGTTACTGATGCTTGCATTCCTCCACCATAATTCTTGACATATACCCCTCCTTGCTTCGCGATAAAGCGAAACTGCCCCACTAACATCTCAACATGTATGCTCTGTCTGCGGGATCGGGCATGTGGGGGATTTGAGTTGCAAGTAACAGCTTTTGGGGATGGTTTCAATGTTCCCCATACACATTCATACCCGACGGATGTTCGTTTCACGTTATTTCACCTCCAATCTTCCGTATGTAGTGATATGTGTGAGTTGAATGTGTCTGCTTGTTGCAATATCATTCACATATTTTACATTCCCCTTACTATCGCCATTTTTTCCCTATTTTAACACTCTGTGAACCGTTCACAAGATACAACTCTACGAACCATTATTACCCTCTTCTACCGACCACATAGCTGTCCATTATTCAACATACATTTTTGTGCAAAAAAAACGAGATGGAAGTGGTAGGAGAGGAGGTGGATATGTTGGAAATGGATACAAGTATGGTGGGTACGGACGTGATGGATATGCCTATGTCCATGGGAGTCGATATGATGTTTGAAGAGCCACCAAATTGGGGCTCCTTTCGGCTTAATAAAGTGGGCAAAATATATGTGATTGTCTTCTGCCTTTGGACTACAATGTTCACAATTGGCGTTATGGTATTATGGAAACACCGGAAACTGCCCTTCATCCGATTGAAAAATATTCCATTGGTATCCGGGGCTCTCGCGTTTTTACATATACAACTCAGCTTTGATATATTAGAATACCCACTTAATGGGACGCTCCCTTGTAATCTGGAGTACTGGATCGCAACAATATGTCTTCCGTGAGTTGGCCACTAGGGAAACTGGATTTGGAGAATTTGCTGATAATAGAGGAGCGAATAGAATCGGTATCGCACTCTTCCAAGCACAGAACATGCAACTACTCAGCATGTTTTGGGGGCAAAAGCAGTTCAGACTTGCCTACACCACAGGTACCGGATGTTTGCAAGACTGGAGCAGACATCGGAACTACTTAATCCGATGCTGGCACTGGTGGCAGGGGGCCTGCTACTTACGGTGGGCATATAATATCATAGGATTAGGTAGTAGTATTCAGGTGAGTTGACGTCCGAGTCGAGTCGCAATACTGCAACACTAACACAACTCTAAACAGGTGACATGTGCTGTCATTATTTTCTTGATCTCGCGGAGATTTCACCCGAATTTTGGCTTAGTATCCAAGGCCCCGGCATCTGACTTCGAATGCCGGGCTGGCTGGGAGTGGTATGTTTATTGTATCTAGCCAGCCTCTCTGTTTCTTCATATTAAATTGGAATAGGTTCTCATCCGGAATCTGGCAAGCCATCTGGACATATGGCTTTGGCCCCTTCATCCTTTTCAAGATCCGGAAAATCCAAGATACGCACAGATGGAGACTCCAGACCACACTTGCAATTCTACTCAGGTAACCGCAATTTATAAATTGCCCCACTACTCCGTTCTCTTATTACCCTGAACTAATATTCCCTATATTCAGTCTTCCCGCCTTACCCCTCTGGCTCTCTTCTTGGTTCATGAAGGATTTCTATGTAGTGAACGAGCATTGGCCTCCAAATATGTGGTTCGCCCCTGGTATTGGTATGATGGAGTTTGTCGTCTTACTCTTCCCCATTTTCGAAATCTACGAACATAGCAGGCGACATAAACGGCTTTCCGCTATTTTGAGCCAGCATCCACACCTTACAGTCGCCTTCTCGGCCAAATACACCCACCGGGCACTCGAGCTGACGCTTGGGTCCTCAGGTGTGGATGATCTAGAGGAATTCGCTGTCACGAAAGACTTCACGGGAGAAAACATAATATTTCTCAGAAAAGTAACCGCATGGAAAAAGAAATGGCTTGTCTCTGAGCAGAACAGTGTTAGCGGGATGATCCAAGCCCCTGTCATCCGCGCTCTGTATGATACAGCAGAACAAATCTACTTACAGAGTATCAGCAGAGTGCATAGTAGCTTCCCTCTGAACCTAGAAGACGACATATACCTCACCCTAGCGGGAATATTCTGTGGAGAAACAAACGCAACTTCATCACACATCTACCCTTACCATAACCTGCTTGATTCTTTCTCGCCATATAATGCAAACCAAATTACACCCCTTGCAGGCGGCACTAACAGCCTTGTTCCTAGGCCACCCCCAGCATCAGTAGGTCCCAACGTCGGCAGTCAAAACCGCTCCCAAACAAAATGGTCGCCGCTTGGTGGGATTAGAAGGGGGGGTGAGAGTACGGTATGTGAGGGGGAGGTTATACCGGTCATCCCTACGAGTTTTACGGTCGAGGTATTTGATAGGGCAGAGAAAGCTGTCATGGGGATGGTGTTGATGGATACTTGGATACGGTGAGTTTGTATATCTGAGGTGTTGCAATGTGCATGAAGATTAATTAGCGCTAAATGGATATTAGATATGTGGACTCGCTGCCCCTGACGGAGCAGTTGGAGATTGAGGAGAGGGCGTTGAATAATATAGATTTTAACGTTAAGAGGGAGGTATCTGGTGAGCATCCTAATGAGGGTGGCACTATCCGTGGGGGACGTAGTGGTGGCAGTGGTGGCAGTGGTGGGGTGATTTTTGGCCGTGGATGGAGGCAGAGGATGTATGATGTATGATTTTACGATGTTTGTTCAAAGAGACAATGGAAAGTTTGGAAGCATTGATAGGGTGGTTGTGGCGGAGTATCGAAATAATAACTGGAGACTTGGATGGTCCAAGGACATACCTATAATATGGTATAGAGAGGCCTGGATACGCCTCCTCCTTCATCAGGTTTAGAATCTATGACATGGAAATTTTGGTCAAGGGCAAATATGATAGACTTATTGACATGTACAAATATAATTAAGTGGAACTGGTCCAGCGCTTC
>Ga0307514_10005036_pt1 | contig 11954 bp, 7 predicted proteins | sample 16_EM_MG_FD_203088 | JGI IMG/M metagenome (GOLD analysis project Ga0307514, IMG submission 203088) | Populus trichocarpa ectomycorrhiza microbial communities from riparian zone in the Pacific Northwest, United States - 16_EM | ecosystem: Host-associated > Plants > Roots > Unclassified | place...
GCCGGCGGCAGACCGGTCAGCTCGAACATCCCGAGCTTCTTGTTGTACGCCGCGATCTCGCGCTCGCCCTGGTAGACCTGGATCTGCACGGACGGCTGGTTGTCCTCGGCCGTCGTGAAGATCTCGGAGCGCTCGGTCGGAATCGTGGTGTTCCGGTCGATGAGCTTGGTCATGATGCCGCCCTTGGTCTCGATACCCAGGGACAGCGGGGTCACGTCGAGGAGCAGGACGTCCTTGACCTCGCCCTTGAGGACACCGGCCTGGAGGGCGGCGCCGATGGCGACGACCTCGTCCGGGTTGACGCCCTTGTTGGCCTCCTTGCCGCCGGTCAGCTCCTTGACGAGCTCGGCGACGGCGGGCATCCGGGTGGAGCCACCGACGAGGACGACGTGGTCGATCTCGTTGATGGAGATGCCGGCGTCCTTGATGACGTTGTGGAACGGCGTCTTGCAGCGCTCCAGCAGGTCGGCCGTCAGCTGCTGGAACTGAGCCCGGGTGAGCTTCTCGTCCAGGTGCAGCGGGCCCTCGGCGGACGCGGTGATGTAGGGCAGGTTGATCGAGGTCTCGGTGGACGAGGACAGCTCGATCTTGGCCTTCTCCGCCGCCTCACGCAGACGCTGGAGGGCCATCTTGTCCTTGGCGAGGTCCACGCCGTGGCCGGACCTGAACTGCTGGACCAGGTAGTCGACGACCCGCTGGTCCCAGTCGTCGCCGCCGAGGTGGTTGTCACCGTTGGTGGCCTTCACCTCGACCAGGCCCTCGTCGATGTCGAGCAGCGACACGTCGAACGTGCCACCGCCGAGGTCGAAGACGAGGATCGTCTGCTCTTCCTTGTCCAGGCCGTACGCCAGCGCGGCCGCGGTGGGCTCGTTGACGATACGCAGGACGTTGAGACCGGCGATCTCGCCGGCTTCCTTCGTCGCCTGACGCTCGGAGTCGTTGAAGTACGCCGGGACGGTGATGACCGCGTCCGTGACCTTCTCGCCCAGGTACGACTCGGCGTCCCGCTTCAGCTTCTGCAGGATGAACGCCGAGATCTGCTGCGGGTTGAAGGGCTTCCCGTCGAGCTCGATGTTCCAGTCCGTGCCCATGTGACGCTTCACGGAGCGGATGGTCCGGTCCACGTTCGTGACCGCCTGGCGCTTGGCGACCTCGCCGACGAGCACCTCACCGTTCTTCGCGAAGGCGACGACGGACGGCGTGGTCCTGGCACCCTCGGCGTTGGTGATGACGGTGGGCTCGCCGCCCTCCAGAACGCTGACGACGGAGTTAGTCGTGCCCAGGTCGATGCCGACCGCACGTGCCATGGTGATCTTCCTCCAGCTGACTTGAGTGGAACGGGCTCAAGTGTGCACGACGTCCAGCCCTCGGTCAACAGACCTGAGTCGGACGGACTCAACTCTTATCCGTTCCTTACACGCAACTGGGCTCTGACCTGTGTGTTCACCGAGCGGCGAGGTCCGTACGGTTGCACTCGAAGGAGTCCCAGTACGACAGCCAGAGCCCCCGCCGCCACCCAGTACACCCCCGACCCGGCGACCCACCCCAGATGCGCGAGGACCGCGACGAGTACCCCGGAGAACGCCCCCACACCGAGCACGACCGTCGCCCCGCAGGAGGTGAGCCCGAGCCGCCGCAGCCGGTGGGCGAGATGGTCCGGGCCACCGCGCAGCAGGGGCCGCCCGGCCAGTCGGCGGGAGAGCAGCACGAGGGCCACATCGGCGCCCGCGACCGCCGTCAGCGAGAACAACACCCCCGCGCTGGACGCCGGTTCGTGTCCGGTACGGGTGACCACGGCCGCCGACGCCAGCACGAACCCCGCGAACAGCGCCCCGCAGGATCCGAGCCCCGCGCGCGCGGGGGGCCGGTTGTGCATCAGGAACCCGGTCAGCGCGGCGGCCAGCACGCTCAGCAGCGCGGCCAGCCCGTCCAGCATCTCGGCCGCCGCCAGCGCCCCCACCCCGAAGGCGGTCACCACGGCCACGGTCCCGGCCAGCGCGTCCGCGTGATCGAGCGCCTTGAAGCCGACGGCGACGAACACGATCCAGCCCGCCGCCAACACCCCACCGCCGAGCCCGAGTTCGCCGTACGGCACCACCCAGGCCGCCGCCACCGCCGTACCGCCCACGAGGAGCCGGGCCTTGACCCGCCGCACGTCGGCGACCAGCCCGAGCACGGCGACCGCGGCCCCGGCCCCGAGCAGGTCGCGAACCCCGTTGTCGAGCGGCGCGACCCCGGTCCACTCGCCCGTGGCAGCGACCAGACAGGTGGCGAACACGACGGCGATCCCGCCGCACTGCGGAACGGTCCGCCGACGTCGGCGGTCGACGATCCCGAGCCGCCGGGCCGGGGCCCGGAGCAGGGCCGTGAGCACGGCGGTGAGGAGCAGGGCGGCGGTGGCGGCGGCGATCCCGTAGAGCACGGATCTAAATTAGGGGTGAATGTACCAATTTGGTATGAATAACACGATCGGATCGTCATGGATCTTTAAGGCAACCCTCAGCGACACAGATCACCGCACGGCTGACTACAGTGCGACAGAAGATGGGGGTAGTGTCGGACCGACCGGGTAAGTTACCGCTTAGTAATGTCGAGGACCCCCTCGAAAGACCCCCCAAATCCCCCAAGACCCCCCTCGAAAGACCCACCGAAAGATCCCCTCGCAGGCCCGAGGAGCCCCGAAATGCAACTCGCCGCGATCATCGTGTCGCTGGTGCTGACCGTGGTCGGCGTTGCGCTGCTCGCACGCGCCATCGGCCAGTTCGTCCGGTATTTCAAGCTCGGCCAGCCCGTGCCCGCCGGCGCCCGGACCGACAACCCCTACCAGCGCAGTGTGACCCTGGTGCGGGAGTTCCTCGGCCACACCCGGATGAACCGCTGGGGCATCGTGGGCTTCGCCCACTGGTTCGTGGCCGTCGGCTTCCTGACGCTGCCGCCGACCATCATCACCGCCTACGGCCAGCTCTTCCAGGCCGACTGGACGCTGCCGGTGATCGGCGGCTTCCTGCCGTACGAGCTGTACATCGAGTTCATCGCCGCGATGACGACCCTCGGCATCGTCACGCTGATGGTCATCCGGCTGCTGAACCTGCCCTCACGCCCCGGCCGCAAGTCGCGCTTCGCGGGCTCGAAGATGGGCCAGGCGTACTTCGTCGAGTACGTCATCCTCACCATCGGTCTGGCCATCTACGTCCTGCGCGGTCTCGAGGGCGCGCTGCACCACGTCGACCACTTCGAGGCCGCGTACTTCGCCTCGTACCCGCTGGTCCTGGCCTTCAAGGGACTGAGCGTGGCGACGCTGCAGAACCTGGTCTACCTGACCGCCATGATCAAGCTGGGTACCACCATGGTCTGGATGATCACGGTCTCGCTCAACACGAACATGGGCGTCGCCTGGCACCGCTTCCTCGCCTTCCCGAACATCTGGTTCAAGCGCGAGGCCAGGGGCGGGACCGCCCTCGGCGCACTCCAGCCGATGACCTCCGGCGGCGAGCCGATCGACTTCACCGACCCGGGCGACGACGACGTCTTCGGCGTCTCCCAGGTCGAACAGTTCTCCTGGAAGGGCCTTCTCGACTTCTCCACCTGCACCGAGTGCGGGCGTTGCCAGTCGCAGTGCCCCGCCTGGAACACCGGCAAGCCGCTCTCCCCCAAGCTGCTGATCATGTCCCTGCGGGACCACGCGCACGCCAAGGCGCCCTACCTGCTCGCGGGCGGCGGCAAGACCATGGAGGGCGAGGAGAAGGCGTCCGAGGAGCAGCTCAAGGACGTCCCGGCCGCCGCGCTCGCCGAGGCAGAGCGCCCGCTGATCGGCACCGCCGAAGCGAACGGCGTCATCGACCCCGACGTCCTGTGGTCCTGCACCACCTGCGGCGCCTGCGTCGAGCAGTGCCCGGTGGACATCGAGCACGTCGACCACATCGTCGACATGCGCCGCTACCAGGTGATGATCGAGAGCGCGTTCCCGTCCGAGGCGGGCACCATGCTCAAGAACCTGGAGAAGAAGGGCAACCCCTGGGGCCTCGCCAAGAAGCAGCGCCTGGAGTGGCTCAAGGAAGTCGACTTCGAGGTGCCGGTCGTCGGCAAGGACATCGAGGACCTGTCCGAGGTCGAGTACCTGTACTGGGTCGGCTGCGCCGGCGCCCTGGAGGACCGCGCCAAGAAGACCACCAAGGCCTTCGCGGAGCTGCTCCACATGGCGGGCGTCAAGTTCGCGATCATGGGCGGCGACGAGAAGTGCACGGGTGACTCGGCGCGCAGGCTGGGCAACGAGCCCCTCTTCCAGGAGCTCGGCATGGAGAACGTCGCCGCGCTGAACATGGCCTTCGGCGAGGAGCTGGACGACGAGGGCCACGTCACCGCGGAGTCGAGGAAGCCGAAGTCCGCGAAGAAGATCGTCGCGACCTGCCCGCACTGCCTCAACACGATCGGCAACGAGTACCCGCAGATCGGCGGCGACTACGAGGTCATCCACCACACCCAGCTGCTCCAGCACCTGGTGGACGAGGGCAAGCTGATCCCGGTCACCCCGGTCGAGGGCCTCATCACGTACCACGACCCCTGCTACCTGGGCCGCCACAACAAGATCTACACGCCGCCGCGCGAGATCATCGCGAGCGTCCCGGGTCTCCGGAACGAGGAGATGCACCGCCACAAGGAGCGCGGCTTCTGCTGTGGCGCCGGTGGCGCGCGGATGTGGATGGAGGAGCGGATCGGCAAGCGCATCAACAACGAGCGTGTCGATGAGGCGCTGTCGTTGAACCCCGACATCGTCTCCACCGCCTGCCCGTTCTGCCTGGTCATGCTCACGGACTCCGTGAACGGCAAGAAGAACGACGGCCAGGCCAAGGAGTCCGTCCAGGTCGTGGACGTCGCCCAGCTGCTCCTGCAGTCCGTCAAGACCCCTGTGTCCGACTCGGACGAGCCCCCGGCGGGCACGTCCGAGTCGGAGAACGAGCCGGAACCGCAGCCCGTGAAGTAGCCGGTGAAGTACGTGAAGTAGCCGGTGAAGTAGCCGGTCAGGTAGCCCCTACGGCCGTCCGACGCCCCGTGCCCTTGCGGCGCGGGGCGTCTTCGTCCGCATCGCCGTCCGCCCCTTCGTCCGCCTCTGCGTCCGCCTCTTCGTCCGCCTCGAAGATTTGCCGAACTCACGTACAACCCTTACGCATCAGCGAAGGTCTCCTGATCGCAGCCCGCCCCGTGAACCCCGGGCCGACCACCGGAACCGACCACGGACGCCGGACGCTCATCATCGACTGCGGATGCCCGCCAGGCATCCCCCGCATGCCGCAGGAGACCTCGCATGCACAAGCGTTTCAGGCTGACCCTCGCGACGGCCGCCGCCGCCGCGCTGACGGGCGGTCTGCTCACCTTCTCGGCCGCGACGGCGACGGCCGCGGACTCCACGACGGTCCCGCAGGCCGACTTCAACGGCGACGGCAGGGGCGACGTCGCCTTCTCGGCCTCCACCGCCCACGTGAACGGCAAGAATCCCCGGCTCGCACGACTTCGCCGACTGACCTCGCCGACCGGCCTCGGCGCCTTACCCGTACCCCTTCAGCACCGGCCGGGCCCGCACCCACGGGCCCGGCCACACCCCTCTTCCGGAGACCCCGCCTTGCGCAAACGCACACTCCTCCTCGCCACCACCCTCGCCACCGGCCTGCTCACCGCTGTGCCCGTCACTCCGGCCACCGCCGCACCCTCCGGTCTCGCCGGGGACTTCAACGGTGACGGCTACCGGGACGTCGCCATCGGCGCCAGTAGCGCCGACGTCGGCTCGGTGCAGAGCGCGGGTGCCGTCGTCGTCCTCTACGGCTCCTCGTCCGGGGTCTCCGCCGCCAGGAAGGCCGTGATCACCCAGAACTCCACCGGCGTCCCGGGCACCGCCGAGTACGGCGACCGCTTCGGCAACAGCCTCGCCGCCGGCGACCTGAACGCCGACGGCTACGCCGACCTGGTCGTCGGCTCCCAGTACGAGAGCATCGGCGACCGTGACGGTGTCGGCTCGGTCACCGTCATCTGGGGCGGCAAGTCCGGCCTCTCCGGCGGCTCGGGGCTGCCCGCGCCGTCGTCGCAGCTCTCCGAGTGGGGCGGCTACGGCGCCGGCATCGCGACCGGTGACTTCGACGGCGACGGCAAGACGGACGTCACCGTCACCGGCCAGAGCTACACCGGCCTCTACAAGGGCCCCTTCGCCCGTACCGGCGCGCCCGCCGGCCAGACCTCCGTCTACGAGGTCGGCACGACCTACGACGTGATCGCCGGCGACATCAACGGCGACAAGGCGGCGGAGCGCGTGTACCCGTACACCGTCAGCGGCGATCACGGCGGCGTCATCGGCTACCTCGCCTACGACCCCGCGGGCTGGGAGAGCCACCCCGAGTCCGGCTACGCGCAGACCATGCTGCCGAAGGCCGACGGCGCCCTGGGCTCGGTCGGCGACATCAACGGCGACGGCTACGGCGACCTCGTCCTCGGTGACTACGAGGACCCGCGCAGCGACAAGCCCGGCGGCCACAAGGGCGGCCAGATCAGCGTCTGGTACGGCGGCCCGAACGGCCCCGACCCGGAGCAGAAGCCGACCGTCATCCACCAGGACACGGCCGGTGTGCCCGGCGCGGGCGAGGCGGAGGACCGGTTCGGCGCGGCGGTGAGCGTCGGCGACGTCAACGGCGACAAGTTCGCCGACGTCGCGGTCGGCGCCTGGGGCGAGGACAACGGCACGGCCAAGGACTCGGGTTCCGTGACGATCCTGTTCGGCTCGGCCACCGGGCTGAAGGGCTCGGGCGCCACGTCGTACACGCAGAACACCGCGGGCGTCCCCGGCAGCAGCGAGAGGGACGACGCCTTCGGCATGGCGGTCCGCCTGGTCGACCTCGACAAGAACGGCAAGGCCGACCTGGTCACCGGCTCCGGCTACGAGAACGGCTACGGCGCGGTCACCGTCCTGCGCGGCGCCGCCTCCGGCCTCACCGGCACCGGCGCCACGTCCTTCACCGCCCGTGGCGTCTCCCTCAAGGGCGGCGCGGACTTCGGCTGGGTGATCGGCCAGTGACGTACCGCCGACTCGCCGTCCTGCTCGCGGCCTCCCTCACCCCGCTCGCGCTGTCCGCCCCCGCCGCACAGGCGGCAACGCCCGCCGCCCCGTTCGACTTCAACGGGGACGGCCGGGCCGACCTTGCGATCGGCGCCCCCGGCGCCACCGTCGGCGGCAAGGCGAAGGCGGGCGCCGTCTCCGTCGTCTACGGCAACTCGACCGGCCTCAAGAGCTCCACGTACACGCTGATCACCCAGAACACGGCGGGCATCCCGGGCACCGCCGAGACCGACGACGCCTTCGGCTCCGCGCTCGCCTCCGCCGACCTGAACCGCGACGGCTACGCCGACCTCGTGGTCGGCACCCCCGGCGAGGACCTCGACGCCGACACCAACGACGGCATGGTGGCCATCGTCTGGGGCTCCAAGACCGGTCTGTCCGGCGGCCGTGAGCTGCGCAACGACAACCATCGCGAGAACGACCGCTACGGCAAGGCCGTGGCCGCGGGCGACTTCAACGGCGACGGAACGCCCGAGGTCGCGACCGGCTCGACCGGCAGGTTCGAGCTCAACTTCGTGTCCGGCCCCTTCGCCAAGACGGGCGCCTTCGGCGGCGGCAACGGCGGGTCCATGGCCGGCGGCTCCCACCCGTTCTCGACGTCGTACGGCGTCGAGTACCTCTCCTCCGGTGACGTCATGAAGAGGGGGTTCCCGCAGCTCATCGCGCACGGTCGCCTCGACGGCACCGACGACGCCGTCACGACCCTGGTGGACGGCAGCATCGGCAACTTCAACGACTGGCTGGTGAACCTGCCCGCCGGTTACGTCTCCGCGGTCGGCGACATCGACCACGACGGCTACGCGGACGTCGCCGTCGGCAACCACCGCGAGACGTCCGCCGACCCGGCGGGCGCGAAGGGCGGCAAGGTCACCATCTGGTACGGCGGCCCGGACGGCCACGACAGCGACCGCGCCCCGCTCGTCATCACCCAGGACACGGCGGGCGTACCCGGCGCCGCCGAGACCGGCGACGCCTTCGGCTCCGGTGTCTCCCTCGGCGACATCAACGGCGACACGTACGCCGACCTGGCGATCGGCGCGTCCGGCGAGTCCACCGGCGCCGCGGCCACCACCGGCTCGGTCACCGTCCTGTACGGCTCGGCCACCGGGCTGAAGGGCTCGGGCGCCAAGTCGTACACCCAGAACACCGCGGGCGTCCCCGGCGCCGACGAGAAGTCCGACCGCTTCGGCGGCCGTACCAGCCTGCTGGACCACACCGGCGACCACCGCGCCGACCTCTCCGTCTCCGCGCCGGGCGAGAACTCCGGCGACGGCGCGGTCTGGGCCCTGCGCTCCACGGCGACCGGCCCCACCACCAGCGGTGCGACCAGCTTCGGCCCCTCGACGACGGGCGTGTCCACGGCGGGCAGCCCCGGCTACGGATCGACGCTCGGCAACTCCTGAAGGAACCCCGAGCAAACCCTGAGCAACCCGTGATGCTCCCCCTAGGGGATGTCACAGCTCGGCCGCAAAGCCGGGTCCGGAACCCCGGGCCCGGCACGTCACTCTCCGAGACCAGGTACGTTCGAAGACGTGGCTGGATTCAGGATCGGACGCGGCCGGAACAACGGCGCTCCTCAAGCGCGACCGCAACAACCTCCGTACGGGCAGCGGCAGTCGCCCCACGGGAACGGGCAGCAGGCGCCCCAGGGTCAGCCGTACGGCGCGCCCCAGGGGCGTCCGTCGTACGGCTCCCCACCGGCGCCGCAGCCCTACCCCGGGCAGCAGCAGTACGGAGGTGGCGGCACCCAGGCCGGTGGCTATGACGAACCGGAGTACTTCGGCGACGGCGGAACCTACCCGCCACAGCCGGGCCCGGACCCGTACGCCGCCAACAACCCTGGGAGCACCCAGGCGTTCTCGGTCGGCGACGACCCCTACGACCAAAGCGGGACCTACCGCGCGGGCGCGGCTCCGGCCGGGCCGATCGGGCCGCGTCTGCCCTGGAAGGATCTGCTGAGGGGCATCTTCCTGGCCCCCAACCAGACCTTCCTCCAGATGCGCGACTACACGATGTGGGGCCCCGCCCTCATCGTGACCTTCCTCTACGGCCTGCTCGCGGTCTTCGGCTTCGACGGCGCCCGCGAGGACGCGATAGGGGCCACACTCTCGAACGCCGTTCCCATCGTCCTGGTCACCTCCGTGGCGATGGTCCTGTCGTCCTTCGTCCTGGGCGTGGTCACCCATACCCTGGCCCGCCAGCTCGGCGGCGACGGCGCCTGGCAACCGACGGTCGGCCTCTCGATGCTGATCATGTCCCTCACGGACGCCCCCCGCCTGGTCTTCGCGATGTTCCTCGGCGGCGACGCGCCCTTCGTGCAGATCCTGGGCTGGGCCACCTGGATCGTGGCCGGCACCCTGCTCACCCTGATGGTCCGCCACTCCCACGACCTGGCCTGGCCGAAGGCGCTGGGCGCGTCGGCGATCCAACTGATCGCCCTGGTGTCGATCGTGAAGCTGGGCACGTTCTAGTCGTTCGCGGTAGTACGGGTCTCGGCCGTACGGAAAGGGGCTCCCGGCGCGCATGCCGGGAGCCCCTTTCTTCGCACCTCAGGCGTCGAGAACCTGTCCCTTGCGACGGACGACGGGCGCCTGGACGGACCACGGGAAGTTGATCCACTTCTCGGTCCGCTTCCACACGTACTCGCACTTCACGAGCGACTGCGACTTCTCGTAGATCACGGCGCTGCGGACCTCGGCGACGGTGTCGAGGCAGAAGTCACGCACCAGCTTGAGCGTCCGGCCGGTGTCGGCGACGTCGTCGGTGATCAGAACCTTCTTGTCGGAGAAGTCGATGACGTCGGGCACGGGAGCGAGCATGACGGGCATGTCGAGGGTGGTCCCCACGCCCGTGTAGAACTCGACGTTGACGAGCGAGATGTTCTTGCAGTCGAGGGCGTAGGCGAGCCCTCCGGCGACGAAGACGCCCCCGCGGGCGATGCTGAGCACGATGTCGGGCTCGTACCCGTCGTCCGCGATGGCCTGCGCGAGCTCGCGCACGGCGACACCGAAGTGCTCGTAGGACAGATTCTCGCGTACGTCACTCATGCCGCTGCCGCCCCGTTCGTCACACCTGGGTCCGATGGAAGTTGAGGAAGGACCGGGAGGCGGTGGGCCCCCGCTGCCCCTGGTACCGCGATCCGTACCGCTCACTCCCGTAAGGGGACTCGGCGGGCGAGCTGAGCCGGAACATGCACAGCTGGCCGATCTTCATCCCGGGCCAGAGCTTGATGGGGAGCGTGGCGAGGTTGGACAGTTCGAGCGTGACATGCCCGGAGAAACCGGGGTCGATGAACCCGGCGGTGGAGTGGGTGACGAGCCCGAGCCGCCCGAGGGAGCTCTTCCCCTCGAGCCGCGAGGCGAGATCGTCGGGGAGCGAGACGACCTCGTACGTCGAGGCGAGCACGAACTCCCCGGGGTGGAGGATGAACGGCTCGTCCCCCTCCGGCTCCACGAGCCGCGTCAGATCCACCTGTTCGACGGACGGATCGATGTGGGGGTACCGGTGATTCTCAAACACCCGAAAATACCGGTCAAGCCGTACATCGATACTGGACGGCTGCACCATGGATTCGTCGTAGGGATCGATCCGTACCCGCCCGGCGTCGATCTCGGCCCGGAGGTCCTTGTCTGAGAGAAGCACGCACCGAGGATACGCAAGGCGCGCGGACCGACCACAATCGGACGCCGCGCGCCTGCGCTACTGCCTGGCATGTCTACTGCTTCTGGCTACCGCTTCTCACTGAGACCCCTCACTACGGCTTCTCACCACCGCTTCTTGTCAGCGCTTCTCGTCAGCGCTTGCGGCCGCTGCTTCCGGATGCCGCCTCCGACCGCTGCCGCTGGTTCTCCAAGGCCACCGGCACCACACTGCGGAGCCGGGCACACCGTGGACACCGCAGGAGCCGACCGGGGCCGAGACGCTCGGCCTGCTGCATCGGGAACGAAGCGGTACTGAACACGTGCCCATCGGCACATCGGACGACGGTGCGCTCCATCAAGTCCTAGAGTTCCTTCCCCAAAGAGCCTCGTCGGGCTACTGCTCACCCGACGACAAATGCCACGTTACGGGATCAAAGGGACGACTTCACAGGCGGCACTCCGGCCTCGCCCGGACCCTCTCCCACCCCTCTACCGTACGCCCCAACTCCCGTCCCCCGCAGCCCCGTCCCACCCCTGAAGCGCACTCAGTCCCCCCGCTGCTTCAGCACCGGGGGCCGGACATGAGGTAAGGTGACAGAGCGTTCCGACACCGGTCCTGACCGGCGTCTTTCGCGGGTGTAGTTTAGTGGTAGAACATCAGCTTCCCAAGCTGAGAGTGCGAGTTCGATTCTCGTCACCCGCTCCACAATGTGCCCCCAGGTCAGCGGCCTGGGGGTTGTTTGTTGGCTAGTCCAATTCGGGGGTCCGTGCCCTCCGCGTGCCCTAAGTCGAGGTGAAATGACCCTCGGGGAGCCTTCCGGCGCCAATTCGAGCGCCGCGGCACTGGGGGGACGGCACCCGACTGGTGCTGACCTCTCCCGAGCCCGGATCACTTGCGAAGTCGAGAACGGTACTCGCCCGGGGCCGTGCCTCGGGCACGTCTGAAGGCACGGCTGAAGGCGTGCGGAGAGCCGTATCCGACCGCGCCGGAGATCGACTCGACCGGCTCATCGGTATCGCGGAGCCGGACGGACGCCAGGTCGATGCGCCACTGCGTCACGTACGCGCCCGGCGTCTGTCCGAGGGAGGACCGGAAACGCCTGGACAGCGTCGCCCGGGAGACGCTCGTCGCGGCGGCCAGGGTCTCCGTGGTCCAGGGGTGTCCCGGTTGGGCGTGGACACACGCGAGAGCGTCGCGCACGACCGGATCACGC
>Ga0307514_10005037_pt1 | contig 11953 bp, 19 predicted proteins | sample 16_EM_MG_FD_203088 | JGI IMG/M metagenome (GOLD analysis project Ga0307514, IMG submission 203088) | Populus trichocarpa ectomycorrhiza microbial communities from riparian zone in the Pacific Northwest, United States - 16_EM | ecosystem: Host-associated > Plants > Roots > Unclassified | place...
TTCTTCTGGTCAATCAGTATCAGATACTCCAGTGTCCACAGCAAGGAATAAATAGACTTACGTTTTGTTTGTGCACTGCCACGTTGTTTGCGTTTTCGATGGCATCAAGACCTGAGCATCAACGAGCGCAGTGCTGGCGGTGGCATCAGGTGTGAGAGTTGGAGCCGGCAAAGGCACAGGGGGCACGATTGGAATGGTAACAGTTGAAACGGCAGATACCAGAGGCGAAACAAACTCAGAGGCAGTGACATTTGATCTAGTGACAGTAGCAAGAGTAGAAGCAACCAGAGGAGGAGTGACAGTAGCAACAGTACTAGGCGAGATGACTGCAGAAGCATGTGCCGGGTCCGGAGTAACTAGCAGAACAGACACAGTCGTGGCAACTGTGGAATCAGTATTTGGAGGTTGGGTAACCAACGGAGCGGCGGAAACTTCAGATGCGATGGGAGAAGCAGTGACTCGGACAGGAGCAATCAGAGAAGTATCAGTAAGAATTTCCTTCAGTCCAGGAGCAGGGCTAGAGGATTGAGCAGAGTCGCCCTGAACGCCAAGATCAATAATGTCGCCAGCCTGTAAGCAGGGACGTTTATTCGACTTCGCTCCTATCATCTTGATCTTGGCGTCATTTCTTGCCACTTCTAGGTTTGCTAGGATGACCACTCCTATTGATGGAGGGGACCTGGCCTAAAGAGAAAGTAATATATCACCGTGACTATCATCAAATGAACAGAGAAAAATGCCAACGCGTCAATCTTCCGGTGCTTCGGAGACCACCTGACCAGTCTGGATAACGAATTGTACAATTTGTAGCGAGTGATTGAGTCTTCCAATTATCGGCACAGAAACGTAACTCTTCAAACGCAAGACACATGTGGGTCGTATAATATTCATCTGCGCACATCGCAACGCAACGCCAGGTATCGGGGTCATAACGGTGACGATAGAGATCACTCCACAATTTTTTGGCGGTTTCCGTCATTTTCTTGATACGCTCTCTGGGCACTGGATTACCGTTCTCATCGAAAATGAATCCAAGCTTCCCATGACTATTCCCATAATCCGTCTGATCATTGATGAACCATTGCCATTCTTTTTCGGTCCAGAAACGAGCATTTGGATAGTCTTCTGGATCTAACTGAGGCAGCGTGAGAGGTATTTTGAGTGGGAAACCGTCTGTTGAACCCTGGGTTCTCTGGAATCACGAAAGTCACGGTGAAAATTGTCTTGAGGAAACCTGCCCTTGTTGAGATCTCGGATAATAGTCCGAAGCTCTTCAACAAGCCGTCTGATGATTTTTTTCAGCATATATGCTGATGGAAAATGAAAACACACACTCCTTTGATGTCAACTCAACTTCCAGTCGCAGTTTCCAGGTGAAAAGCTGCATATAGACTTCGCCACCTCTTGGTCTAATCTCTGCGTATCTCTGCCAGTGACAACGGGCGTCTAAAGTAAAATTCAGTCAATCTGTTGGTTTGTTGAAGCAAGACACTCACGTCGTCCTCAGTGATCATAAACTGATCTTTGTCGTAAAAATCTTCCAGAAACTCGTTGGGTGCTGCATTCTGAACATGCAAGGATTATCATCTACGTCGTCAATAAAAAAGAAATACTCACACTGTGCTCGACTGCCTCAACCTCTGTAAATCTACCTCCCAAGGCCACAACATCAGAATGACTTGCGTTCAAAGGTTGCAGCTGTTGCGAATTTGAGCCAAGAGGTGGTTGAAAACCTGGTGAAGAGGCATCTACTACTTTTGGACGCTTTTGTGGGCCGGATTTTCGTGAGGCCGCTTCAAGTTGACGAAAAGCTGGCCCATTTCGATGAGTCCTTTCTGTACGCTCAGAAACCAGACGACCTTGGCACTTAGCACAGTAGCAATGTTGTTGATGTGACATGGGTATAACCAGATTTCGGACTTCTTCAGCAATTCCCAGATCAACAGCTGGGCGTTCTGAAATGCCGATTCAAAGTCAGACAATCTCAGATTTTTGCCGAACAATCCAGAGCAGGTTTTCACTGTTAATCAGCCCTCGATCAACATCTACATTTATTCTGATGCCCGCTTGCTTCTGCACATTTGCGCGCTGTAACGGTGCAATAATCAGACAAAAGGCCTTTGAAAACCATCGCCGACTCGGATACGACAAGCAGCAACATGCCTGTAAAGCCCTCTCAGCTGCTGAACGGGTCTGTCAAGACGAAGATGAATTGTGACATATATCGCATCGTTGACTTTATCTGATGATGCAACTGGAGAGCCTACTGGACCTGGTGGCCGCCTTTGGTCGCGTTCGTCTTCATCCGCACCCACATCTTCTAACTTGAGATCTCAGATTGTCGTCAGCTTATGTCCGTTTCAACATGTTATTATGGAATTTTAGCTATCGAAACTCGATTTGATGTCAGAGTACTCGAACTGCCCAGAAAGAAGGACCATCTGTAACGACTTGTTTGAAAGGTACTGCGTTTGCAGACGAACGACTGGTTTCCCAGCTCACCACTCCAATTCCCCTACCCAGCCACATCCACATCGCACCTCCGAAACCCACCCCTGCCATCCAAATCTCGAACCCTGAAGGAGATGCTCTTCGTAGCAGGCTGCACGATCTCCTTCGTGACTCACCAACTTCATTGTCGTTATGATGTCCACACTTTGCCTCATCATTGAACAAGGTCGCCCAATATTTGCCTGCTCTGAGCATGAGTAGTCCTTGCCACCTCATTCAAAAGGATTGAATTAAAGACATCCTCGTCGACTCCGTTTCGGCGGAGAATATTATTCGAGTGCGAGTACTGAAGCAAAGAGGAACCCTGTAGGAAGCATTTAGAGGGGAGCAAAGAAGGGAGGAAAGGCGCAAAGCTGAGAGGCAAGAGACGACAAACTCAAGGAAGAGAGACACGCCGCTAAGGGAGTTCGCTATCACGAACGGAGCTGAATTCGTCGATATCGGTGGTTCGGCAAAGTCGCATGGCCATGTACTCAGAGTTAACCGCATTTCACACATAAGTTCTCATATAATTTTGGTAGATGACATAGCGTGTCCAAACTCACGGATTTGTCCAGGACCAGGACCTATCGCACTTCCTCGTTCTTCTGCTTTACTTGAAGGCTTCATCTCCGGAGCATCGTCTTCGTTTAAGTTTGCTGAGCATGAAGCAGTGACTGTTGTCTATTGTCATTCCCATCGCCACCTTCCCTTTCCGCCACTTCGGAATCATTGGTCGAAGGATCCGCGAGACATTGGTAGGATCCTGGGAGACAAAGGCCTTGTGGTTAAGGTCTATTGGCCAGAAGCATCTTGGGCCGGGGAAGGACAAATCGCCAGGCAGAACGATATCATCATGACTACTAGCACAACGACATCTCGCTCACTCAAAGATTCAGGTGGATTGTTGAGTCTCTGAAGGCCACACTGCTCAGTCCATATCTCCCTATGGAATCCGCAACAACTATCAGTTTCGAGTCTCAACCTCTGCTGCTGCCTCGTGGATCAGAAAATAATTGTTGATCACGAGGCCCATCCACAACCTACTTTGCGCTCACCATGACCCTTCCCCTCAAACATGATGACCGTTTGCCCACTGGTCGCTTACATGACACGACCGCCGTTTCCGACCCAATACCACTGATCAACGAGGACAAGAACAGATGGGCAAAACGGCCATTCCCCGAAGACGTACGTTTTTCATTCAAAATAGTATTATGCATTAAACAACCCACGAGCAACCCAGCTTCTATTGAACTTCCGAATGACAAGGCATCAGTCTACAACTCCGATGACTAGTTCTGCCTCCCAACCGACTGACATTACTCCATCAGAGGATGTGTGCTCGAGTTGCAATTATATAATAATAGTAATCCAAAATGCAAAACTCTACTTGTTCTCGTTTGCTTAGGACCTCTTGCCATGAAAAGAAGATGACGCAAGTATAAGATAAATGCATAAATGCAACCACTGCTATACCATGACATCAACATTCCGATTCAAGTTAGAGATTCGATCCTGCATGAATGAAAATGAGTGGATTGGCTCAAACAGCAAAGTAAATATGAAATTCACCATTGCTGATAAATCACTTGCTTTTTCTCTGCCTTGTCTTGGACTACCTGGGCATCTCCGGCAAGGCGTGCATATATCTTTGCCTGTTTGAATGCATATGCAGCAGATGCAAAGGTGCTCTTTTCCTTCTCTCGTTTCCCATGCTCAGACCAAGCTTCCTTCATCACCGCAAAGGATCGCTTAGTCCGGACCATTTCACATTCTAGAATCTCTTTCTCTTCACGAGCACGATGAAGTGCAGACCGGTCGCGAAAATATTTGACACGATCCACTATCAAGAAGGGTATATTAGCCCAAGACAGAGAGTCAAGACGAATTTATATATCATGACTCACATTCAAGACTCCAATCGGTCTGCTCCTTTGGTGTAAGCCCACTCGGCCTTCCAACCGTCCAAAACCAAGGATCTTCTTTCTTCGAATCACCTAACCTAGACGGTCGGCTTGCGTCCTTCCCATATAGTTGGTCATCATGAAGCTCTTGTAGAGACACATCTGACTCAGAAAGCCCAAGGCGAATGAGCGCTCGACGCGCAACACGGTACTTCTCAGCTCCACTAACCTTATCAGCTGCTAACTGGCTGAGAAAGGCTTGTGCACGAGTATTTGCTCGTTGACCAAAGACATTGGCTTTTTTGAAGTCTAGATTTGCGTTAAAAATTTTAATCTTCTCACGAACATCCTCAAGTGCATCATAGGCTTGTCCTTCGCGCAGCTGGTATTCGATAGCAGCCAACGAGGTCAATCCGAGATGTTTGCACATATGTTGATCAAAATAAGACGGTAGCATTAACACTTCCTTTTCAGGCAAAATCGGATCAACTGCACCAATGTATGGCTTGAGAAGTGGGAAAACCACAAATTGAGTCTGACGCCAGGAAAGAAGTTCTTGTTGAAGTTTCTTGCGTGCTCGTAGAATCGCTTCTGATTGCGTGGGTGACAGCACCTTGTGAGACAGCATTGCTAAAATCTTCAGTCTAGATTTTAGTTCCTGCATAAGAGAACTGCTATCATCGAGGTTCGAAAGGGTTGACTCACTGATCACGTTCCAGGCGCAAACCATTATTAATAAAGTGCACAGCTATCACATCGTGTCCTGAAGTGTCATGGGCCTGCACTTCAGATGCTAACAAGGCTTTATAAGCCTTTGCCTGCGTTGGTGGTCCTGGAACCCGAAGGCACAATCAGTGAAATCCTTAAGCATAGCAACAACCAGACATACCAATCTTGTACCTTGCAACATGAACAGAGATTATTTCCTTTCCCTTCATCCGTGGTGTATCATCCATAGCTGACCATTTCGCCAGATACTCAGGGTGTATCACTCTCTGCCAATTACGAAAACTGGTCTCACGGTTTTTGAGAACATCAAGACAGTTGTTGTAGGCAGTGTAGAGAGATGACGCTTTATATTACACGGTCAGATATATCGATTGAAAGTTATCCGCAGCCCGCTTACCAAGTCGATGCATTTTTGTCCAGTTCCAGTAACCATGGTACTCGTCCAGCATATCATGACGATGGCCATCATTCATCTCCTTTGTACTTCCTGCTGCTTGGTTTCCTTCAGACCAACCTGTCTCAATAAGCTCGCCACATGTTTCGCCAGAGTATTTGAGGTAATTGAAGGCCCAAAGTAATTGGCAAACCTCAATATGGTTTTTCACATGCATTTTGGGAATTGCCCCTCGCATGTTGTCCAGAATTTTTGCCGCATGGGGGAAATGCTTTGCAAAGCGTTTCTTGAGATTTTTATGGTAGGAGCACCACATATCATAGCTCAACTTGATCCATCGTAATTCGTTGGCACCAGAAAGCGCATGAGCTAACGCGTAATCTGTGTTCACAAAGCTGTTGAAAATAGTGAATATTGCCATTGGACCTATTGGTTTGCACTGGTTACAACGCACCTCTCTCCTTTACTCAAGTCAACCATCCCTTGTGGAAGGTAGAAACCATGCCTAGCACAAACGATCGCAACGACACCGCTAACGACAGCATTTTTGAACTTTATAACATTTTGAAGTCGATATGCACGGAGGTGACTACAAATATTCTTCTGAAGAACTATATAAGCAGAAGTCATTCAAAAATTCCAAATGTTGCTTACCTCCGTTGTCGCCACCTCTCCCGCATGCTCGAGATATGTTTGATAGCTTGCTGATTCCACGAAGTAGGATCGGCCTTCGTTCAATGCGACATCATCCGGATCATCATTCTTGTGCTTCCTCTGCAGTCTAAAATTACCGTCGGCTGAGATAAACAATGTGTACTTATGCCTTCAATACAAAACCGATAAATAATGGGTTATGAATCACGACTGTTCATAACGTACACTTCATCCCCTAGTGCCTGTAGGATCGTCTCGAGGTCAACATTGAAATGAACTTGGGGACATGCGGGGCACCGAATAGCGAGCGAATCTCCCCAAAGCTGTATGACATTGGATCCATGTATCTGACCCCGACGTCTCAGAGTTGAAAGGTGTATCCACACACGGAACACTCGACCCATTTCATCAGAACGGTCCTGGTATATTTTCATGTCAGCTATTTTATAGCATCAGTGATAACGCCATACCGGAACATCTTGCGGAAATACTGGCTCAGTAAGTTTAACCAGGCCATTGTGATAATCATGCAGCGACTTTTTGGATGAGAGTGTCGATTGATGGAAATGGTCAAGCAGTGCAAACGAGAATGCAGTCTGCGGATGCTTTATAGTAGCAGGAAACAGTTGCGCATTGGAGAGTTGAATGGCGTCTCGGGGTGAACGATAACAGGAGCAAAACTGGACAGAGAGTTTATGAAATCCATTCGTATGAACGACCACCATTTTCCGTGGCAGAGTTTTTCTATGATTGACGTTCGGGCACAATTCGCCAGCATGGCCAAGGTGTAGAATATAGCCGAGGGAGTCGAGGGAAGCTGCTTGAAAGTGGGTGCCATTCCATTGCTCGATGCGGTGAAACGGCAGGGCCGTATGGGCTTCCACAATACACGATCGACAGCAGAGGTGTGCCTGAAAGCAAGACTCAAGTCCAGCACAACGAAATGATGCTGGGTTCTTGCTGCATCGACATGACCCCCCTACGTCCTGGTGGTAGGACTTGAGCAAAATGCTGTCCTGAAGAGCCTGAAACTCTGTTGCGAAAATTGACATCATTACCGATACGCACTACAGCGGATGATGTTTATTCAGCCACTTCAAGATAACATGATACTCGTACCTGATTTCTCTTCTTCTCCTCAACAGGATTCGCCTCTCCAGGTGTCGGATCGTTGTCTGCAGTCGCTTTTGGCTCTATATTAGACACATTGGAAGATGATTTTGCCGCACATTCATCGGCAGGGTTCGTTTTCTGTCGCTTTGATGGAAATGCGAAATGGGTGACGCTCATGCCGCAGGCTGCTGAAACTGCTGACGCTTCGATTTCGGGATCTCCGTCGGAGTCGTTGTCCAACGATCCAACGGCATGACGGAATCTTTTGGTAGGAGAGGTCATGTTCCACAGTGAGTCAAAGACAATGGAAAAATGAATGTTCTCTGACACGGCCTTTTTCAGTAATCACGCGATTGCGGTTGAACAAAGTGTATACTTTATATGTAAATGATTCTGATTTTTAAGAGAATTGATTAGGTGCTGTACATAAAAGTTACAAAATAAATATGGTTTGGCAATACAATCTACCGGAAATTACCACCAATTTTCCTCGACGAATTGTATCAAGTCCAAAAACACGGTCTTCAAATTGAATTTGTTGGAAATAGGCAGAAGGGATTCCACAGAGAGTGTAAACAGAGTAGCGATATTGGTTCAACGCTGAGCTGACCAGTGTGGGTAGCCGAGAGGACAGTAAGTCGTGAAAGCCAATTGAGGGAAGGAGCAAGATCAAGACGTAAGGTAGGTTCGTTGCAGAAAAAGATGACATGACGAAGAAAAAACGCACGGATCTTCGTTGAGGAGTCTGTAGAGGAATGGCAACTGCAACTGTAAAAGCGTTGCCATGGCAGATGGTTAGCCGCCGCAGCAAAGTTCTACCTTTCGTTTTGGTAATATATAAGCCGAATTGAATAGAAATCGTCCTGAATTTCTTCCGTCGTGTCGTACTGCTTGATCTTCTGCTCGTAATCGAAACAGATCATGTTGCTTGTGTTGATCTTCTTAGTTGGCGATCAAGGCCCTGATTCTGTTGCATACGGGCGTCTAAAGCAGCCCGTGGTTCATAGATGTAGAGTTGAGCATAGCGTGGTGTGCGTCCTTCGGAAGGGGCAGATCAATGATGTAACTCTCCGGATATGCGAAATACAGGAGGTCCTCGTCCGCGGTTGACAGAGTGATCTTCTTCAACTCCTAATGACGTGAAGGCGAATGCAAGTCTCCCCATCTTAACTGAACGTCGATCCAGAATTTGTTGCTCGTAGTTCCATCCAAGACGTCCTTAACCTTGAAGCCGAGATATATCAACTATGATAACCAGGGAAACCGATAAAAGACTCACATCTGTCACGAGTGAGGGACGAGCAATATTCCACTAAAGGGCGCTTAGTTCACGAAGCATGACTCTGGCAAGATCCATACCTTGTAGGCAGAGAAAAGAAGAATATCGGCACAAGAGTTCATCTTGTAACTCTTACGGGGGTGAATCGTCTCTTTCTGCACAGTTTCAATTTGCAAGGGCTCCAATTCCTGATCGAAGACTTGGCACTACATTACGACTTAGTTGTAATTTGCACGAAAAGACGTTGAACAAAGCTCACAAGATCCATCACAACACTCTCGTGAACTAGAGCGAAGTCAGACAAATAACGACAAAGAGGGGTCTGGCTCACTCTTTTGCCATAAATGCGCTCGGAAGATCTGAATCAAACTAATCTTGAGTGTTGGAATTTTCCCGTGCCTATGTTACAATTTTCAGGAACAAAATTACTGGCAGATAGACATGACTGACATGAAAATTCCGGTAAGATCCAGCTGAACCTGGAAACCAACACAGCCATTCGCTCGATTGATAGTAGGACTCCACCAAAGCGTAAAACGACGATTGGGAATTTGGTTCAGACCAGAACGTTGGGCGTTTGTTAGTTTCTTATAACGCAGGGACTCCTCAAATCCGGATGCTTTCTCCCAAAATAAGCCTTCCCAAGTGGGGAAATATTGCCCTTCACGCCACCGAGCGCGGCAATGACATCCACGCGGTAATTATTCAGTTGCCATAATTTACCATCATGGCGTTGTGAAGTCCACCAGAATGGATTGCTAAGAACAACAAGTTAGAAAGGGAGGAAACTCAAAAAGAATGTCAAAACTTACTGCTTCAGTAGTTGGTACTGTTTCCAATCAGTGCGCACACGCCAACCTCGATCATATGCAAGGCTACGAAGAAGAAAAATTGAAGGATCTGGGATGAAATTTGTAAAGAAAGACCTTACGTGTGACGATCCTTTTGGAATAACGTGTTGATGCGAGGAATCCCCCTATCCTAGCTGTCTTCCAAGTCCTCCAGAGTAAGACGACGATTTTGAGCATTAGCCTCCTTCCTCTTCATGGATGACCACACACGGGCGGAGTCAAGAAATCCAGCTTCCCAAGGTTGGAGATATCGATATAAGTTGGGAATTAGCTGGTCTTCTTCATGAGTCATGCCGGCACGGAAGTGTGTTACTATGAACAGATTGTGAGCTTCAAAGCGGAACGAGACGGCAGGACCAACCGGCAACATCAGTCTGCTTCGACCAACGTAGGTCACTCTGGGGGAACGTGTCCCATGGAAAGCATACCCAAACCACCCAATTCCTTCGTTACACAATGAGTTATGTGACTCTGACGGAAATGGATAATCATACCTTCGGAGTGTAAAAGACGACAGGAGGAAAACGTGACGGCATTTTGCTGTTCAGACCAATCTTGACTCGTGTCCGAATCTTGTTCTCAGCCTTCACCAACGCATCCAAAAGCTCGTTGGTGTGAATGACAGCTTCACGATAGTGAGTCATCAAACCGATAAGTGCTGTGTTCCATTTATTGACAATTTTTGAGAAAGTGGTAGAGCCAGAACTCATCAGTACCGTCGAATACGGTTGTTAAATCGTTGAACGCCTTCAACTCCATCAGCAAATAAATCGAATGGGACTGATTGTAAAAGACACACCCTCATCGGAGACACGCAAAAATGGGCAGTACGTTCTTTGGTTTGCTCATTTGTCAAATTCCAGACTGAGTCTTTGAGAGAGAATTGCTCCCCAGACATTGTTCGCATCTTGAGCAAAATCCGAACTTCAAAGCCACACATCGAAAATAGTAACTGCGGGTTTTCCTTTGAGTAAACGCTAACAAAGGTGTCATCCCATTCTATTGTTGTCAGAGACCTGGGCAAACGCTGCTTGATATTCCAGAACACAGCTCTTCCCAGATTGACGTCGTGCTTAATCAATCTCATACGGCAATCACGAGGCCAGCAACGCTTGTTGTTATATCCAATTTGTTAGTCGGATCAGGGTTTGCTGACAGATAGCGTTGAATTAAATATTAAATCACGAGCCTCGTCCGCAGTGAAGCGAAAGAGAACGTGCAAACGATCGACGTAACGGGAGTAGAGCCTGATAGGGTGGCGAGTCTCAGTGGCGGCATCCCGATACTGCAGGAAGTTGTTGGGCATTTGAGGGGGTCCAGCCATCTCGCTGGCTCGATGGAGACCAAGAATGAGCAGATCAAGGACAAGGCCGTAGTATTGGAAGACGAAAGCAGAAAATTGAAGACCGCGGATGAGACCAAAAGCATTGACATGAGCCATATCCTTGTAAGTTAAAGTAGTGTTGTTTTTAGCCGTGATGTAATCCGCGAGGTTATGATCGAGGATGAGGCGAAGCAGACGATTGAGAAGGGTCAAATCAATTTTCTCGTAAACCTTTGAAAGGACGGTCTCCATCATCACGACGCATTCACCTTCACTCGTCTCCCAGATGTCACTCAAGTTGTTGATACCTTGGCACCACTGTGTAAAAGAGTCAGTCAAGGTACGAAAGATCTTTGAGATGCAAACCTTGTACACGAGCAATGGGGTGGTTCAGTGTCCTGTATAGCGAGGTTTAGAATTGACGTCTACGAAAAGATTTCCAAAGGTACATACTGCCGGCTTAATCCACGCTGGGGATAAACCACGCTTGTCAGCTCTGCGAAAAAGTCAGTCGTAACAAACAAAAAGAATAAACCGAGCTCACTCGAAAAAGAGGAATTGATCCAAGTACTATGGGGTTATTAACATAGGGACGCACAAAGACAGGCGTCGGACACTCACTGCATCTGTGATCTTCTCTACGGGCTCAATATCGTAGCAAGGAATTAATTTGTCGTATGTGTCAAAAAACTCAATGCCAGACTCTTTGAAGGCTCGTTGTGTCAACAGTAATCGTTTTATGCGTGAAAGACCTTCAATTAGATCTATCTTCTAATATAATAGGTATGCCTCACATTCATGCGGATTGTCGTACGCCTGCTCAATGAGAGCTAGTTCTTCTCGCTGAGACTGGTTGAGACGACCTTTGACAGAATACGCTTCTTTCAATTTTTCGAGAGCCAACACCAGCAGTTTCGTATCATGTTTATAAGATAAAGGTCTAACAGTAGTTGCACATAAGTAAGCAATTTCATCCCAAACAAAAAACAACATACTAGAAAGGTATTGGGGAAATTTTTCTGCTCTCGAGCCAATGAACAGTAGCCGTATAAATGGCGACTGCTTCTTCGGCACTGATATATGGGCCATCTTTAAGATACGCGTGCTGCCTCTCCTGTTCCGCTTTGAGATAGAGACCTTGATGCAGTTTAAACAGTAAACAGAAGCGATATTCAATTAAAGACAGAAACACCTACGAGTAAGACGACCAAG
>Ga0307514_10005038_pt1 | contig 11952 bp, 10 predicted proteins | sample 16_EM_MG_FD_203088 | JGI IMG/M metagenome (GOLD analysis project Ga0307514, IMG submission 203088) | Populus trichocarpa ectomycorrhiza microbial communities from riparian zone in the Pacific Northwest, United States - 16_EM | ecosystem: Host-associated > Plants > Roots > Unclassified | place...
CAGGTCCTCGTAGGCGCCGATCACGTGGCGCGGCCGCAGGCCACCCACGAACAGCATGACCTTCTTGCCCTGCAGGCGCGGCTTGTACTTGGCGATCACCGCCTCGGTCAGCGCCTTGTACTTGGCGATGACTTCTTCAGCCTTGGCCTTGATGGTGTCGTCGAAGTGAGCGGCGATCTCGCGCAGGCTCTTCTCGATCATGGTCGGGCCGAAGAAGTTGTACTCGACCCAGGGCACCCCGTACTTCTCTTCCATGTGCCGGCTGATGTAGTTCATCGAGCGGTAGCAATGCAGCACGTTGAGCTTGGCGCGCGGGGTGTTCTCCAGCTCGGCAATGGTGCCGTCGCCAGACCACTGCGCAATCACACGCAGGCCCATCTCCTCCAGCAGGATGCGGCTGGACCAGGCGTCGCCGCCAATGTTGTAGTCGCCGATGATGGCCACGTCGTAGGGCGTGGAGACGAAGTCCGGCCGCTTGTTCGGGTCTGCCTTGTCGAAGACGTAGTCGCGGATCGCGTCGTTGGCAATGTGGTGGCCCAGCGACTGGCTCACGCCGCGGAAGCCTTCGCAGCGCACCGGTACGATGGTGTGGCCGCCGTATTCCTTGGTCTTTTTCTTCGAGACCGCCTCGATGTCGTCGCCGATCAAGCCGATCGGGCATTCGCTCTGGATCGAGATGCCCTTGTTCAGCGGGAACAGCACCTGGATCTCGTCGATGATCTTGTCGAGCTTCTTGTCGCCACCGAAGACGATGTCCTTCTCCTGGAAGTCGGAGGTGAACTGCATCGTGACGAAGGTGTCGATGCCGGTGGTGCCGATGTAGTAGTTGCGGCGCGCAGCCCACGAATACTGGCCGCAGCCCACCGGGCCGTGCGAGATGTGGATCATGTCCTTGATGGGACCCCACACCACGCCCTTGGAGCCGGCATAGGCGCAACCGCGGATGGTCATCACACCTGGCAATGACTTGATGTTGGACTTGACGCCGCAGTCGGGCTTGCCCTCCTCGAACTGGCCGAGGTGCTTGGCGCGTCGCTTGGCCATCTTCTCCGGATAGGCCTTCAGGACTTCATCGATCAAGGCCTTGTTCGCGGCCTTGCGGTCTTCAACCGTCATGCTCATGGTGTGTGCTCCGTGGGTGCTGCGCGAGGGTCAGCTGAGAGAGGAGCGGCACCGGTGGGCGCCGCTCCGGGGCGTGCCGTCAGGCGACGAGTTCAGCGGCGGTCTTGCCAACCTGGCTTTCGTCCACGGCCTTCATGATCCCGTGCTCCATCAGCAGGTCTTCCAGCTGGTCCATCGTGATGGGCGTGGGGATGGTGCCGTTGCCGGCGTTGTTGTGGATCTTCTCGGCCAGGGTGCGGTATTCCTGTGCCTGTTTGGATTCCGGCGCGTACTCCAGCACTGTCATGCGGCGAAGCTCTGCGTGCTGCACGATGTTGTCGCGCGGCACGAAGTGGATCAGCCGGCTGCCCAGCATCTTGGCCAGCGAGTCGGCCAGCTCCAGCTCCTTGTCGGTCTGGCGTTCGTTGCAGACCAGGCCGCCCAGGCGCACGCCACCGCTGTTGGCGTACTTCAGGATGCCCTTGGAGATGTTGTTGGCCGCGTACATGGCCATCATCTCGCCGGACATCACGATGTAGATTTCCTGCGCCTTGTTCTCGCGGATCGGCATGGCGAAGCCGCCGCAGACCACGTCGCCCAGCACGTCGTAGGACACATAGTCCACGCCGTCATAAGCGCCGTTTTCTTCCAGGAAGTTGATCGAGGTGATCACGCCGCGGCCAGCGCAGCCGACACCGGGTTCCGGGCCACCGGATTCGACGCAACGGATGTCCTTGTAGCCCACCTTCATCACGTCTTCGAGTTCCAGGTCCTCCACCGAACCGGCTTCCGCGGCCAGCGAGAGGATGGTGTCCTGCGCCTTGGCGTGCAGGATCAGACGGGTGGAGTCGGCCTTGGGATCGCAGCCGACGATGAGGATCTTCTGGCCCAGGTCGCTCAGCGCGGCCAGGGTGTTCTGGGAGGTGGTGGACTTGCCGATGCCGCCTTTGCCGTAGAAGGCGATTTGCCGCAGTTTGGACATTGCTTGTTGCTCCAGTTGGATTGAAGGAGGTAGACGAGACACAAGGGGTTCGTCGCGATCTCAATGCAGCCTTCGGTGCCTGTGTGGGTCTTCTTATGAAGGTCCCTCGGTGCTTGACATGGGGTCCGCGCCAACTACTTATCGCAATGGGCGTGCCACCCCTTCTGAAGCGATACAACTCATTGTTTTACAAAGGAAAAGTGCCATTCCACCAGGACTGAAGCGGGGTGGTGACCTTTGTCCGGAAACCGACAAATCGGGGGCTTGCGACAAGGCCGCAGCAATGCAGGCATGCGCGCTGAGGGTCGCTGCGGCGGGTCCGCTGCGAGGAGAAAGCGGCATGCGAACACCGCCTCGGGCGCGCTGGTACGGGGGTTGCAGAGAAGGGCCCATGCAAGCCCTTCCTGCATCTGTTCCCAACGCCCCGCCCGCCCCCTCGCACCTGCTGCGGCTGGGCGGCCGCGAGGCCGTCGTGCGCCTGGTGAACGCCTTCTATGCGGCGATGGACACACGGCCCGAAGCTGCCGTCATCCGCGCCATGCACGAGGCCGACCTGACGACCACGCGCGCCGTGCTGGTCGATTACCTGACGGAATGGATGGGCGGCGAGAAGCGCTACAGCGCGCTGCACGGCGCGCCCATGCTGCGCCGCCGCCACCGGCGCTTCGAGGTCGACGACGCCGCACGCGATGCGTGGATGGACTGCATGCGCCAGGCACTGGCCGAGACCTGCGCGGACCACGCGCTGATGGCCGAACTCGACGCGGCCTTCGACAAGGTCGCCCGCGCCATTCGCAACAAGCCGGCCCCGGATCCGGCCGGCCCTCCCTCCATGGCTGGCACCACCCACCTGCCCGTCCTGCCCTCTTCCTTCCACCCCCACCGAAAGCCGCTTCCATGACCACCCTTGCCCAGACCGTGCTCGGCCGCCTCGAGACCGAAGGCCGCCTTCTCAATTGCGTGCTCAAAGGCCCGACCAGGCAAGCCGGCCGCATCGGCTTTCGCGGCGACCTTGCGCTGAAGTTCCAGGCCAAGATGGCCGACGAAGCGCGCCCGCCCGAAATCAGCTGCGAACAGGTGATCGCCGTGGCGCACGAAGGCGAACCGCACCTGCGGTTCCTGGCCGGCTTCCTGCTGAGCTTCGAGTACCTGCAATTGCTGGCCGAGGTGCTGGGCGACGCCCTCTCACCCGATGGCAAGTACTTCCTGTTCTGCGACAACATCGACATCTCCAAGCGCTACCAGGTGGCGTACGGCGGCGCCACGTTCTACGTGCTGCCCATCGACGAAGCCACGGTCTACAACGAGACCCTGGAACTGCTGTACCTGGAGAAGACCGAACTGAAGCGGCTGGACACCGCCGGCAAGGTCGACGCCATTGCGGACAAGGCCAGCAGCTTCACGCAGAGCTTCCCCACGCTCAGCTTCGAGGAGGGCCTCAAGCTGATGGGCCCGGTGCGCAACGTCTACGAAAACCGGCCCGTCTGACCGCGACGCAGGAGGCTTGCGCATGCCGCTCTACGACTACCACTGCCCGGCCTGCCTGGCCGAGTTCGAAGTGCTGGTGCGCGCTGGCACCGTGCCCACCTGCCCGCACTGCGGCGCCACCACGTTGGAGCGCGCCGTCTCACGCATTGCGCCGGCCGGCAAGATCGAAGCCATCCGCATGTCCAACCGCCGCCAGGCGGCGCGCGAAGGCCACTTCAGCCACCTTAGCACCGCCGAGCGCAACAAGCTGCTCAAGCTGAAGTAGCGCCAAGCCTGCGCTCGAAACCCGGACCCCAACCACACGCTTACTGGAGATTCCCATGGAGCTGGTTTACAAGGCCGTGATGCTGAGCCAGGGCGGCCGCAGCGGCACCGTGCAGAGCCATGACGGCAGCGTCAAACTCAAGCTGGCCGTGCCCGCCAGCATGGGCGGCAAGGGCGACGGTCCCAACCCGGAGCAACTCTTCGCCGGCGCCTTCGCGGCCTGCTTCGAGCAGTCGGTGCGGCACATCGCAAAGAAGGCCCACTTGCCGCTGCGCGGCTGCTATGTCGAGGCCGAGCTGTCGATGTACATCACCTTCGAAGAGGCCTACCGCATGGCGCTCACGCTCACGGTGCACATGGCCGGCCCGCTGGACCAGGCGGCGGCCGACAACCTGCTGGAACGCGCCAAAGGCATCTGCCCCTACGTGGACGCGACCAAGACCAACATCACCCTCAACCTGAAGGCAGTGCTGGACACGCCAGTCACGGCCTGAGCAAGGCCGGACTGACCCAGGGCAACGCTGAACAAGTCCTGCGTGCCGCGGCGGATTCAGGCGGGATGCCAGGCTAGGCGCGAGCCGCCGCCCAGGCTCATGCCTGGGCAAGGTTCGCAACGACGCCTGGCGCCCGCCTGAACCGCCCCGAAGGGCTGACGAGATAACGGGCCGCCTCGGTCGTTGCGCCGCTCGGCGTCGGGCAGAGAGCCCGACCTTCGCGCCGCGCCTACGATCCGGCCCGTTCTCTCGCCAGCGCGGCATGCAGGACTTGTTCAGCGTTGCCCCAGGTCAATGCCGGGCACCGGACCTCGGCGCAGACTTGCATCACAAGCCGGCCCCTCGGCCGGTGTCAGGAGACTGCCCATGCCACGCAATGAAGGCACGCTGGATCGCGCTGTGCGCATCCTCTTCGGACTGGTGTTGATCGCCCTTTCGCTCACCGGCCAGATCGGCGTCTGGGGCTGGGTGGGCGTGGTGCCGCTGCTCACCGGCGCGCTGGGCTGGTGCCCGCTCTACACCGCGCTGGGCTTCAACACCTGCACCGTCAAGCAAGGCTGAGCGCCGCTGTTTGAGGCCGGCCTGCTGGCGGGCCCCGGCTGGACTGCGGCCCTCACCCGCTCAGCCGGGCGGCCACCCCTTGCAACACCTCCCCAAAGTCCATGGACTTGGCCCAGTAGGCTTCGGCGCCGGCGCGCCGGGCGGCCTTGATGTCTGCCGCCATGGCGCTGGCCGACAAGGCGATCACCCGAAGATGGCCGGTGCTGTCCCGGGCCCGCAGCCTGGCTAGCAGGTCCAGTCCCGTCATGTCCGGCAACTGCATGTCCAGCAGGATCAGGTCGGGCCGCAGGCACTCTGCCAGCGCCAGCCCCTGCGCGCCGGTGGAGGCGATGACGACCTGAACCTCCGGCCAGTGGCCCAGCAACTGCTCGACGAGCATCGCATTGACCGGGTTGTCTTCGATGTAGAGCACCCGCCCCTTGGGCCCGCTGCCGGGCGCCAGGCCGCCTGAAGCCCTCATGGGGTCAAGATCAGCGGTGCGCACCGCGCCTGAAGCGCCCTCGCCATGGGGCAAGCGCAGCGTCACCTGCGTGCCTGCATTTTCCTGGCTCGCAACGGTGAGCGTGCCACCCAACAACTCGACCAGCTGACGCGAGAGGTTCAGCCCGATGCCGGTGCCCTCGATGTGGGTGTTCTCCCGGCCCAGCCGATTGAAGGCCTGGAACAGGCCGGCCATCTGGTCCTGCGACATGCCGATCCCGTGGTCGATCACCCGGATCTGCAGTTGCGTGTCCAGCTGGTCGACTTCCAGCATCACGCGCCCGCCGGGCCTGCTGTACTTGATGGCATTCGAAACCAGGTTGAGCAGCACCTGCCGCAACCGCGTCGGGTCGGTGTTCACGCACAGCACCGGCGTGTGCGCATACGCTGCCTGCAAGGCAATGCCGGTCTTCTCGGCCAGCGGCTCGCTCATCCTCAGCACCCCGTCGAGCAGGGGCTGCAATCCGGTTTCCATCATTTGCAGCGAGAGCTGCCCGGCCTCGATCCTGGACACATCCAGCACGTCGTCGATCAGCGCGCGGAGCTGCGTGCCCGCCAGGAACACGTTGTCCAGCCGCTGGCGGGCCGTCTCGTCCAGCGCCTCGCGGCTGTGCAGCTGCAGCAACTGCGTGAAGCCGAGGATCGCATTCAGAGGCGTGCGCAGTTCATGGCTCATCCTCGACAGGAATGCCGTCTTGGCCTGATTGGCGGCTTCGGCGTCCATCAGCGCCGCTCGCGCCGCCTTGCGCTTGTGCGAGTCGAGCGCGAGGGTGATGTCATGCATCAAGTTTTCCAGCAACGCAACCAGGGGCTCGTCGAAGATGTCGCCCTCGCCCACGCCGAGCCCGAGCACGCCCACCACCGCACCGTCGCACATGAAGGGCACCACGATCAGCGTGCTCAGCGCATGGCGCTTGCGGAACTCGTGCCACCCGGCGCCGCCCTCGGCGCTCGCCAGGTCATTCGCGATCGTCGGGCGGCCCAGGCGCAGTGCGGTCGAGATCGGCCCTTCCTGCGCCTGCGAGTCGGCATCTAGCGTGATCAACAAGCCCTCGGTGCCGCCCTCGCCACGGCCCACCCAGGCGACGGGCGCCACCACCCAACCCTGCGTTGTGCCCCGCACCTCACCGATCCACGCCACCTCGGCCAGCCGCGTGCGCACGCAGATGCCGCACACCTCCTCGAACAAGGCCTGCGGCTCCGGGCCGCGTGCAATCGCCTGGTTCATGCTCGACAGCGCCTCGTACAGCTTGCTGACCCGAAGCGCACGCCGCTCGGACACCCGGAGTTGCGCTGCGCTGTCCTCCTGCCGGTTCATCAGCCGGTTGAACTCCACCGCCACCTCACCGAACTCGCCGGGCAGGGTTTCGTCGGCCCGCATGCCTGAGCCCCCTCCTGCAAGCTCGCGGGTGGTCGCTGCCATGCTGTGCAGTGGCAATGCCAGCCTGTGAGCCCCGATGAAGGCCGCCAGAAGGCCAAGCAAGGTGACGAGCCCGACGGTCGCGGCGCGCCAGAAGATCTCGTGATTCGAGCTGGCATACAGCAGCGAGGCCGGCGTCCCCGCCCACACGCTCAGGTCGTACTTCGCAAGGTTGGCCGTTGCGTAGGTGCGCTCAATGCCATCGGCCCCGGTGGCCACGATGATGCCGGTGGGCGACTTCCGGCGCTTGTCCTGGACGTCCTGTGACACGGTGCGGCCGATCCAGAGGTCCGGGTCGGGGCTGCGCGCCAGGAACACTGCGCGGGACTGCACGATGGCAATCGTGCCCTGCGCCGGCAGGTCGCCCCGAGGCAGCAGCTCGGCCAGCTGACGCAGGTCGATCGAGGCCGTGAGCATGCCAACCTTGGTTCCCAGGCGAGACTGGACCGGCAGTGTCAACACCGCCGCCTGCTTGCCGGTGAGCCGACCGATGACGGGCCGGCCCAGGTTGAAGCCATCGGTCGCCATGCCCTGCTTGAACCATTCGCGATCAGCAAAACTGACGGGGACGGCCGCCCCTGCCGCCGCGCAGACGAGCTGCCCTTCTGCGTCGACCAGCAGCACGTTGTTGAAAGGCTGCCCGATGTCGGCGCCGCCACGCAGCAACTCGACACAGCGGCTGGCACTCATGGCCTTGAGTTCTTCCCGCGAGGCCAGGAAGGTCAGCAGTTGCTCGGCACGCCCCAGCACCACCTCCAGGCGCCCGGCCACGATGGCCACCCTGGCTTCCAAATTTCGATGGACTTCGGCCTCTGCCGCCTGCTTGTCGCGCAGCAGGCCCACCACCTGCAGCGCGGTCAGTGGCACGACCACGGACAGGACCACCAGCACCAGGCGGGAGAGAAGGTAGCTGCGCCGCCAGGGGAAGCGCCGGGCCGGGGAGTCACTGGCAAGCGGAAGGACTTCCCCTCCCGGCACGACCGGAGCGCCTCGCCACCACCAGCGCCGATCGGCTCTCATCCCGCTGGACCCCTTCAGTTGGCTCAAGCACGAATGTATGCGAACCATGTCGCTCATGCCGATGCGCGAATTGCATCAGAGATGGGGCTTTTTCACCATGGGGCAACTGTGGACCGGCCTGGGCACGCCGCTGCCCCAAGCTCAGCTGAGGGACAGCGCTGCAGGCGGCAACCCGGCCTGATGGCGAGCCCACATGGCGCGGTAGAGCGCCTCCAGGCTGCGCGCATGGCCAGGCACGTCGAACAGTGGCGCATGCACCCGCAGAACCGCCAGCCTGAGGCGCAGGGCCCGCAGCCGGGCCGGATCGGTCGCCAGCGAGGCGGCCAGTGCGGCATAGGCCACCAGGTCATGCGTCACCAGGTCCGGCAGGCCCACTGCGCGCAGCAGGCTGCCCGCCACGCGGGAGGCAAAGGTCTCGCCCGCACAGGTCACCAGCGGCACGCCGGCCCACAGCGCATCGCTGGCCGTGGTGTGGGCGTTGTACGGCGAGGTGTCCAGCGCCAGGTCTGCCAGTTGCAGCCTCGCCAGATGAGCCGCGTGGGGCTGGTCCTCGGCAAACACCAGGCGATGCGGCGAAATGCCGCGCTGCATCGCCTCCTGCCTCAGGTTGCCCTCGGCCTGATCGCTGTGCAGCAGCCACAGCACGCTGCCGGGCACCCGCGCCAACAGCTGGCACCAGATGTCGAACATCGCCGGCGTGAACTTGTAGGCCTGGTTGAAGCAGCACAGCACCAGTCCCTGCTCGGGCAGCCCGGCCGCGGCACGGCTGGGCGCTGGCGGCAACGCCATGCTGCGGCCGTGCGGCTGGTAGCTGTGCGGCATGCAGGCCAGTGCCTCGCTGTAGTCGCCTGCCCGGTCCTGCGGGGTGATGAAATGGTCGCTGATCAGGTAGTCGCAAAAGCCGCCGCCCAGCGTGCCTGGATAGCCCAGAAAGCTCACCTGCAGCGGCGCAGGCCGGTAGGTCAGCAGCGCGGTGCGGGTCCCGGCGGTGTAGCCCTTGAGATCGACCAGGATGTCGATGCCGTCTGCATGAATGGCACGTGCGGCCTGCAGGTCGTCCAGGCCGCTGATGTCGTGGAACTGCGCGAAGCATCTGGCCAGCCGCTGGCGCATGCCCAGCCCGTCGTCGGCGCCATGGCTGTAGGCGTGCAGCTCGAAATCGGCCGCATCGTGCGCCTCCAGCATCTCCACCATCAGCAGCGCGGTGGCGTGCTGGTGAAAGTCGCAGGAGAGGTAACCGATGCGCAGCCGGCGCGTGGCAGGCCGGGGGCCGGGCGCTGCCGGCAGATCGGCGCTGGCGAATTCCCGCGCCAGCAAAGCGCGCTCGTCGGCACTGGCCGCAAGTCGCCCGGCCATCCACTGGTCTGCGCAGTCACGTTGATCGGCTGCGCTGATGCCCGGCAGCGAGAGCAGATGGAAGGGTGGCAACCGGCCCTGCTCGCCAGGATCTGCCAGCATGGCCAGGGCCCGCGCTGGCCACTGCGCAAAGTCTTCCCACTCGCACCAGGCACGACTGCGCGCGTAGTGGTGCATGGGCGAGCGGGGCGGCGTGCACGCGATGGTCATGCGGGCAAGCCGCAAGATCCGCGCCGCCAGCGCGCCTGCCCATGCGACAGCGCCTTGCGCAAGGTCAAGACCGGGACGACAGGCCGTGCCCAGACTCGCTTCATTCTTCAAAGCATGACTGCAGTGCGCAAGCGCGTGTGTCCCATGACCACCACCACCCCGAACACCACCAGCACCAACACGCCTCTTCCCCCATCGACAGCAGCAGCGCCAGCCGCAGGCAAGCGCCTGCTCGTTCAACGCGCCGGTCTCCTGGCCGGGCTCGCCGCCCTGCTGGCGGTGCTGCTGATGCCTGCTGCCACCGGCCTGCCGCCGGCCGGCCAGGTGATGCTCGGCATCCTGGCCTTCGCGGTGATCGTCTGGATCACCGAAGCCCTGGACTACGCCGTCAGCGCCGTCGTGATCGGCGCCTTGATGACATTCGCACTGGCCCAGGTGGCGGAACCCGGCAAGGCCGGGGCCAGCGCCATGGGCACCAGCGCGGCACTGAATCTCGCGCTCTCTGGCTTCTCCAACAGCGCCGTGGCCCTGGTGGCCGCGGCCTGCTTCATCGCTGCGGCGATGAGCGCCACCGGGCTGGACCGACGCATCGCACTGCGGGTGCTTTCGCATGTGGACGCCAACTGCCGCCACATCGTCATCGGTGCCATGGTGGTCGGCTTCCTGCTGTCCTTCATCGTGCCCAGCACGACCGCCCGCGTGGCCTGCCTGGTGCCCATCATGATGGGCTTCATCCGTGCGTTCCAGGTGGACCGCAAAAGCCGCTTCGCAGGCTTGCTGGTGATCACCGCGGCGCAAACCGCCAGCGTCTGGAACATCGGCATCAAGACCGCCGCTGCGCAGAACATGGTGGCCATCGGCTTCATCGAGAAGCAGTTCCAGACCAGCATCACCTGGCTGGACTGGTTCATCGCCGGCGCGCCCTTCTCTGCGGCGCTCACCATTGCGCTGTACTTCATCATGACGCGCATGATGAAGCCCGAGATGGACGAGGTCCCCGGCGGGCAGGCAGCCATCCGCCAGCAACTGGCCGAGATCGGCCCCGCCACCGCGCGCGAGTGGAAGCTGCTGGGCATCGTGCTCGCGCTGCTGGGCCTGTGGTCCACCGAGAAGGTGCTGCACGACTTCGACACCTCTTCCACCACCATTGCCGCCGTTGCGCTGATGCTGATGCCACGGCTCGGCGTGATGGACTGGAAGGAATCCCAGCGCGGCTTTCCCTGGGGCACGGTGCTGCTGTTCGCCGTGGGCATCAGCGTGGGCACCGCGCTGCTCAAGACCCAGGCGGCAAGCTGGCTGGCCCAGCTCATCGTGCAGCACCTGGGCCTGCAACAGGCCAGCGCCTTCGCGATCCTGGTCCTGCTCTCGCTGTTCCTGATCGTCATCCACCTGGGCTTCGCCAGCGCCACCGCACTGGCCTCGACCATGATCCCCATCGTCATCAGCGTGCTGGGCGCGGTGCAGACCCCGGGCATCAACATCATCGGCATGACCATGCTGCTGCAGTTCGTCATCAGCTTCGGCTTCATCCTGCCGGTCAACGCCCCGCAGAACATGATCGCCTACGGCACCGACACCTTCGAGGCCCGCGACTTCGTCCGCACCGGCCTGGCCATCACCGCCGCGGCCACCGCGCTGCTGCTTCTCTTCTCCCTCAGCTACTGGCCTTGGATGGGGTACCTGACGGTGAAAGGCTGACCGCCTGAGGCTGCCGAGTGACGAATCGCGAATCTTCGCGTTCGGCCACGGCGGACCCACGCGATAGACTTCTTGAGTTCCAACCACCGCGCGTCTTCGATCAACCAGACCTGAACGTCGATTGGCGGCTTTCGGCCATGCCCAACGCGAGCGTGGCCACAGCAAGGTCAGACGCGCGGCTCATCGGATTCAAGCTCGGATATGCCATGACGGAGTCCAAGTACCAGGGCAACCTGGCGATGGCGCGCCTCAATCTGCAGGAAGGCTTCGAGGTGTGCGGGACGCGCGCGGAGCCTCACCGCTTGCAGGTTCTGTACCTCAAACAGCTGCGAGAATTGCTCGCGTCCTGATGCCTGCAGTCGGCCAGTAGCCGTCCTTCCCGACGCGCTCGAAGACCTTGCCTCACGCGCCGCCGTGGCCGTGTTCGGCAAACAGCCCCGGCGAAGTCCAGCAGGTGCCGTGTGAGCAAGCAGCTGCGAGGCCGCGTCTGCTTCGATCAGGCCTGCCAGGCCTGCCGATGGTCACGGGCGTAGCGCTCGAAGCTGCCCGGCGCGCGGCCGGTGATCTGCGCCATCGCGTCGGTGGTGCGCTCGGCGTAGCCGGCCTTGAAGAAGCCCAGGAGCATCACCATGAGCTCGGCGTTGGGCTTCGGCAACCCGGCGCCCAGCAGCCCGTCGAGCATCGCCTCGGGCGGGATGTCCTGGAACGTGATGCGGCGGCCGCTTTCGCGCGACAGGATGGCAGCCACCTGGTCGTGGTTCAGCGCCTCGGGTCCGGTGAGGTCGAAGTCGCGGTTGGCCAGCGTGTCGCTGGTCAGCAGCACGGCGGCGGCGGCGGCGATGTCGCGTGTGTCGATGAAGCTGCCCTTGGCCGTGCCC
>Ga0307514_10005039_pt1 | contig 11951 bp, 3 predicted proteins | sample 16_EM_MG_FD_203088 | JGI IMG/M metagenome (GOLD analysis project Ga0307514, IMG submission 203088) | Populus trichocarpa ectomycorrhiza microbial communities from riparian zone in the Pacific Northwest, United States - 16_EM | ecosystem: Host-associated > Plants > Roots > Unclassified | place...
TTTTGTATGCATCATTGGATGTATCTCCTTTCTGTGATTTAACAGTTCTGCTGAATGTATTCTTGATTACTTTATTTAGTGCTTACTACTTACTATTTAATGTTTTTCTTTTGAATGTCAAATTCTTGCCCCCAAATGAGCAAAAACTGCAGCCTATATTCTTTTCTGTTCTGCAAGCTGAAGTAGTGCTTGTAGATTCTGGTTGTCTTCCTGCTCGTAGTTATCAAGCATGAATCACATGCTATAAAGCATACGTACAGGGTGAAGTTAAACGTTATAGTCTTGTTAGTTTCCTAAGTACAATAATATGAAAGAGAGGATGATCCTATGGTAGCCATATGTCTAATGTCAGGCTGCAGCTGAAGCTGAAGCTGCAACCATGTCAATGGTGAGGCGAGCAATACCTAATGCTTCTACAGTAGATGAAGCAAATCAAGTAGTGCGTGGAAATTGGCTTCAGGCAATTGAACAGCATCATCTACAGTACTCTGGGACTACCATGATTAGAGACATTCTAGATATTGGATGTTCTGTAGGTGTTAGCACAAGATTTCTGGCTGACAAGTTTCCTTCTGCTAATGTCACTGTAAGTCCGATCCTCAAATTTTGTGAGATCATTTCAAGAGTCCTTTACAGATGATAATATGCAATGAAAATAATATTCTCACAAGTTTTAATGGCTGAAACTTGTTTATTTTTTTCCATATGCGGATCCCAACCTGCAGGGGCTAGATCTGTCACCTCACTTTCTTTCCGTAGCTCAATTCAAGGAAAAGAAGACAGGTCCTAGAAAGAATCCTATTAAATGGATGCATGCTAATGCAGAAGACACAGGCTTTCCACCCCAATCATTGGATCTTGTTTCAGTTTCATATGTGGTATGTGCTATTCTCTAAAGCAGTATGCTTCTTGATATTCTGGAATGTTTTGATTAAACATGATGCCTTTTCTTTAGCGGCCATCCATTTCTAATATTAGTGCAGAGAGTTCACTTCCCTAACATAGTAGCAGGATTACAATTAGCTTTAGAAGGAAGCAAATAAAACGTTGAAGTATAAGATTTGGTAATTTATTAAAAAAAAGAAGCCCCACATCATGTTTAACCGTCAGAGAGATCGGTGTGATAATTCAAGCATTGACCAAGATTCAAGCATGAATAAATTGTATTTTGAAAGCTTCTGGTGTGTAATAATTTCAGATACTTATGCTTTCAACCCCAAATATATGCAGTTTCATGAATGTCCTGAAAGAGCAATAGTTAATATACTGAAGGAAGCATTCAGGCTACTTCGTCCTGGAGGCACAATTGTTGTGTCGGATCAATCAGTAAGCATCCATGCCTATATAACTTTGGAAAAAACATAATAATTCTCCTACTGCTGTATCATTATTAATGTGATATTTCTGCTCTCTTATGCAGCCAAAGTCAAAGATCCTACAGGTATGGTTCCAATTCTACCATAACACACCATAAATTTATCTGTGTAATTGTGTTGCATAATGTTATGGATATATCAGTCGTAAATCAAAAATTTGAGAAAATCGATTTGGTTTGGACGTATGGTGAGAATTGGCAGGAATCTGAGATTTCTTTCTGTCAGGGTTTTGCAAATATAAAATTGTACATGAATTTTCACAAACATGCTATAAGCAAATTGAAGCCCTTGCCTGTTCATGCGTTGTAGGAAATGTCTCCAGTTCTGTTTACATTATTGAAGAGCACCGAACCATTTCTCGACGAATACCATCTGACCGACCTAGAAGGAAGAATGGAGGAAGCTGGCTTCATAAATGTACAAACAGGTCTCACAGATCCAAGACACAGGACCTTGACTGCAACCGTGCCTTGTTAACATGTATACTCACTAAACTGATCACTGCATTAGCTCCAAGCACTTCTCTGAATGGATAGATCCGTAGAAAGTCGGTCATCTTGTTGCTCTATATGCTTCTAACCAGCTAGCTCATTGGAGACATGAAATATATTTGTTTCTTTGATGCCAATTGTCAATAAACTTTACAGAAATTTTGTGACTGCTTGTTTTGATTGGAATGTATAAAACTTCACAAGTGCTGTTATGATGCGATCAAGCAACTTCATAGTATTAAACTCATGATGGTATAGGGGGATGAGAATTTAATCTTAGTCCATGTATGCTCACCTAAATCGACCTGAAAGAGTACAGTGGATTTTTTTTTGGATAATTATTATTTTGGAGTGGATATTAACATTAATTAAAAAGAATTAGTTGAGAGGGCCTCTCCTCACATATTAATGTTTATTGGAACAATAACTTCTTCTTTTTTCATTTTTATATTTAAACATTCCAAATTGAACTTTGTTATTTATTTCTGTTTTTTTTACACAAGTTACTAGGTCTTCGAAAAACGTGTTAGTATTGGATTTATACTCCATTTTATAAGTATTTACTTTTTCCTATTACATTATTAAATAAAAAATAGTTTTGAAAAAAATATAATTATTATAAATTAGACTATTTATTTCGATTTATTTTCTACAGGACGATCTTAAAAAAACACGTCGGTATTGGGTTAATGCTTAATTTTTTTAGCATCTATTTTTTTATCATATTATTAAATAAAAATAGTTTTAGAAAAAGATTATTAAATTCAATAGAGTTTATGACTTAGGTCGTGGGTTTGACAAGTTAATCAAAATTAACCCGAATTGATTCAATATATTGTCGTCTCAATATTTTTTTAAGAAAATATATCATCTTGAAAGACAATTTCTATACAGTTTAATTTGAAACTCAAATTAAACAAAAAATATGGTTGAGAGGTTTTAGATTCGACGTGTTGGGTTAGGTTTAATGACACTGTTACAAAATTTCTCTTAATTTATTATTTTTTTTACATGCTAAAAAATTTGTTTTTACCGTAGCATAGCAGGGGAATTATCTACTAAAATTCTTATCCAATAAATAATAAATAGAATATAAATATTATTATTAATCCAAACTCAAAACATATATGTTAATATTGTATACATATTTATGTGAAATATTTATAGTTTTTAAATATAACATTAAAAAAAAAACTAAAGGGGGAGGGAAATCATTGCACCCCAGGATACAAAACATTATTTGAAATTATTGCACCCTGAGACAAAACATTATTCATTGTAATGATACAATGACAAAATTGCTCTTGAGGCATTAAACTTTTGAACTAGGGATGGTAGATAAAGTGATTTTTTTACTATGATATAATTATGTTTTACAAATTATATAGGGTGAGATTGGTTTTTTTTTTATTGCATAATAAAATAATTAATTTAATCCTAGAATAAAAAAAATTAATGCATATTATTGAGGCGTTTTGATCTTCTCAGTTTTTTCTAAATAGTATAATTATTTTCATGTCCTTCAAAAAAATCAATATAACTTTCTCATAATGGTTTTTTTTTGTTATTTTACATTGATTTTATTGTAAATTTGAAGGTTATTTAAGGGTATTATTATAATTGATATATATTAAATATTATTGAAAAAATGATGGGGTGTGCGTAGCACGCGCTTGCATATGGATAACCATCGCATTGTTTAGACAGCGCGTATTTGCTAGAGATTGAGATTCATTTTTTTTTTATGGAATTATCATATTCTCATTTGATTTATTAAGAATTGGTTTTTGAATTTTTTTTCTTTCCTGCATTCTTTTCTATGAGATTATCTCAATCTTATATTCATGGTCGGTTAACTTGATTTAACTAGTTTTTCTTTTAATTTTTTTTTTGTTTTACCCTTCAATATTTAGTTGTTTCATAATCCAAGTAGGCTTAGAAAGGGTTTTTTTATTTTTTTTTATTGTCAATTTATTTTTGTTGTTGTATTTTTTAAATTATATTATTTAAATTATCAATTGAACAATGATTCATGTCTTGAATTTATTTCCTTGACATTTGTTTTACATTGAAATTTTTTTTTGTCTAGTACACGGAGAAGCGCGAACCACAAATATAATATATACTACTTACACTAATATTAACATTATATATAATAAATATAGTATAAATTTTTAAATTTTTTATTCAATAAATAATTAATAAAATATAATTTTTTTTCAATATAGATAAGGGTGTGAATATACTATAAATATGATACGTGATATCCATTATCATTGATATTTGTAATATACTATAATTTCTTATCCAGTGGCAAAGTATGAGTTTGAGCAAAACTGTAAAGACAAAAAAATATTAAAATAAGTGTCCATTTCATGAGAACACCACAATGCATCGAAGTAAATAGATTGCTAACAACCATCTAGGTGGTGGTTTAATGGTAAAAACTTGGGATTAAAAGGTTTGTTTTCTTTGTGGTCTCAGATTCGAGCCCTGTGATTGCTCATATAATAGCCACTGGAGGCTTACATGGTGGTTAACTTCAGGGCCCGTGGGATTAGTCGAGGTGCACGCAAGCTGACCCGGACACCCACGTTAAACTAAAAAAAAAAATAGATTGCTAGCATTGTGGGTTATTTTTTTAATAGAAAAAATATTTAGACATTAATATTGTGTTTTCTAAAAAAAATAATAATAATCATGAATGACACTGAATTTTTTTTAAAAAGTATTAAAATGAAAATATATTATATTAATCTAAATCAACCTATGTTAACTAACCACGACTTGAATTATAAGACCATGATAACTCAATAAAAAACAATGATGTCTAATTACTAATCAATTTGATGTTGAAAAATAAAAATAAAAATAAAAATATTTAATTAAGAAAGATAAAAAAAAAAGACCTGAGTAAATTTAGATCAACCTGCTAAACCCGCAATCTAAATTATGCATTCTACTAGATTTGAAATTTTTTTTCTCTTAAATCATTTTTTATTTAAGCGCACAATAACCAAATGTGTGGGATTTCTTTCGTATCAATTAAAAAAAAAAGACAAGCGCGTAGAACAAAAAAAACAACCTATTTTTTTTTAAAAAAATTTGGTAGCAAAAGGAGTTTTTTTAAGTCAAATAACAAAAAAAATACCTTTTTTAAAAAAACTTAAGGGTTGAGAATACATTAAATAATAAAAAAAGTAACAATCATGCCATATATACCATGACCTACCCACGCGCCTAAACCAGAAAAAAAGCTTGGCCCGTGTTAGTACTTTTTTCTCCAATACTAGAAGGTGAACAACGTATCATCCATTCTTTTTTTAAAAAATAACAACTTGAAGTAGACGATGTGTCATTTGTATTTTTATAATCCAACTACTAGAGAGTCGGTAGAAAATCAGGGTAGGGGCATTTTTTTGCTTTAAAATTCATTTTTAATTTTAAAAAATCTAGAAAACACCATAGAAACCTTGATAAGCCTGTTTATGGCCTCAAATTACCCCAAAACTTATCCAAAAACTCAAAACCAACTCTAATTCAAAAAACTTCTCAAACTAAGATATACTCTTTTAGGTAATGGAAAAGCCAAAGAACACCTCGATAGAATTCCTCTCATCGAATGTAACATATTAACACCAAAATCAATTTATTTTTGGGACAAACTCAGTTCCAACTGACATTTTCACTTTTTACCACTTAAAATTGGTGATTTTTTCTCTTATCTCTTAAATCTGAGACTGAGATATAAAAAATTGAATTCTTGAATCAAAATTAATTTTTAAAAAACTAAGGGGACTGAAAAGTGACTATTTAGAAAGTACGAGAACCAAAGAGTGTTTTTGCTTTAATTTTGAAACAACCACTTATTTTCTCATCTTTTAACTTCGATTATTTGTCTTTTAATCTTGCCTTTTGTTAACAATTTAGAAGCAATTCACCATCAATTTTGCCAAAAAAAGGAATTAATCAAAGACAATAATTTTGGGGATTAAAATAGAAAAAAAGTGAAAAATCATTGTTTGAATCTATAATAATTTGTGAAAAGTTTACAAGGAACTAGTTAGTTCAGTTAATCCATCTAACTCGTTGTATTTCGTGTTTGTATAAGCAAAGGAAAACAATGAGACAGAGACAATTCCCTCTGCAAACTCTATGTCCCTGTTTCCTAAAAACCCACTTGTTTTTTTGCCCCTAAATTCCCATAAAGTCCCAAACTTTCTCTCTGTAAATTCACACTTCCATTGCTCTCTGATCCAAATTTCCGTGTCAAGATTTAATCTTTCTCTCTCTAGAGATCATGGAGAAAGTAGAGAAGGCACCAAACGATCCAGAGAGTGAAGAAACTGAAGCCATTGAGCTTATCCTCTATCAAGTCTCTGAATGCTATGTTTATCTGGTAACTTTCTCTCTCTTTATCTGTGTATTGTACTGTCTTTAAATTTATGTTTTGTGGATGTTTCTTGTGATTTTGCAATTGGGTTTTTGGGATTTGTAGTGATCAATGATCATTTGAGTTTTTTGTATATAACCAGCTTTGAAAATATGTTCCTTTTCCAAAAAAAAAAGTCCTTAAAAGAAAATTGGATTTTCAGTTGTATGGATTGGAGAACAGAACTTAGATTTGAATTGTTGTCGTTAACTGAATTGGACATCAGAAAAAGTGGCAATCAGCACTGTTCCCTCCTTTTTCTTTTGATTAGTTCTAAGGAAATGAAAATATAATAAAAATGTATGTGAATTGTGTTTTAGAAGTTCTGAGGTGGGTTTTAGGTGTTGCTTTATTGTTCTAAAAGAAACATCATTGATTAAGGGTTCTTGTTTTTTTGTACTTGTGGACTGAGTACTGATGGTGTTAATCATCGATTGGGTAAAATTGATGAAGGGACCAACTTACAATTGACATTGATGTTTGAAATTAAAGATTGTAATAGAAGTAGTTATATTACCTTGAGAGATCTCATCATGGTCAAACAAGATGCGGTATTTAAAAGTCAGAAACTGCTGATCGTGCATCGAGAAGTGATTACTGGCTGCTACTTAAAGAAACAAGGCTGATTCCGAGAGATTTTGGCATAGGAAATTTTAAATTTTTGGAAAGAATTCAGTTTTATGTGGGCACCCCAAACACTTCCATTTCTAGTTTTATAATAAGTTGGTGGATTATGTCAAATTAAGGGCCAAGGAAAGAGCTGTTTTCTCCCATTTCCAGTGTACTGCCTTTGCTATTGACTGCCGTCCTTTCCCTGTTGGTCGCATTTTTGTAATAATGGAAGGCAATGCTCTAAAAGCAATTTTGATAGACATGCATTAATTATGGTCACTTCAGGTCCATATATAGCCATACTAACCGACGGTAATTACTTTTTTTCCCTTAATTTGTTTCAATGTGAAAGTTTTCGATCATTTTATCCTCTAAAAGCACAGGTGTATGTCTTCAGTCTTTTTTCTGCTAGTAAAAAGTTCGTTTTTTCATGTTTGCCTTTATGTTATTGATATTTGTTTTCCCTATTTCTCGTTAATATAAATCTTAAACTGTTACCTTGACATCAAACTCTTCTACATATCTGTTTATGGTCTGTGTATCCGTTGCAGATGTTTGAAAGCTTACATGTTCAGATATGTCTATGCAAGTCTAAGCTGTTTGATATCTTTTAGGCTTTTCATTAAACTTGAATATCTTATAGGTTAACATTTATGCTTAACTTTCTGCTCTCACCTGTTTACATAGCTAGTTAGCGGCAAATCCATCAAAATTTGATTTTTTTTTTTTAAAACAAATTATGCTGTATCAAAAACCACCCAGAGTACAGATTTATGCCATTTTGGCAAATGATTATATGCTTCTTACATACCAGCTGCATCTCATAATTTTCCTCTTATTTTCTTTGTTGTCTAGATGCACAAGGTAGTTTTTTGCTGATTAAGACAATTCAAACAAGATAATAGTTGCAAAGCTAATTCATTTATTCTTTCTGCAGATACCACCCAGGAAAAGTGCTGCTTCTTACAGGTTCTTGCTCAATTTGTCATCTAATGCCTGATTAGTGATATTGATGAGACATTTTCTAAATGATGTCTTTCATACAATATTATTGTCATTTTGAAATATGCAGAAGTTGATTCATTCAATTTGTAGTGTTGCTCAGATTCTCTTGATTATGGAAATAGGGTTCATCAATCTAATTAGAAGTTGGACTTTAATTGACACTCATGACCTAATAAGGATGTAGATGCACAAGGAGCTTTTGTAATAGGAATTGTTGACAAAAGGTTTTTTCCTTCATTTGCGAATCAGGAGATAGACAGAAGAACAATAAGGCATCTCAAAATACCAGAAGTAATCTTGTATTTTTTTTTACAATATGCTTGGGAATTATACGTTTGGAAAATTATATTCAAATAACCAGTTTGATTTCTAAAAGAAACTTAAAATCTAAATTTACTTTCTTAAATACAACCTGTTATGAAATCCAGTCTCTCCATACCCTTTCTTTGTTTTTTTTTTCCTGCAATCAAATGCAGCCAGGCATATAATGCCATTGAATATTTGAATCTATGGACTATATTTACTGCTTAAACTTGTTTTCACCTAATGGATATGGATATTTATATCTCTAGAAGGGTATTTCAGGGCTGATGAATGGGATGTCAACAAATGGGCCTGGGAAGGGACTTTGAAAGTCATTAGCAAGGGTGAAGAGTGCATTATCAGACTTGAAGATAAAACCACAGGTTATATTATCTTTGGATTGTTATGATGCAGAAAATGGTGTAGTGTGTTTCTCTGATGGACGTTGCATGCTTTGATTTAATTTGTATAGGTGAATTATATGCGCGGGCATTTTTGAGAAAGGGGGAGCTACATCCAGTGGAACCTGTAATTGATAGCAGCAGGTTAAGCCTATTTCTCACTGAATCTTAAGCTTATCTTTGTTGTACCATTTGTTTTATTGATAAGAGTAATGATATATGCCCTATAGGCATAAAGTTAATACATTAAGCTTAACTGGAGGTTGGTTCCAACTGAATGCCCATAAAATAGTGTGTTGACTTGAGGGTATATAAACAAACATCTTTTCTTTTGCAGATATTTTGTTCTGCGGATAGAGGAAAATATAGGTGAGCTACCATGCCTGCCTCCAAGTTCATTATTCAACAGAAGATTTTACTTCTATATTCAACTGAATTACTCTTAGCTTTATCGGAATGGATTACCAAATTCCATCCTATATTATTGCAGTTAATTTTTCAGATTATAACTTATTTAGAATTTTTTAATGATGCATAATCCCTTTGATCTTCAATCTCTATCCTGCCGATGCAGTTTCATATTGCTTGGATATCATTCCAGCTTTTTTTTTTTCCCCGAATGTGACTGCCTCTATGAAAACTATTAAACCCCTTTGAATGATCTGCTCGCATTTTTTTATCCCCTTTCCCTTAGATTTATTTTCAATTTCGTTACTAAATCAGCTGTCTGGAATTATGCAGGTGGTCGCCTTAGGCATGCATTTATTGGCATAGGATTTAGAGAAAGAACAGAAGCTTATGATTTCCAGGCGGCGCTGCATGATCACATGAAGTATGTTCAAACCCATAAATGTATCATTTACCTTTTCTTTACATAGTTCATACTCCACCTATCCTTTGTATTGTGTAGTTGATATTTTATATGGGTTCTCATATAGAGATAAAATTCCCACTAGCAAAAAGTTGATTAATATAGGCATTCTCTCATGTTGTCTATTAAAGATATCTGGACAAGAAGAAAACTGCGGAAGAGATGGAACAGCATTTTCAGGAAACTTCCTCGGTTGATTACAGTTTAAAAGAAGGGGAAACTCTTGTACTCCAAATGAAAAACGTAAGCTCATGTGCATCTACATTTGCCAACTATGTATATATGGATACGTTAAGCATCCTAATATCTATTGAAATTTGCTCTTCTTGTATGACAGAAACCTAGAGGTAGTGTGAAGTCCAAGTTTTTCGAGCAGGGTCTGAACAATCTGTCATTGGAGGGGAAGAGCGATGGAAAAGAACCCTTGCTTAGTATCAGACCTCCGCCTCCCCCAGCACCGCCTTCACCCGCTACAAGTGTACAGATTTCTCCATCAAACTTGCCACCAAAAATTACTCTTGATGGAAATTCTACTGAAAAATCCCCCAACTTGGCAAAGGATGAAGCTGAACAGCAGCATTTTCCTGACAATGAAAGCTCACAAGATATACAAGATGATGATTTCGGAGATTTTCAAGCAGCTGGGTGATGAGGACTAGAAATTGACATATTTATAATCAAATTCCTCAGCGTCCTTTCTTGCTTTTGTGGGATTGGAGTTCTCAAGGGTTTAGATAGAGATCCAACTATGAGATTTTGATCACCGTTTTCTGTGAAATATTCAGTAAATATTACGAAAAGTGGATTTACCCTTCCGACCGCATTACGCTGCTGAGATTGATTTACCTTTTTCGCCAGCACGATGTCTAATTACAAGAGGCTAATGTGCAATCAAACAACTGCTCCAATTGCAATGTACTTCATTTCTTAAAGTTAACCCCCCCAGTTCTATGTAGTTCTTGGGCAGTTTGGGAACGCTTTCAAAATCATGTTTTTTAAAATTTTGATTTTTAAATTTTTTTTTTATATTCTTGGGTTGTTTTGATATATTAATATTAAAAATATTTTTTAAAAAATAAAAAAATATTATTTTAATATATCTTTAAATAAAAATATTTTAAAAAATAATTGATATTACAAAACACTTAATTGTTCTAGCTAATGTCTCCGTAGTGTCTATTGCAATTCATTTTCAGAACGAACATATTGCTCCTTACCAGGCGCAAAAAGAATTTCATTCCACCAAGATTTAACAAGACTTCTTTAAGATTTTAGGCTCTGATATTCCAAATTCCTTACAACTCCATTCTTCATATTTATATAATTAATTACATAACTTCAAGGAAAAAGATTAATTTGATGGTCAAGAAGGTGTGTTCTCTCTCTTAATTCCTTGAAGGGATAATTACAAAAAATCTCCTCATTTTTTATTTTTAGGTTTGAGAAATTATAGTTTTTTCCCTGAATTTTATACAAGTGCTAATACTTAATATCCTAAAAAAACCCATAAAAATCTCATCATTTACTTGCACAATCAAATAATACTTCATGCTCTAGCCTAGCATCAACATCTTCACTTTCAAACATATTTTTTCCCCTTTCCTTACCCATTTATTTTTAAATCGTGCCCCAACTAGGATAGTGCAAAGAGATTACCAACAATTACCGTAGTTTTTGGTTTTAGGTGTTTTTTAAAAAATTATGTTTGCATTGAAAAAACATTAAATTCATGTTTTTTTATGATTTTGATGTGTTGATGTCAAAAACAAATCTGAAAAAAAAATTATTTTAATATATTTTCAAGTAAAAAGAATTTACACTACGGTACCAAACACGCACTACATATAAAAAATAAAGATCTTACTTTATGCTTGGTGTTTCTACGTGGCTATATCATGTTATTAGAAAGAAAGAGATTGAATAGAGAAATATTGTTTGAGAAAAAAAAAAGTTTTGCATGAACATTGTATAGATTTATATTTATTGTATATAAAAATAAAAAAATATTTTTATCTAATTTAATTTGTCTCGTTGGCCATGAAGAGAAACTATAATTTCTCAAATTTTAAATAAATAAAAAAAAGAAATCAAAATGGGAGTTTTTATAATTATTCCTTTTTTTAATTCAAATATCAAGATTAGTATTATAATAAATTTATTTTTTAAATACATTAATAAACTTAATGTAATATTATAATATATTGTTTCACATACATACAAAAATAATAACAACAAAAAATCTTATGACTTCTCAATGAAATTAATAACTCAATTGATTTTTTATTGTTATCGTTTGTTAATATTGAAGTGGGCTTGACAGAAGATTTTCTACCCGCCCAAACTGGATTCAAAGTACCAACCAACTCTTATCTTGTTGGACAAAGTTACATGTTGCTGGCATTATTATGGGACCCACCAAACCACGAAGCTACTGTGGGACCCATTTTCTTTTCTTTTTTT
>Ga0307514_10005040_pt1 | contig 11950 bp, 19 predicted proteins | sample 16_EM_MG_FD_203088 | JGI IMG/M metagenome (GOLD analysis project Ga0307514, IMG submission 203088) | Populus trichocarpa ectomycorrhiza microbial communities from riparian zone in the Pacific Northwest, United States - 16_EM | ecosystem: Host-associated > Plants > Roots > Unclassified | place...
TGTCTCTTAAAGAGGCATTGGAAAACTTTGCACAGAAACTCCGTGATTCGAACGCCGTTCTCTTGCCACATCCTCCACCACCTCAACATGTGCATCCCATGAATGTTAACACCCCATTTTATCCTCCCCATCCACTTTCGTCGACTGCTCCACCCACCAATGTTTATTCTAGTGTATCACCTTCAACAACGCAGGGTACGGCACCATTGTCACCGACGACGATGAGTTCCCCAAACGCCACACACTCTATTATCAATTCACCGGAAAAGCGGCCAAAGGCTATTCCACCACCATCGCAGCAAGGTCAGGCACCTTCAGCCCCTGCGACGTCACCTGCGGTGTCGACTGCGAGTACACCTGTGACAGTGAACGCCTCACTGAAAAGAAAGCAAACTGGCGATGCGTCCTCGCCAACACTGGGTATTGAACAACCACCCCCAAAATCCAAGTCTCGGAAAAGAGGGCGAACAGGAACGACTGGTGCAGGATAAAGGCTGTCAGATGCTCAATTTTACTCATCCTTTTTTCTTATTGTACTTATTCCCTTGTCTTGTTTCTGAAGTTGATAGTTCCTTATATTTTGACATGTGTTATTTTTGTTAGTATGTGCATTAGACTTGTCACTACCATACCCATCCTCTCTGGTATATCTGCCAACTGAACACCTCATATACTATATCCAGGTTATATGACATCTTAAAACCTCTTTTCGGATTCCGGAAAGATCGATATATCAACTGTTGTATCTATGTATAATGGACTTCGCCTGAAAATGGGGGCGTCATGATGATGATGCATTATTTATAAGTCGTTCAGGATATGTTAATAAAGATAAGGTATACCGTAGACTACTCTGCAACTCAGAAGGAACTTTACCGATCACCAGGAGAGACGAGCTCGTGTAAGAAATCGCACTGGTCGCCGTATTTACATCTGTTAATTCATTGTGCGAAATCAGTCCATCTTTCTCATGTGACATCAAATTCAGAATTAATGCTCGCCTTTGTTGTTGAAAGAATACGCATGGTCGACTTTTTCTACTAGGATACGGCTTGCCACCCCAATCATCGCTCTTACCTCGACTACCTCGACTACCAAGCCCTCGACCACCACGGCCGTTTCTATCTTCCCATCTCGATTTGTCACTGTCATCAGAATACATTTGGTTATAATCCGAGAAGTGATGGGGCGTTGCACTTGACGCCCATGTGGAAGCCGCTTCATTCCCACCTCCAGTGGCGGAGCCGAAGTGTCCATATTGGTCCTGCTGCTGCTGGCCGGCCACTCCCATTGTCGATGAAATTTGAGAAAGGAGCTGATGCACCTGTTCTGGCCGCAGACTATGTACTGCAGCCATCGACGACAGGTCCAAAACCGGCGCTTGATGCGAAGACGCATCCATAGCATTAGAGATACCGGTAGACAATTGACCAATGAGTTGAGACACATTGAGATTCGAGTCTATGTTCATACTCATTGAAGAATCTGCGGCAGGATAGAATAATGCGTCCATCTCGTCTCCTAACAGCATCACCTTTGCATCTTTATCACTTTCTTCTTCTGGTAGTACTGCCGATGGCTCGGCAGGTGAATCAGGAATTTGTGTAGGCGTCATATACACTGCAGATAACGCCGTCTGTTCCCTCTCTTCTTGGACGACCCTCTCTTCACTTGCATGACCTCTGGGCATCCGTGGATTGTTGGGATCGGGATCAGGGGGCATCTCGATGACTGCGCCAACCGTTAATTGATTAATCTTGTGGAGAGTGGTTGTCATTCGTTTACTCACGTAGAGGGTCATACCAATCCAGACTTTCTTCGAACAAATGAGCGTGCAGCGCAGCACCTTCTTCTCTGTCCAAGTCGCGAGAACTGTGCATCCCGTGCATTCCCTGATTAAGGCATAAGTGTTAAGGCAATGACATGACGCAAGAAATAAAAAGAATACAAACATGTGTCGGATCATCGTCATATACTGCCCTCTCAATAAGTTTTATCGACTCCAGCTTACTATCCGGGGCCCATGACACCGATTTCTTTTTCTTAAGCATCATGTGGGCGTTACCATTGTCTATACCATTGAATGTCCCTTGAGGGGGTGGAGTTGAAACGATGGGAGATTCTTTCCTCACAGCCTTCATCGACTTGAGAGCTTCCTGGAAAGGATCGAAGTTGGAAGGCTGAGATACGTTGGCGTTTGTTGTTAGGTCTTCCTTTTTTACTGTGGCCTGTGCGGGAGCTTTCTTAAATGAAGGGAGTTTCGCCTTGGATTTGGGAGCCGAGAAAAAAGAGGAATCAGCTTTGGCGTCTTTCACTGGAGCCGCAGCTACTTTCGCCTCTTTCTTGACCACCACGGGCTTCGTTGATCCAGCGGTGCCTACTGCCGCTTTCTTGACAGGAGCACCAGCCTTTGTGCTTGAATCACCAGCTTTCCGTTTTTTGGTGTCTGCGTATTATAATGAGTCAGATTTTAAAAGATTTGATGCAACATATTGACAGGACTAACCCTCCTTTAGATTTTCTTCCTGCGTGGAGAGCATATCTCTCCATCGTCGTTCTAAATTGGACGCCATATCCTTGATCGCTGCATTAATGGAAAGCAGATAAAATTCATGTTAGATTTAATTTGTTTATTACTTTACGACCTCCCACAAATAAAAGAAGGAAAAACATTCAAAGGGTGCGCACTCGTCATTGTCCTTATTAGCGTTAACTTAACGTTTTTGTCGTTAGATAAACACAAAACGTTGCAGCTGATCTCAACAGTTGAGCCAAATACAGCACTTGACAAGAGAACAGCTGCGTCACACAAAAAGCCACCGGACCGGCGCTGAACGATGTCATCCATCCGGTAAATAGCAAATTTCTCTCTATGGGAACCCAGACAAAACGAGGGGCTTACCGGGTGACCTTTCACCTTTACCCAAGTTCTTGATGACCTTGCCAAGTTTCGAGGCTGCAAGAGATTCCAAATTGAAAGGTAGCCGGTCTATGAGCTAGAGGAATACACAATTAATTGTATCAAAATGACGTTTATGGTTCAAGTATTTCGCGATCACCTACATGAAGCAAAGGCATGGTGGTGTCTTGTAAACTCCCCGAGTCTCCTTTTGCTGCGGCTTTGATCCACTCCCGGGTTATTTCTACAGCAAGTGAATTTTCGGACCAAGCTCTGTAATAGTGGTTCCCAGCTCCATCTCTTATCCGAGCAAGGATTTCCAATCGCATATGGGCTTCTACTTCCGTAATGCCAAAGTCAGCAATTCGGTCTGTCAGGTGTTGAACGGCCTGTGCGCCGGAAAACGCCGACGATAAGAGCAGCGGCCGGATGGAGATCAGGAACTTCCTTTTTCGTTCTTCCTTCTCCTCTGGAGTAAGAACGGAGGCCGGCGCCGGTTTAGATGCCGAACCTGGGTTCAAAGAGGACAATGCCTCCCCTTGACCTGAACTTATCGAAGATGCCGCTGATTGAGCGGATGACACAACAGGAGGAGATGATGATTGTTGTACTTGTGATTGGAGAAATGATTGTGCATGTGTATAGAAGTTAGAAGGAATCATTGACATAAGCGGTGAATGGAGGGCTTGAGGAGACAATGTGCCCTGGGGAGACTGCTGCTGCGTCGGTTGTCGGTAATAGGGGGCGTACAACAAAGTTTGTGGGTATTGATAATTTCTAGGTTGCATAGAGGGTAGGGACTGCTGCGTCTGGGACTGTTGTTGTTGTTGGATGGTCGGATAAGTGGGCGATTGAGAAAATGTCGTTTGGAGGGCATTGGTATTACCGTTCAAGGTCAGTAGTGGGCTATATGAGGCTGTCAGCAGAGCAAACGTTTGGACAGGGAGGGAAACTCACTCGATCGCCATCTGATGTGTGGAGGTTGACTGTGGTTGCTGAGGTTGTGTTGTGGATGGGGTTTGTGACTGTTGAGATGTTGAGGGCGCAGTGGTGGCACCGTTCAGGCTGGAGTAGGTGGATACTGGAATATATGTTGGAGTCGTCGGCCACGCTGCACCATAAGGGATAGCATTGAATGGGGAATAACCTGACGAATTGAAAAATGTCGTCGGCGATATTGAACCAGTAGATGAGCCTAAAAGGAAAACAAGTGTAGACCCCAGTAAGCCATTCGGCAACCCAATTTTTATATACACGAGCATGGACCACGTATGTACAACACTCGTGTGCAATGTCTGTAAGCAACTCACCGGATAAATCTCCCAACGTGAACTCGTTCAGCCCTTCAAGTGTTTGGCTGGCGAGACTGGGCGATTGAACGGGAAGGCTGACCACGTTTTGCATACGATCCTTTGACCAATCCTCTGGACCTCTACTCGCTACCTCATGCGATGGCGCAACACTGTGCTGCTGAGAAGCATCTGGAACTTGGGTCTGAACCCATTGAGTGTACAATTGAGATTCCATCGCTCTTTTCTCTCTTTTTTTACGGTGTTTTTTTAATCGATACGATGCGAGCTCAGCGTTGTGAACTAAAAAAAAAAAGGCTAAATGAGAGAAAGACGAACACAATAAAATGGGAGATATGGCGAGCACAGTTGCAAACAGCACCTCCCCTTTTGCTTCTGCTCTGAAGGGAACAAGTTTGCGGGAGAGTCCGCGTCTTCGTTGTAACGAAACGCAGGCATTGAGGGATCGGTTTAAGCTCCGATTGAATATATATTCCCACAGTCACTGAGACATTGAACCAAGTTTCAAATGATGTTACAATAAAATCAGAATTTTTTACATTCTGAAAGTCTTTTTGTTCTTTCTTCCTCATCCCGTGCTATGTCTGACAAAGTTTCAAAATTCGAATTCCACAGGCAGCAGGTGTGTGACTTTTGCTTTGGATTAATTAGCATTCCCTTATTTATATTCTCAGCTCGCCGCTGGCCTTGTGGCCGTGGCGAAGTCGATGCGCAACTGCGCTGAGATTGCAGATTCATTCTCGCAAGTCGTCGCCGACGCTCATTATTCGCCAGAGGCTGCTACATTTTTTCAAGGCATGGCGATACAGTTTGCACGTACTGCGCGCTTTGACTTACGAATTCTGTTAGACGCGTCAGAACCTACTAAAGGCAAGCGCAGGGCTGCGCATCCTCCAGAGGATGGCGAAGTTCCCAAGAAACGCAAGCGTAACATTAAACCAAAGGATCCAAACGCACCCAAGCGTCCTGCGTCGTCTTATCTTCTATTCCAGAATGAGGTCCGCAAAGAACTCAAGGAACAACACCCCAATCTATCCAACACGGACCTTCTCAGTATGATCTCGGAGCAGTGGAAGAAAATGTCTGATGATCAGAAGGAGGTGCGTCGCGTCACAAACTATCCTATCTGTACCCCGAGTTTTTGATGCCCGTTTCCACTTGGTTATTTAGACTTACAACCAACTAATGAAAACAGCCAAAGCGGCGTACTCAGAAGAAAAGAAGGCTTATGATAGCCGCAATGTGGCTGAAAGTGAAGTGGCAAATGTTGCAAATGCAGCTGCAGTGGCGGTGCGTGTCATCTTGTTCGCCTTGGGCTCGTTATTTATGCCTCCCTTTGTTTACATCAGCAGAAGAAATCAAAGCCTCGTAAACCGAATCCGTCAGCAACCGCGGGGACCTCCGCAGCCAAAGATTCTCCAGCTGCAACAGCTCGCCCTCCACCTAAATTGAGTGAGGTGTCACACAGCAGTGATACTTCAGATGAGGAGGAATCGGAGGATGAATCACCTTCCAAGGTTGCTGAACAGCCCGAGCACGGCAGTGAATTAAGTGAGGAGGAAAGCTCGGAGCCTTCACCGAAGAAACGGCGAACTGGATCTGCAAAGCCGAATTCACACAAATCCAAGAGAGGCCCTGCAGTGTGACAACGGGAACGTTCTAGGCACAGGCATGCCGGGTGTCTCGCGTCCGACATGCCCTTCTTGTGTTTCTACATTGTTATTTTATTGTAAGGTGTTATAATTTCTGTCATTTGTTAATTACTGGTTTTGACACTGTACTTACACTTAGTTGTTATTTTCCTTGGCGTCACGTACCATGAGATAATTTAAGATGCTGTTCACAAATGCTGTTCAGCTGCGGTTAGCGGTATATAAGCTGTTTGTTTGTCTTCTAATCGACATCGTCCCTCTTCCACCTACAAACAACGGCGATGGCTTCACCTGATAGGAATCCTGACAGCAGACCTCTTCCTGATGGTTGGGTAACACAGTTTGACTCAAAGTAGGCGCTTTGGCTTGTCTGCCGTAATACCTCCTGCTGATCATCAATTCGATAGCTATCGTGCTTGGTAAGAATTTACCCTCAATTTTTGCGAAACTTAATACGATATATGAACGATCAGGTTCTACGTTAACACTAGGGCTCAACCACCAGTAACGACATGGATACATCCTTTTGGACCTCCTCCACCCTCACTTCCCGCTCCACAATATACGCCTCCTATCTTGCCTCCTTCGAAAGGATCTGAGTACAGCGGACCTCCTGCTGGTCATGGTGGATACTACCCTTCTCAAGGTGGTTGTGGATCTCACGACAATCAAGGCTCATCTTCAAGATTTGGAGGGCTGCCTGGAGGCGCGACTGCTTATGCAGCTAGCGCAGTAGCGTCTGGAAAGGCTGGGAAAGGTGACTAATTTGGATGCAATTTGATTTCTTGTACTGATCCATTTTTGCATAGGTGCTGGCCTTTTAGCTGGGTTGTTGGGAGGCAAGAAGCATGGCAGTGGGTTTGGCGGCGGTTTGCCAGGCCAATACGCAAAACCTCCCAAGAAATCGGGTTTAGGCGGCGCTGGTGGACTGGCACTGGGTGAGTCACTTTGTATCTCTCCTCTTCTCGCGTGCCAACTTCCTGATCTTTTCATCACAGGCGCAGGAGCTGGCCTTCTCGGAGGCGCGCTTATAGCTAACAGCTTTGATGGTGACAATTATGGTGGTTATAATGATGATTTTGATGATGGTGGATTCGATGGTGGTGGATTCGATGGTGGTGGCTTTGATTTCTGAGGATATCTCGTCGGTGGATTTGAAACCATACACGCGGACTAAAGCTCTATTCTCTTTTTAATGTACCTATTTTGGCTTACGGATTCGTATCTGATTTCAACTTCTCCCCAAGTCATTCTATCTATTTTACTCGCCCAGTCGTGAAAAATGTTATCACAGAATATGCTAGCACAAAGAGCAACAAATGCACGATATGATGCTTACGAACAAATAAAATATTGCGTTTTGCAACGTACTTGTAGATTCATGAAAGGTTGGAGGTACATAAAGTTGCTATCAACTTGGATTTGAATCAGGTAACAACTTTTACTAAGATTCGGCCATGATTCTAGTAAGGATTATTAACCCAGTAACCAAGCCCAACATTAGGGACCCTGCGGGCCAGCTCTTCAAATTCGCTGGAGACGTGGTTTGTCGTTTCCAGGTGGTGGTTTTGACCGCCGATAACTTCTCCACATTCTGGACACCGACTGCGCACCATGGCGCCTCCGCACTAAGAATCAAAGTATTAGGAACCCAAAGAAGAACCAAAAAATTGCGAGATATTACATCTGCTATCGTGTAAATATGGCCATTCGGGCAGGTATAGAAATGACCAGTAGTCCCTGTAAATTGTTGAGAATTTCAGTTACCGAGCCCAGAATCATACCAATTACCGAAGTTAAATGCGCGAATGATATCCATCTTTTCGTCCAGCGACACGGGCTGATAAAAAGTATCTCGCCATATCGACTGTTCCAATTTGCTCCATTCATCGACGATCACACGCGCCGTCGTCGTAAAGGTGCTTTCAAGCCATGCTGCCTCTTCCTGACCAGAACCCATCCGATTCAGATGTTCGTAGATGGTAAGATCCATCTTTTGCATGCATGCATCCCGACTTTCGATTGCCTTCTCTCGTAGTTCTTTCCGTTTATCAGAATCCTTGAAAGTTCCAAATTTTTTACACATGTCAAGGTTGAAACGGAAAGTTTCCAGATCAATGCGCAAAGCCAGAAGGACGGATTTGGCGATTTGACGGTACGAATTGGAATCTTTAGCGATCGCGAGCGCCTTGTCCGCATCTATTGAGCAAGTCTTCAAAAGGTACTGAATATAGTCTGCCCATTGCAGAAGGTGGAAGATGTGGCACTTCTGTTGGTCTACTTTTTCTAGCCATGCCTGCGCTAATTTGTTCATCGTCAAACGGATATGAATCGTGAGCCAGAAGGCCTCAACAAGGAAACGTCTATCAGCTAGAGGCCTCGGCTGTCCAACTTGCATTGTTGCCATCCTCATGGCATGTTCTTTGGGATTCCTTGGCATCTTCGAAAGGTCTTTGAGACCAGTCTCCATTTCCCGTTCGTATAGGAATGAAAAGGCAGCCTCCCATGCTTGTGTATGTGCAGATCGTGTTTCTGCGAGTTTCTGGATGTCCCGATAACGGTCGAAAAGAGGACGAACCGCACTGGTCCAAACTTTGTCAACAGCCGAATCGATCCAATGAAGTTTGTTGTTTTGTGCGAGGATATCGGTATACAGAGCTGGTCTCTCATCTTTCTTCTTGAGCACATCCTCTTGGGCGTTTTTCAGCTTCTTTAAGGCAGGCTTCTTTTTTGGAGCGGGAATGTCCACAGTCGATGCGGCTTCCACCAAGAGGGACGTGGATCTGTTTTCATCAAATCGTTGGACAGCTCCAAGGCAGCGATCGAGTGATCGAGACATATGTGAAGTGACATTCCTTTCAAGAATATCGAGATCAGCCCGTTTGATAATACGTCCAAAGCGATTGCATGTAATAGGTGAACGACATGTGGGGCAAGAAGGGGGTTTGATGGGCCCGTCAGGGGTTTTCAAACCTGTCCATTTCGTGTCTCCTGTATCCCTGGAATAGAAGTCCTTTATTGCAGTATGTCCGTCGAGAGTTTCAACAGTGAAAACGTGGCCGCAAGAGGGAATGGTGATCAGCAGGTCATCATGACCTCCTGTTTCTGGCATCACGTCTGACAGTGTTCGAGCAAGGATAAAGTCGACGACCTGGTCTTTCTTATCCGCTGGCGCACAGTCCGGACAAACTTGGATTGCACAATCTTCGCCACAAACTATTGAAAACCCATCAGTCATTCTGAAAGATTTCATAGTTTTGATTAGACGTACCTGATGGACACTTATGTCCACACGAGAGGAGATTCCTACAAGGCAGGTCGCATGGTAGTCGCACACAAACCTAAGGATTGGTATATCACTTAGGACAGACGATGAACCGTACGTCACTCACAGAACCGCAGGGAACAGGGCACGAATGATGTGCACAACTCCTGTTATAGCGAATGACGTTCAGTTGAGCTCCACATGATGAAGGCAATGAGGATTTACCAGGTGCAGGGCTCTTGGCAAGGCGCGCACGGAGTAGAACATGGTCGATGACATTGTGTGTGCACGCAGCTCTGCCTACACTTTTTCTTGCAACTTGTCGTGTGCTCGTGGTCTTTAGAGCAATATTCCTGGCAACGATGTCCGCAATGAAGGGATTTCTCGCAGGGGTGGTTGCGATGTTGGGTGCGTATGGTCTTCTCATCTTCTTGTAATACATTTTTCACCTGGCATTCGTAGCAGGGTGCATTACAAGCCTTGCCACAGCAACTCAGGGTCAAACCGCAACGCGATTTGCACTGACATGTCGAAGGATTTTGACTGCAGGCCATACTTGCCAAGTGCTCGCAAGTTGGAAATGACTTTTCCACTTGAACGTCACAGTCTACGGTCTCGAGGCTGTCCATCTTGTAACTAACGCAAATTGGAAGAATAATTTCGTTTTCATGACTTGATTCTTCGAAAATCAAATTCAACTCACCATTCCACAGCTGTTCGGATATGTCCACATGGAAGCATCACATTCGCGATTGGAAAAACGCACAGACCACATGCAGAATCACAAAGTTTGTTGCAGGGATGGATGCCTCTTGCACAGAGCCGTCGACATGGCTGAGAACAGACGACAGAGACGTGGTTGGGGTCGTCACTATGACACTAAAACTGCACGTGAGCAATCGAAACTTGTACTGTGTCAAAGATGGGACCTTGAAAGAACAACTGTGACCACACTTCAAACGAGTCTCGCATGGTTGCAAACACCCACCTTCCAAAAAGAATGAGGTTCACAAAAGATGGCAAAGATTCAGTAAAAACAAATACCGTCAGGAGAAATTTGAAGCAGTTCTCCAGGTTTTGATACATGTTCGATCCTTTCTCGATGGCGGTGGCAGACGATTGGAAGCGCGGGTCCCACGCAGCCCTTACTTTCTAATTCTTCGACGATCGTGCGCCACATACTGCTATTCGATGACAGATTTTCAGCGTTTCCGAAAATAAAGAGACCTTCACGAGCACGAGACAACGCCACTAAGCCATGTTAATATTGCCATTCGCTGTTTGACATGAAACTTACCATTCGTTCGATTTTTCGACTAGATGACGGCTCAGGGCTGAGTAAAATACGAGATGTTAAATCTAGCAATCACCTTCAAAAATCCTATGGTAGGTCGCACGGCTCGCACGGTACCCTGCATTTCAGAGTCGTCATCCAGACTGCCAGCATTGCGGACGAGTGATAGAATGACAATCTAAGTTCAGAAATTGGAATGTAACGATACAAGAAGTAGAAACAAGCTACTTACTCGGCCTTCTTCTCCTTGATAATTGTCCACAGTTCGAAGACGGACCTGCGACATGAGGTGAACGGCCTGTTGTCTATTATTTTTGACATGATTTCCTACCCTTTTAGTTACGTTCACATGTTCAACTGAAATTTGCCCTGGTGTCTGCTTGTCGCCATCACTTTCTTGATCGTCAAGGGCAGCCTGGTCCCGCTCATCTATTATCACTGCCACTTTGCTTCCAAGGTTATCACGAAGACGCGCCAGCTGGCCAAGGTATGCGCATAGCACAACGATATCCCCCTCCTCTGAGTAGCACCCTTGCCTGTATATTTATTGTTTGAATCAGCAACATTTATAGAGGACGATAGGAAGTATCCAACCTCAGTAGATAGAGCACAAGATCGGCTATCATTGCCACCTTTCAGGCCCAAGTCAGGAATGTGATAATTAGATTAGGAAAAGCGGAATATCACCTCATATGTATTGTACTTGCTCGCTGTGTCGTCGCCTCCATCGTTTTCTCTGTGTTGATGCGAGACAAAGAAGACATTCTTTTGAATTCCTCGCACATCAGGATATTTGTGGACAAGCTCGTGATCCTGGAGCCCAGGATAAAGTGTATTACTGTCACGTTCAATTAATTCCACACAAGAAACGAGAATAAAGTGAGGAGAGACAAACCGAATCAAACTGGAGATCGCTGGTCTCATCCGACGTTGGACGTCTATTCTGGACATGGCAAGCCCGGATTCCGAAAGGCGTTCCATCAAAGACATGTCGAATTTATAAAGTACCTGCCCGCGTTTGTTCTCCACGGAGAGAGCTGGAGAGCATGAATAGATAATAAAGTGAAATGAAAACAAACTCACAATAATTGTTGAGAGTGGGACGTAGTTGCAGTGGATCGCCAATCAGTATGAGGTGTTCTATGGACGGCACCAAACTGCCCAGAATGTGGGCCTCCATAACTTGCCCTGCTTCTTCAACAAGTAAAACTCGAGGACTCAGACCCTTCATGGAAAAAAATTTCGGATTGTTCGTCATGGAAAGATGATAAACAGACCTTCAAAAGCCTCGTCAATTGTGCGGCACCTTTAAAAAATTTTGTCAATGACGAACCAAGGAAATAAAGACGAAAATATTTACCGGTCGTTGTGCAGCCAATGATGTCAATTTTTTGTAGCAGAGTTCGCCGGACCTACGCGACTGTGAAGCATACACACAAGAATTGACTTAAAACATACCTCTTCTTTGACCTCATCGACTTGTTTCAATTTCTGGGCATGAAGATCACGAAGCCTCTCAAATTCAGTTGT
>Ga0307514_10005041_pt1 | contig 11946 bp, 9 predicted proteins | sample 16_EM_MG_FD_203088 | JGI IMG/M metagenome (GOLD analysis project Ga0307514, IMG submission 203088) | Populus trichocarpa ectomycorrhiza microbial communities from riparian zone in the Pacific Northwest, United States - 16_EM | ecosystem: Host-associated > Plants > Roots > Unclassified | place...
GTCGTTGCGCGCGTTGCGTGGCGGTGCCTTGCTCGCGGTGATGCTCACGACCGCTGGAGAGGCCTGCTTGGCCGCGGCACTGTAGCTCACGACCGCCACGCCCGTCGTCGCCGACCCCGAGGCGCTAGACGCCGGCACCGCCGCGATCGTCACCACATTCGGCAGGGCGGCGCTGCTGGCGCGCCGGATCCATTCGGGCTTGAGCGTTGCGACGACGAACAGCATTGCGACCGCGACGGTCACGGCTTGTGAAAAGAGGAGCCAGGTCTTGCGCATGAGAGGGTGCCGGGGGTGTCGATGAATTATCGACCACGGGTTGCGACAGCGTTTGGCGACAATGCCGCATGAACGCTGAACCGAGACCGCTGCCCGTGGCCCTGACGATGGGTGATGCCTGCGGCATCGGCCCCGAGATCATCGCGAAGCTGTTTCGCGAATCGGTCAGCCAGGGCTGTGTCGTGCTCGGCGACGTCGAGGTGATGCGCCGCGCTGCGGCCGCCACCGGCGGGATGCTCGCGGTGGCCCGCGTCGAGCGTGCGGCAGACGCGCTCGACGTGCCGCCGAACTGCGTGCCGGTGCTGCAGATCGATGACCTGTCACCCGACCTGATGGCTGCGCCGCTCGGCCGCGTTGACGCACGCGCAGGTGCAGCCGCCGCGGCCTGTATCGCGCGTGCCGTGCAGGGCGCGCTGGTCGGCGAGATCGGAGCCATCGTCACTGCACCGATCCACAAGGAGGCGCTTGCCGCCGCGGGTGTTCCGTTCCCCGGTCACACCGAGATGCTGCAAGCGCTCAGTGCCCCCGGCCGCACGCCTGCACCGGTCCGCATGATGCTGGCCAACGACGAGTTGCGCACCGTGCTCGTGACGATCCACATGGCGCTGCGCGATGCGATCGATGCGGTCACTTTTGACGCGGTGCTGCAGACGCTGCGCATCGCGCACCGCAGCGCCGCGCGCTGGGGCCAGCCCGCACCGCGCATCGCCGTCGCGGGCTTGAACCCGCATGCGGGCGAGGGCGGCCTGTTCGGCGACGAGGAGCTGCGCATCATCGCGCCGGCCATCGCGCAGGCGCGTGCCGAGGGCATAGCCGCGCACGGGCCTTTCGCGCCCGACACCGTGTTCATGCGCGCGCGCAACACGCCGCAGCATCCGGGCGAGTTCGACCTCGTGGTCGCGATGACGCACGACCATGGGCTGATCCCGGTCAAGTACCTGGGCGTGGAGCATGGCGTGAACGTGACGCTGGGCCTGCCCTTCGTGCGCACCAGCCCAGACCACGGCACGGCGTTCGACCTCGCGGGTACCGGCCGCGCCGATGCCAGCAGCCTGACTGCGGCGCTGCGCATGGCGCGTCAGCTCGCCGGCTGATCAGTGCCGTGTGCGGGGCGCGCCCAGCGCGGCGAGCTGCTTGCGTGCGCGCTGCGTCGCGCGTTCCATCAGGTAGGTGCTCTCGACGGCGCGCAGGCGACCGGTTTCGCACATGCGGGCGAGCATGCGTGCGGTCATCGAGATCGTTTCTTGGTGGCGCTTGCCGCGCGTGAAGACGAAGAAGCTGCGCGCCGCGCTCACGTGGGTCAGGCGCACCTTCTGCCACTCGTCTTTCAGGTGCATTTGGTAGGCGAAACCGAGCTTGACGTGGTCGAAGAGCTGCGGCCCGCGCGACGGCTCGGCCGGGTCGGCACTGCTCAGGTCGAGGTCGACAGGAATGGACGCCAGGCGCGCCGCGGCCGACTCGCCCGGCTCGGTGTCGGGGCCGGACTGCGTGTCGTCCTCGGCGGTGATGTCGATGTCGACCGTGCCCGACCAGTCGACCGCGCTTTCGGTGAGGAGGCCGACGCGCTCCGCCTCTTCGGTGGAGAAGCGGCGCGCGACGACATCGGCGGCGACCTCGGGCACCGGGTCGGCGCTCGAGAGCGTCTCGGCGCCCGGCACCGGCGTGTTGAAGATCGCTTCGAGCTGCTTGACCATCATGTTGTGGTCGAGCTCGGACTGCGCCGTGCCCCTCAGCGACTCAGCATGCGCCGGCAGCAGCTTGCTGAAGAACTCGCGCTGCGCCGCATCGGGCCAGCCGATGAGCGCGAGGCCTTCGTTCAGGTCTTTCATCAGCGGCGGCAGCGCCATCAGGAACTTCTTGCGCAGCGCCGGCGAGCCCTTGGGCATGATGCTCATGACCAGGTCGCGGCCGACGCGGCGATAGCGCTGGGCACGATCGGACTGAGCGCCGTCGCGGCTCGCCGCCAGCACCATCGCCTGGCCCCAGACCTGTGGCAGGAATTCGCTCAGCCAGGCCGGCAGCGCCATCGGTTGCAGTGCGCCCTTCAGCTGCAGCATGTAGCGCTGCTGCAGACGCAGCTCGCTCTCCTTGCTGCCCAGCATGCTGGCCGTGCCTTGCACCTGCGCGTCGCTGTGGGTCTGCTCGGCGATGAAGCCTTCGAGTTCGGCGAGCTTGGCGGTGTAGATCTCGACCTGGTCGAAGTCGCCCTCGACGATCTCTTGCACCAGCGCGCGCACGCGCTCGAGGAACAGCTTGCCCGGCCCGTCGTCGAAATCGTCGAAGGCGCAGGCCAGTGAGGCGATGCGGTTGACGAAGCGCCGCACCGGGTGCCGGCGTGACGAGAAGAAGCTCGAGTCGCTCAGCGCCACGCGCAGCACCGGCAGCTGCAGCCGCGCGATCTGGCGCGCCATTTGCGGTGGCACGCGCGTGTCGGAAAGAATCTGGTCGAAGAGGCTGCCGACCACGTCGATCACCATGTGATCGAGCTTGCCGGTCGACGCCTGCATCAGCTCTTCGCGGTGGGCGCGGATCAGGTTCACCGCCATCAGGCCGGTGAAGCCGTCGGCAGCATAGGGCGGCGCGTCAACACCGGCGAGGTCGCCGCCGCCGGTTGCGATGCCGGCGCCGAGGCCCACGGGGCCGCTGGCCGGACCGCGCGCGATGCTCGGGCCGCGCGCTGCGGTGTCGAACTCGCCCGTGCGGCTGGACACGGCGCTCAGATGGCGCAGCAGCGCCATCATCTGCGCGTCGGCCTGGCTCGGTGTCAGCCCGGCGCGCGAACTCGACCCCGGCCGCAGCAGGCCCCGCCCGTCATTGGCCGTGGTGGGCGCGTGCAGGCCGACCGAGCCGCTGCCGCGCATCGTCCGCGACTCGTAGCTGCCCTGGTTGCTGGAGTCGGACGCCTGGCCGTCGAGTTCACCGGACTGGCTGCGCGTGCTGGTCAGCGTTGCATACGCCGAGTTGAGCCCGTGCAGCTGATTGCCCGGCCCCTCGACCTGGCGCACCGTGAGCCCGACCGGCGTCACGCCGCTGGCCTGGAGGCCGCGCAGCACCTGCGAGTAGCACTCGGGCATGGCCTTGGCCATCGCGGCGCCGAGTTCGCGCGCGAGCAGCTTGCGCGACTCGGGCTCCTTGGTCACCGCCTCGATCGCGCGGTACAGCGAGGCGCCGATGACGTCGGCGCGCAGCGGGTTGCGATCCTGGTCGAAACGGCCGGTCTTCAGCAGCGAGGCCATGTACGTGCCGAGTTCGCGCAGCTCGCCGTCGCAGGCGTGCGAGATCTGCTGGCTGATGCGGTCGGCGAACATCCGCTCTTCCATTTCGGAGTCGTCGACCAGGCTGAGCGATTGCCAGTCGGTCTCGGCCAGCGCTCGCCGGCCCACCTCGCGCGGCGCAAGCTCCCGCTGGATGCGCGTGCCCATTTCGCTGGCGAACACGCTCTGCAGCGTGCTCATGTTGCGGCGCAGTTCGAACTGCGTCGTGGACAGCAGGTCGCGCTCGGCAATGCGCGTGCTCGAGTGTCCCTGTGCGGCCAGCGTCTCCGACACGCGAGCGGACACCGCGGCGAAGGTCGCGCGCACCGGGGTCGTGGCAGCGTCGAGCGTGGCTTGCAGGCGAGGGTCGGTCGGGGTCATCTCAGGCGGTGTTTACGGCATCGCGGGCGCAGGCGTGATAGCCCAGCCTGCCACTACATCGGCAAGTATGAGCCCAAATATGAGGGCGATTTGCGGCGCATTTGCGGACGCCGGGCCTCACTTCCTGAGCGAATCGCGGATCTCGCGCAGCAGCAATACGTCTTCGGGCGTCGCGGCCGGCGGCGGCGTGATCGGCGCGGTCAGCTTGAGACGGTTGATCTGCTTGATCATCAGAAAGATGATGAAGGCGAGGATGACGAAGTTGATCGCCACGGTGACGAAGTTGCCGTAAGCGAACAGCGGCACGCCGGCCTTGGTCAGCGCCTCGTAGGTCATCGGGCCGTTGTAGGTGGCGGGCGGCGCGGACAGCATCACGAAGTAGTTGGAGAAGTCCAAGCCGCCGAAAGCCTTGCCGACGAGCGGCATGATCAGATCCTTGACGATCGAGTCGACGATCTTGCCGAAGGCCGCGCCGATGATCACGCCGACCGCCAGGTCGACGACGTTGCCTTTCAGGGCGAACTCCTTGAATTCCGAGGCGAATGACATGCGCTGAACTCCTGGTGGTTTGTGGCACCCGGGTGCCATGGGCGAGCGGGTCCCTGCTTAGTATTCCGGAGGTCTCCGGGAAGTCAAGCCGCTTGACACGTCCGCTAGAATGCCGGGTTGCCCCTGACCTGATGTCTCGTTCGAGGAACCTCTTTATGACAGACGTGCTGAGTGACCAGCAAATCGACAACGGCAAGCGCACCTGGATCATCGCGTCCACCTGCGCCGGTGTGGTGGGCGCAGGTGCTGCGGCCGTGCCGTTCGTCGCCAGCTTCCAGCCCAGCGAGCGCGCACGCGCCGCGGGTGCGGCGGTCGAGGTCGACATCAGTGCCCTGAAGCCGGGCGAGAAGATGACTGTCGAGTGGCGCGGCAAGCCGGTGTGGGTCATCAAGCGCACGCCAGCGCAGCTCGCCGAGCTGCCCAAGGTCGACAACGAACTGGCTGACCCGAAGTCACTGCGCAAGCCCGACGAACTCACGCCCGAGTACGCGCGCAACGAGCACCGCTCGCGCAAGCCCGAGCTGCTGGTGGTGGTGGGCATCTGCACCCACCTGGGCTGCTCGCCCGGTGACAAGTTCGTGCCCGGCCCGCAGGCCTCGCTGCCCAACGACTGGCCGGGCGGCTTCCTGTGCCCATGCCACGGCTCGACGTTCGACATGGCGGGCCGCGTCTTCAAAGACAAGCCGGCCCCTGACAACCTCGAAGTGCCGCCCTACATGTATCTGTCGGACACCCGGCTGATCATCGGCGAAGACAAGAAAGCCTGAGCCCGTTCAGGCACCAAGACGGCACCCCAGGAGTAACCACCACCATGGCCGAATACCACGAAGCCCCCGCGAATGCGACGGCTCCCCAGAAGCTGCTGAACTGGGTCGACAACCGGTTCCCGCTGTCCAAGCTCTACAACGAACACGTCGGCGAGTACTACGCGCCGAAGAACTTCAACTTCTGGTACATCTTCGGCTCGCTGGCGATGCTGGTGCTGGTGATCCAGATCGTCACCGGCATCTTCCTGGTGATGAACTACAAGCCCGACGCGGCGCTGGCCTTCGCCTCGGTCGAGTACATCATGCGCGACGTGCCGGGCGGCTGGATCATCCGCTACATGCACTCGACCGGCGCAAGCGCGTTCTTCATCGTCGTCTACCTGCACATGTTCCGCGGGCTGCTGTACGGCAGCTACCGCAAGCCGCGCGAGCTGGTCTGGATCTTCGGCTGCGGCATCTTCCTGTGCCTGATGGCCGAGGCCTTCATGGGCTACCTGCTGCCCTGGGGCCAGATGAGCTACTGGGGCGCACAGGTGATCGTCAACCTGTTTGCCGCCGTGCCCTTCGTCGGCCCCGATCTGGCGCTGCTGATCCGCGGCGACTTCGTCGTCGGCGACGCCACGCTGAACCGCTTCTTCAGCTTCCACGTGATCGCCGTGCCGCTGGTGCTGCTCGGCCTGGTGGCCGCGCACATCATCGCGCTGCACGAGGTCGGCTCGAACAACCCGGACGGCGTCGAGATCAAGGCCAAGAAGAACGCCAAGGGCATCCCGCTCGACGGCATCCCGTTCCACCCGTACTACACGGTGCACGACCTGTTCGGCGTCAGCGTGTTCCTGCTGATCTTCAGCGCGGTGCTGTTCTTCGCGCCCGAAGGCGGTGGCTACTTCCTCGAGTACAACAACTTCATCGAAGCCAACCCGCTGAAGACGCCGCCGCACATCGCGCCGGTCTGGTACTTCACGCCGTTCTATTCGATGCTGCGCGCGACCACCGACGTGATGATCCACATCCTGTCAGGGATCGTGGCAGTCGGCGCGGTGCTCGCGATCGTGCGCGGCGGGTTCGGCGCGATGGGCAAGCTGGTGCTCGCGATCGCAGCGCTGGTCGCGGTCGTGCTGCTCAACTATTTCGACGCCAAGTTCTGGGGCGTCGTCGTGATGGGCGGTGCGGTCATCATCCTGTTCTTTCTGCCCTGGCTGGACCGCAGTCTGGCCAAGTCGATCCGCTACCGGCCGAGCTGGCACAAGGTCTTCTACGGCGTGTTCGTGTTCTTCTTCTTGGTGCTGGGCTACCTCGGCTCGCAGCCGCCCTCGGCTGCCGGCAACGTCGTGTCGCAGATCGGCACACTGGTGTACTTCGGCTTCTTCCTGCTGATGCCGTGGTGGAGCCGCGTCGGCACCTTCAAGCCGGTGCCGGACCGCGTCACCTACGCCGCCCACTGACCAGCGCCCGACGGAGCATCCACACAATGAAAAAATTCGTCCTTTCCCTGCTGGTCGCGTTCGGCTGCATCGCCGGCGCGTCGGCCAACGAAGGCGGCTACGCCTGGGACAAGTTCCCGGTCGAGAAGATGAACGATGTCGCCGCGTTGCAAAACGGCGCGAAACTGTTCGTCAACTATTGCCTCAACTGCCACTCGGCCAACTACATGCGCTACAACCGCATGAAGGACCTCGGTCTGACCGACGAGCAGATCAAGCAAAACCTGCTGTTCGCCACCGACAAGGTCGGCGACACGATGAAGATCTCCTTCGACCCGAAGCAGGCCAAGGAGTGGCTCGCCGCCGCGCCGCCCGACCTTTCGGTGATCACGCGCTCGCGCGCCGACATCGGCAAGGGCAGCGGTGCCGACTACCTCTACACCTACCTGCGCACCTACTACCGCGACGACACCAAGGCGACCGGCTGGAACAACATGGCCTTCCCCGACGTCGCGATGCCCAACGTGCTGTGGGAGCTGCAAGGCCAGCGCACGGCCAAGTTCGTCGACGAAAAGGATCACCACGATCCGAGCAAGACGGTGCACGTGTTCGAAGGCTTCGAGCAGCTCACGCCGGGCAAGCTCGACGAGCACGCGTACAACGAATCGGTCGGCGACCTGGTCGCCTACCTGCAATGGATGGGCGAGCCCGCGCAAGGCAAGCGCACCCAGATCGGCGTGTGGGTGCTGATCTTCCTGAGTGTGCTGACGCTGTTCACCTGGCGCCTCAACGCTGCGTACTGGAAAGACGTCAAGTGACGCCGTTGTTGCCTGCGGCCTGACCCGGGCCTGCAGGCCACTCGCGCAGTGGAATGCCTCACCGGCCGACCACTGCGTTCTCGTTTTCTGACACGCGCCCTCTCAACCCGACGAGGGCGCAGACAAAGGATCTGCTGCCATGATGGTGCTCTACTCCGGAACGACCGACCCCTACTCGCACCGTTGCCGCTTCGTCCTGTTCGAAAAGGGCATGGACTTCGAGATTCGCGATGTCGACCTCTTCGCCAAGCCCGAAGACATCGCGCTGATGAACCCGTACAACGAAGTGCCGATCCTGGTCGAGCGCGACCTGATCCTGTATGAGTCGCACATCATCAACGAGTACATCGACGAGCGCTTTCCGCACCCGCAGCTGATGCCGGGCGACCCGGTGGCGCGCGCACGCGTGCGGCTGTTCCTGTTCAACTTTGAGAAGGAGCTGTTCGCGCACGTGAACATGCTCGAATCGCGCGGCATGAAGGGCACCGACAAACAGCTCGAGAAGGCGCGCTCGCAGATCCGCGACCGGCTCACGCAGCTCGCGCCGATCTTCCTGAAGAACAAGTACATGCTGGGTGACGACTTCTCGATGCTCGACGTGGCGATCGCGCCGCTGCTGTGGCGCCTCGATTACTACGGCATCGACATGTCGAAGAACGCCGTGCCGCTGCTGAAGTACGCCGAGCGCATCTTCTCGCGCCCGGCCTACATCGAGGCGCTGACGCCGTCCGAGAAGGTGATGCGCAAGTAAGAGCGGTCGTCGCATGAGCAGCCCACCCATCGCGCCGGCCACGGCGGGCACCTCGACCCGCCCGTACCTGATCCGTGCATTGCACGACTGGTGCACCGACAACGGCTTCACGCCCTATGTCGCCGTGTTCGTCGACGCCACGGTGCAGGTGCCCAGCGAGTACGTCAAGAACAACGAGATCGTTCTCAACGTCGGCTTCGAGGCGACGAGCGCGCTCAAGCTCGGCAACGAGACCATCGAGTTCAAGGCGCGCTTCGGCGGCAGCTCGCGCGAGATCGTCGTGCCGATCGACCACGTGATCGCGATCTACGCCCGCGAGAATGGTCAGGGCATGGCGTTCCCGATGCCGAGCGAAGGCCAGGCGCCGACCGCAGAGGCAGAGACGCCCGCCGTCATCACCCCGCCGCGCGGCGGACCGCGCCTGACGCTCACCGATGCCGGCAAGAACGAAGGTTCTGGCGACGACGCCCCGCCCGAGCCGCCGACCGGCGGGCGCCCGTCGCTCAAGCGCATCAAGTAGGCCGCCACGACCGTATACTTTTCTCCGCGCCGGCTTAGCTCAGTTGGTAGAGCACCCGCCTTGTAAGCGGAAGGTCATCAGTTCGATTCCGATAGCCGGCACCACCCCCAGCCCCGCGGCGATTCACGCAAGCGCCCTGATAACATCTTGCACAGCCTTGGATTTGCGCGACCCGCGCTCGGCTGCCCCCGGTGCCCGCCCGAATGCAAACGCACGAAGCGCTTGAACGCCCTTCCTTTGATCCTCGTCCGCGATCGGCGATGAGTCCGAGCGGTCGGCCTTGTCGACAACCGCTCTTCGGCCCGCGGAGCTGCTGATGCCAGTCTCCGACCTCCCGCTGTGCGTTGACTGCGACGGCACGCTGATCCGTACCGACCTGCTCCACGAATCGGTGCTCCTGCTCGTCAAGAAGTCGTGGTTCAACATATTCCGTTTGCCGGTGTGGCTGCTCAAGGGCAAGGCCTATTTGAAGCATCGCGTTGCCGAGCGTGTCGAGCTTGACCCCAGTTCGCTGCCGTACAACGACGAGGTGCTGGCCCTGACGCGGCAGGCCCGCGCCGACGGCAGGCGCACGGTACTCGCGACCGCGTCGACACGGTCGCTGGCCGAAGCGGTGGCGGCGCACGCCGGCGTGTTCGACCAGGTTCTCGCGACCGAAGAGGGCGCCAATCTGGCGGGGGCCAACAAGGCCGCGTTGCTTGAGCAGTCATTCGGGAAGGGCGGCTTCGTGTATGCGGGCAACAGCCGCGCCGACCTGCCCGTATGGGCATCGAGCGGTGGCGCCGTGGTTGTCAGCGCAAGCAGCGGGCTGCGTCAGGCGGCCGCGAAGCTCGCCCCCATCGTGCACACGATTTCGCCGGCAAAACCCACACTGAAAGTCTATGTGCGCGCCATACGCGTGCACCAGTGGCTCAAGAATCTGCTGGTGTTCATTCCGCTGCTGGCCGCGCACCAGACCTCGAATCTGCAGATCGTCGGGGCGGCGCTGATGGCCTTCGTTGCCTTTGGCCTGTGCGCCTCGGCGGTCTATGTCATCAACGACCTTCTCGATCTGCCTTCGGATCGTGTGCACGCTCGCAAGCGCACCCGACCATTCGCGTCCGGTGCCGTGCCAATCGCGCAGGGCGTGTTGATGGCCCCGTGCCTGCTGGTGGGCGCTGCGGTGCTCTGCCTGCAGTTGCCGCCACTGTTTGCGGGCGCGTTGCTGGCCTACTTCGTCACCACCTGCCTGTATTCGTTCTGGTTGAAGAACCAGGTGATCGTCGACGTGCTGCTGCTCGCCTCGCTCTACACCTCGCGAATCATCGCGGGTGCCGCTGCGACCGGGATCGTCCCGTCCTTCTGGCTGCTGGCTTTTTCGATGTTCATGTTCCTCAGCTTGGCCGTCGTCAAACGCTACTCGGAGATGCTCGTCGCGCGACAGCAAAACAAGGACAAGGCGGCCGGGCGAGGCTATCTGGTGAGTGACCTGCCCGTTCTGATGAGCCTCGGGACTGCATCGGGTTACAGCGCGATCCTGATTCTCGCTCTCTATGTCAACAGCCCCGATGTTGCGGGCCTGTACTCGAACCGCTGGGCGCTCTGGATGATCCTGCCGCCGCTGCTCTATTGGATCAGCCGGACTTGGATGAAGGCGCACCGGGGCGAATTGCATGACGACCCAGTCGTGTTCGCCGCCACGGACAAGCAGAGCTGGCTCATCGCGGTCTGTGTTGCGGTTGCGCTGTGGATAGCCAGCTTGCACTGAGCTGAAACGGTCGATCTGATCAGACGTCGCTGGGTGTAAGCGCGCCAACTTGGTCAACCCGTAACTTTCACTTCGATCTGTGGGTGCAGACGCACCCGCCGCGTCGGTGTTGTAAATCGTCGCAACGACGAGTGCCCAAATTCGGCCGATGCCGTCGATAAATGGTCGATGCCGGGGCGATCTGCCGTGGTGTGAATCCTGCGAACTAGGGGTTGTGGTCTTCCACACAAGTTGGTCTCCCTGGTCGTCGCGATGCAAGCGGTTACCAACGGGGACTTCCGTTTACAAACCCTGCGTCAAGACGGCCCAACCCAGTGCCGAAGACAACGAGAGATGCTCAGGCAAGTTTGCCCCGACTGGTTTGTCGGGTTCTTCGCCGATTCCCCCCAGTGTTAGAGCGTTCCCCAACGCATTCGCGTCGTACTGACTCCGTCAGTTTCTCGCCCCCGCACTGAACGTGCGCCGACCCTCGGGTCGGCGATTGGATGAATTTTTCAGCGAGAAATGAAATGTCAAACGATCAAATGGTTCACTCCTTTGTCCCCCGCCGGCGCCTGCCTGTCAGCCTGGCCTTCTTGTCGGTCGCCGTTCTGTCAGCTTGCGGCGGAGGCAGCACGGACAGCACTACCGTCGACGCCGCCCAGCAGGACCAGCGTGAGTCAGCGTTGGCAACAAGCAGCACATGGTCGCGAGTCGCGGGCGAAGGCGAGTCCTTCACGCTGGCCGCGCCAGCCACGGTTCGGTACGGAGTCGGTAGCAGGTGGGTCACGAAGACGGTGTCCTCGGGCACCTTCCAGTGCAACAACGCATTTTTCGGATCTGATCCCGCCGTGGGCAGCCACAAGGAATGTGATGTCCTGAATGTTGCTGCACCTGCTCCCGCACCTGCAACTGCGCCCACCTCTACTTGGACGCGCATCGCCGGCGAAGGCGGAGCATTCTCGGTCGGTGCATCTGCTGTTGTCCGTTTCGGCATAGGCACGTCGTGGGTCCAGAAGACGGTATCGGGCGCAGGGCAATGCACGCTGGCGTTCTTTGGTTCGGACCCCAAGGTCGGGATGAACAAGGAGTGCGATGTGCTCTCGACGGGCACCACTGCACCTGCACCTGCACCTGCACCTGCACCTGCACCTGCACCGGCACCGGCACCGGCACCGGCACCGGCACCGGCACCGGCACCGGCACCGGCACCTGCACCTGCACCTGCACCTGCACCTGCACCTGCACCTGCACCTGCACCTGCACCTGCACCTGCACCTGCACCTGCACCGGCGGTATCAAGCCTGTTGCCAGTCGTGAATGTCACGAAGATTCCCGCTGCGGTCACGGGCTGGAATTCCCCGCGCGTGCAAGCCACATCGCAGACCACTGCTGCCGGGGATGTTGGCGCATTCCGACTGGGCTGCACCTTTTCCCACATGGCTTTCGACGACCCGCTGGTGTTCCCGGGCAAGTCGGG
>Ga0307514_10005042_pt1 | contig 11945 bp, 10 predicted proteins | sample 16_EM_MG_FD_203088 | JGI IMG/M metagenome (GOLD analysis project Ga0307514, IMG submission 203088) | Populus trichocarpa ectomycorrhiza microbial communities from riparian zone in the Pacific Northwest, United States - 16_EM | ecosystem: Host-associated > Plants > Roots > Unclassified | place...
CGAACTCTATGCGCTGCGCAACAACATCCACACGGTGCAAAGGCGCGTGCAGCTGCGCTGGCCGCAGCCGGGTGACTTCGCACCCCGGACGCCGCCGCCGAAAGCACCTGCTGCAGAAACCGCTTGACTTAGAGCGCGCTCCAACTTCGAGAATTCCCGCCATGGAAGCCAGCTTGACCATCGCGGAAGTTGCGCAGCGCACCGGCCTCACGGCCCACACGCTGCGCTACTACGAGCGCATCGGACTGATCGCCGCGGTGCCCCGCGCACCGGGCGGCCAGCGCCGCTACGCAAGCGCCGACATGGACTGGCTGGCCTTCCTGTTGCGCCTGCGCGAGACCGGCATGCCCATCCAGGGCATGCAGGCCTTCGCCAGGCTTCGAAGCCAGGGGGACGCCAGTGTCGGGGAGCGGCGCCAGATGCTCGAGCAGCACCTTGCCGATGTCCAGGCCAAGGTGGCGGCGCTGCAGCAATCCATGCAGGCGCTGTCGCTGAAGATCGAGCACTACCGTGCCATCGACAGGAAGCGTCCCTCGTCACCGGGCACAGCCCCCGAAGGAAAGACGAGCGATGACCCAAGCACAAGCAGCAAGCCAGCACAGCAACGACGACAACCTGCGCTACAAGCGCGGGCTCGCCAAACTCCAGCAGATCGACGGTGAAGGCGGCGTCAAGGTCGTCGAAAGCCTGGCCGGCATCGCCCCTGATTTCGCGCGCCTCTTGATCGAGTTTCCGTTCGGCGACATCTACTCGCGCCCCGGCCTCGACCTGCGTTCGCGCGAGATCGCGGTGGTGGCCGCGCTCACGGCCATGGGCAACGCCGCGCCGCAGCTCAAGGTGCACATCCAGGGCGCGCTCAACGTCGGCGTCACGCGCACCGAAATCGTCGAGACCCTCATGCAGATGGCCGTGTACGCGGGCTTCCCCGCCGCACTCAACGGCCTGGCCGCAGCGCGCGAGGTTTTTGCGGCCGACGATGAAAAAAGCGCACGGCCCCTTGCGGAACCGCGCGCTCTTGCCGAAACGGCCTGAGGCTTACTTGAGCGCCTTGTAGCGCATGCGCTTGGGCTTGGCGCCCTCTTCACCGAGGCGCTTCTTCTTGTCGGCTTCGTACTCCTGGTAGTTGCCGTCGAAGAAGGTCCACTGGCTGTCGCCTTCGGCCGCGAGGATGTGCGTGGCGATGCGGTCGAGGAACCAGCGGTCGTGGCTGATGACCATGACCGTGCCGGCGAACTCGAGCAGCGCGTCTTCGAGCGCACGCAGGGTTTCCACGTCGAGGTCGTTCGACGGTTCGTCCAGCAGCAGTACGTTGCCGCCCGCAATCAGCGTCTTGGCCAGGTGCAACCGGCCGCGCTCGCCGCCCGACAGCGTGCCGACCTTCTTCTGCTGGTCGGCGCCGTTGAAGTTGAAGCGGCCCGCGTAGGCGCGGCTCGCCATCTGGAACTTGCCGACATTGATGATGTCCAGGCCGTTCGAGATGTCTTCCCACACGGTCTTGTTGTTGGCGAGTTCGTCGCGGTGCTGGTCGACGAAGGCCATCTTGACCGTCGAGCCGATGATGACTTCGCCGCTGTCCGCCTTCTCCTTGCCCGCGAGCAGCTTGAAGAGCGTCGACTTGCCGGCGCCGTTCGGGCCGATGATGCCGACGATCGCGCCCGGCGGCACGGTGAAGCTCAGGTTGTCGATCAGCATGCGGTCGCCGAAGGACTTGCTGACACCGTGGAACTCGAACACCTGCTGGCCCAGCCGCTCCGCCACCGGAATGAAGATCTCCTGCGTCTCGTTGCGCTTCTGGTATTCCAGGTCGCTCAGCTCTTCGAAGCGGGCCAGGCGGGATTTGCTCTTGGCCTGGCGTGCCTTCGGGTTCTGGCGCGACCACTCCAGCTCCTTCTTCAGCGCCTTGGCGTGGGCTTCTTCGCTCTTCTGCTCCTGCGCCAGGCGTTCGCCCTTCTGCTCGAGCCAGGTGCTGTAGTTGCCCTTCCAGGGAATGCCGCGGCCGCGGTCCATTTCCAGGATCCACTCGGCCGCGTTGTCGAGGAAGTAGCGATCGTGGGTGATGGCCACCACGGTGCCCGTGAAGCGCTGCAGGAACACTTCGAGCCACTCCACCGATTCGGCGTCCAGGTGGTTGGTCGGCTCATCGAGCAGCAGCATGTCGGGCTTGGACAGCAAGAGGCGGCACAGCGCCACGCGCCGCTTTTCGCCGCCTGACAGCAGGCCGATCTTCGCGTCCCACGGCGGAAGGCGCAATGCGTCGGCGGCGATTTCGAGTTGATGTTCGGAATCGGTGCCGGCGGTGGCGATGATGGCTTCGAGCTGGGCCTGCTCGGCCGCCAGCGCGTCGAAGTCGGCGTCTTCGGCACCATAGGCGATGTACACCTCTTCGAGGCGCGCCTTGGCCGCAAACACCGCGCCCATGGACTCTTCGACCGATTCGCGCACCGTGTGCTCGGTGTTGAGCTTGGGTTCCTGCTCCAGATAGCCGATCGTCATCCCCGGCATGGGCAGCGCCTCGCCCTCGAACTCCTTGTCCACACCCGCCATGATCTTGAGCAGCGTGGACTTGCCCGAGCCGTTCAGGCCGAGCACGCCGATCTTGGCGCCGGGGAAGAAAGAGAGCGAAATGTCTTTCAAGAGCTGCCGCTTGGGCGGCACGGTCTTGCTGACGCGGTTCATCGAATAGACGTATTGAGCCATCTGTGAGGGTTACCTTGGGTAGCGGGATTCGGGAAAAAATCGGAGAACGGCGCCGGCGCCCGAAGGAAGCTTTCGGGCGCGGCAAACCATGGATTATCGACTCATGCGACAATACACACCGTTGCCGGGTCCAGTTGCCCGCAACACCGGCTCTCTGCCGGGGACGAAGAAAGCGCCTTTCAACCCTCTTGCGAGGGCGGACTTTCCGGCTCCCACCCCTGACCTTCATCAGCCTTGACTGGCTCGGCGTCACCAAAAGACGCCAAGCGGGCCGATGCCACTGCGCCGTGTATGGCGCTTATTGTTTCCAATGAATTTTGACGAACTGAAGCTGGCTCCCGCCATCTTGAAGGCTGTGCACGAGCACGGTTACGACACCCCCACCCCCATCCAGGCGCAAGCCATTCCCGCGGTCCTTGACGGCCACGACCTTCTGGGCGGCGCCCAGACCGGCACCGGCAAGACCGCCGCGTTCACCCTGCCCATGCTGCACAAGCTCAGCGTGGGCGCGCGCGCCACCAACAAGTTCGGCGGCATCGGCATCCGTGCGCTGGTGCTCACGCCCACGCGCGAACTCGCGGCCCAGGTCGAAGAGTCGGTGCGCACCTACGGCAAGTACCTGGAACTCGACTCGACCGTGATCTTCGGCGGCGTGGGCATGAACCCACAGATCAGCAAGCTCAAGAAGGGCGTCGACATCCTCGTGGCCACCCCCGGCCGCCTGCTCGACCTGCAGCAGCAGGGCATGCTCGACCTGAGCCAGGTCCAGATGCTGATCCTGGACGAAGCCGACCGCATGCTCGACATGGGCTTCATCCATGACGTGAAGAAAATTCTTGCGCTGGTGCCCAGGGAAAAGCAGAGCCTGCTGTTCTCGGCCACCTTCAGCGACGAGATCCGCGACCTGGCCGCCACGCTGCTCAAGAACCCGCAGAGCATCCAGGTCACGCCGCGCAACACCACCGTGCAGCGCATCACCCAGGTGATCCATCCCGTGGGCCGCGGCAAGAAGAAGGCGCTGCTCGCGCACATCATCAACGAGAACAAGTGGAGCCAGGTGCTCGTGTTCACGCGCACCAAGTTCGGTGCCAACAGCGTGGCCGAATTCCTCACCAAGAACGGCATCGAGGCCATGGCGCTGCACGGCAACAAGAGCCAGAGCGCCCGCACGCAGGCGCTGGCCGGCTTCAAGAGCGGCGACATCCGCGCGCTGGTGGCCACCGACATCGCGGCCCGCGGCATCGACATCGACGAGTTGCCGCACGTCGTGAATTTCGAGATCCCGAACGTCAGCGAAGACTACGTGCACCGCATCGGCCGCACCGGCCGCGCCGGTTCGAGCGGCGAGGCCGTGAGCTTCGTCTGCCTGGACGAAGAAGGCTTCATGCAGGAAATCGAACGCTTCACCAAGCAGACGATTCCGGTGCAGTTCGTCGAAGGCTTCGGCCCTGAAGATGGCGAGCGCGCCGAACCGATCGCCATGGGCCGCCAGACCATCTGGGGCGGCGCCGGCCGCCCGCCGAGCCGCGACGTGATGCAGGCGGCCGCCAAGGCTGCCCGCACCGAAATGCTGTCGCGTATTCGCGAGAACAAGGCTGGCCAGGGCGGCGGTGAGCGCGCTGGCGGCGGTGGTGGAGGTGGCAATGGCGGCGGCCAGCGCCGCGGTGGCGGCCAGGGCGGCGGCGGTGGCCAAGGCCGCAACGCCAATGGTGGCGGCCAGGGACAGGGCCAAGGCCCGCGCGGCCAGGGCGCCCGCGCGCCGCAAGGCCGCGGACCGCAGGGCCCGGCACGCACGCCGCACCATGCACCTCAGCATCAACAACAAAATCATCTGCCGCATGACGAGCGCCAACCGCGCCATCACGGCAACAGCCACAGCCCGACGCAGGCCAACCAAGTGGCGCACCTGCGCGCCGAAGCGGTCGCTGGCGGCGACGGCCAGCCGGATCCGTTGCGCACGAGCGTCGACCACATGGGTGGCGGCCGCGGGCGCGGACGTCCGGGCGGCGGCGGTGGCGGCTACGGCGGCAATCGTTCGGGCGGCGGTGGCCGTTCGGGTGGTGGTGGCGGTGGTGGTTACGGCGGCGGCGGTGGTGGCGGTGGCGGTGGCAACCGCTCCGGCGGCGGTGGTGGCGGCCGATCGTTTGGTCGCTGATCAGCGCCGCAGGTAGAACACCTGCCTCGCAAATGAACAAAGGGCACCTCGGTGCCCTTTGTTTTTTTCCGTCAGCGCGGCGGCGCCGTGTTGGCCCGGATGTTCTTCGCGATCCTGATGGCCAGCGCGGCCACCGCATCGTCATAGCTGCGCGCCACCTCCTGCGGCTGCGCCACCAGTTCGCCGAAGCTGCCCCAGCGATCGCGCGCCTTCGCGGGCACGCTGCCGGAAGAATCGCCGCTGGCATCGGCACCGTAGTAGATGGTCTCGGAATACACGGTGTCGCCGTCCTTGGCGGTCATCAGGTAGGCGCTCAGGTTCACGCGCGGCACATAGTCGGTCGAGAAGCGCGCCGAATACATGCCGACCTCGTTGAAGTAGACGTGCAGCACTGGCTCCGAAGTCGGCAGCATTCCGTAGTCGATGTTGTCGGGCGAAGCCGCCGGCCTGGAAACGCCCTCGAGCGCCTGCGCCTGGTAGCCCTGCGCATTCAACTGCGCAACCAGTGCGGCCGTCATCTTCGGCCCCATGTCATTGCGGACGGCTTCCATGCGCTCGTTGAATTCGGAGCCCTTGACGCGATCGGCAATCGACTGCCACAGCACGCCGAGCGGGATGCCCTTGTTCTCGGTGTGAAGCTTCTTGATCGGTGCCACGGGGATCACCATGACGCGGGTGACGGTGGGAAGTTCCGGCACAGTTGCGGGCCTGGAGCCGCAGCCCGCGAGCACCAGGATGCCGGTAAGGGCCAGGGCCAGCAGGACGCGGCGGGACGGCAGGCTGCGATCGACAGGTTTCATCGGCTTGCCTCAGAACTTTCCGCTGTCCGCCGGGTTGTGCACGATCTGGATCAGCACGTCGGGCGTGTAGGCTCTGGTGCGCGAGATCTCGGCGATTTCGCCTCCTGCTGTGCCCGCGAAAACCAGTACGCCCTGCCCTTTGTAGGCCAGGTAATGGCGCCACCGGTCCGTTCCGTTGTAGGTGGGGATCCAGGCCTTGCCTGTGTTCCGGACCGTTTCGGCGTTCGGCTTGCCTGCGATCCTGACCGCCTCCGCATAGCTCATGCTGGGCCGAAGCTGCGCGAATGCCGTGCCGGGCACCGGCTGGCCAACCACGGTGCGTTCCTCGTCTTCTTGCGCCGCAACCAGAGCGCGCCGGCCGGGCTCGTACAAGGGGGCCGATTGGCAAGCGGCGAGCGCGAGGCACGCCAGGAGAACGGAACAGCTCGATCGAAATTGCATTTTTTCTCTTCCAGGAAGGACGCCGGATTGTCGACTTGCAAGTGCCGACACAAACGTTGGAGGATCACAAATCCAACACGTTTTCCGCGCTTTTTGTCAGCCAGGCATACCCACGAAGCCGCGCTCTCGTGTTCGTTAATGCGAAAGGCGTCATCTCGCGCGAACCCGTGCGAACACAATTGCAAGCCATGCAAGACATCCCGCCCAACTACGCCACCCTCTTCGTCGCCACCTGCAACCTGCTGAATCTCGCCAACCCGCAACGGGTGTATTACGAGAACCAGGATGCCTACGACGAGCGCGAATACGAACGCAAGATCGCCTGGACCGGCGAGCGCTTCCACGCGCTCAATGCCGACGTGCTCGCGGTGCAGGAAGTCTGGGACGAGAGCGCGCTGAAGGCCGCCATTGCGCGCAGCGGCCTGCGCTACGACTTCGTCTCGGTGCCCGGTGCGCAGAACGCGCCGCCGCACAACGGCGCGCAGGGCACGCCGCGGGTCGGCATCGCCACGCGGCTGCAGGTGGACCATGTCCGGTCCTTCGTCGACTTTCCGCCGGGCTTCGGGATCGAGGTGCCCGGCCTCGGCCCGCACACGCGCTTCGAGCGCCCGCCCCTCCTGGCCACGCTGCGCATGAAGCACGGGCAGCAGGTGCATGTGCTGACGGTGCACCTCAAGTCCAAGCGGCCGAAATTCCTGCAGGACGCGCAAGGCAATGCCCTGGAAGACCGGGAGGACCGCAAGGTCGGCACAATGGCTTCGCTGCGCTCGCTCGTCATGCGGGGCGTCGAGGCGGCGGCCCTGCGCTGCATCGTGATCGACCTGCTGCAGGGCACGAACACGCCGCTGGTGGTGATGGGCGACTTCAACGACGAGCCGCACAGCGTCACCACGCAACTGGTGGCGGCCACCTCCGAGGTGGCCTACGACAAGGCCGCGCGCGACGTGGCGCTGTTCAATGCCTACGAGATGCAGGGCGAATCGGCGCTCAAGAAAGACGTGGCCTATTCGCACATCCATCAGGGCTTTCCGGCCGTGCTCGACCAGATCTTCGTGAGCGAGGAGTTCGTTGCGACGAGCCGGCGCAGCCTGGGCGACGTGCGCCGGGTCGACTACTTCAACGACCACCTGCACGAAGGCCGCGACCGCTCGCGCTCGGACCACGGCTTCGTGCGCGCGCTGCTCCGGCTGCGCACCGATTAGGGCATGCGCCGGCCGCTCTGGCGGTCGAACAGATGCACGCGGCCGGCATCGATGGCCAGGCCCACGGTCTGGTCGGGCTGCGCATCGACGCGGCCGTGCACCGCCAGCACCAGCTTCGCTTCGCCGACCTGCACCAGCAGTTCGGTCTCGGCGCCCGTGGGCTCGACCACGATCACCTGCGCATCGACGCCGCTGCCGCCGCCCAGCGTGATGTCGCCGGGACGGATGCCGTAGTGCACCGGCTGGCCGTCGGGTGCCGAGGTGGCCGGCGGCACGGGCCAGCGCGCGCCGTGGGCCTCCACCCAGCATTCGCCACCCGAGCGACGCACCGTGCCCTCGATCACGTTCATCGACGGTGAGCCGATGAACTGCGCGACGAACAGGTTGTCGGGGCGGTCGTACAGGTCGAGCGGCGTGCCGATCTGCTCGACGATGCCGTCATGCATCACCACGATGCGGTCGGCCATGGTCATGGCTTCGATCTGGTCGTGGGTCACGTAGACGGTGGTGGTCTTGAGGCGCTGGTGCAGCGCCTTGATCTCGGCGCGCATGGCCACGCGCAGCTTGGCGTCGAGGTTGGACAGCGGCTCATCGAACAGGAACACCTTGGGGTCGCGCACGATGGCACGCCCCATGGCCACGCGCTGGCGCTGGCCGCCCGACAGCTCGCGCGGATAGCGCCCGAGCAGCGCGTCGAGGTTGAGGATCTTCGCGGCGCGCGACACGCGCTCGTCGGTCACCGACTTCTCGGCGTTGCGCAGCCGCAGGCTGAAGCCCATGTTCTCGCCCACCGTCATGTGCGGATAGAGCGCGTAGCTCTGGAACACCATGGCGATGTCGCGGTCCTTCGACTCGAGGTCGTTGACCACCCGGCTGTCGATCATGATCTCGCCGCCGCTGATGTCTTCCAGGCCCGCGAGCATGCGCAGCAAGGTCGACTTGCCGCAGCCCGAAGGCCCGACCAGCACCACGAACTCGCCGTCGGTGATGTCGAAGCTCAGGCCCTGGATGATCTGGACCTTGCCGAAGGATTTCTGGATATTGCGAAAGGATACGGATGCCATTTTTATTCCCAGGGTTCGCTCAGCTCTTGACGGCACCAGCGGTGAGTCCGCCCACCATGTAGCGCTTGAAGGCGTAATAGATCGCCGCGGGCGGCAATGCGTAGATGAGGCCGGTGGCCATCAGCAGCTCCCACGGCGAATCGTCGGCCGACAGGAAGTTGCCGAGCGCCACCGCGAGCGTCACGCTCCTGTCGTTCGACAGCAGCAGGAAGGCGTAGAGGTATTCGTTCCACGCCAGCAGCAGCGAATAGGTGCCCACCGCCACCAGCGACGGCACCATCAGCGGCAGGTACACCAGGCGGAACAGCTGCAGCGGCGAGGCGCCGTCCATGCGCGCGGCTTCGTCGAGCTCGTAGGGCAGCTTGTCCGACGCCTGCTTGAGCACCCAGATGCAGTAAGGCGAGGCGATGGTCACCATGGCGAGGATCAGCGCCCACTGGCTGTTGAGGAGACCATAGTTGCCCATGGTCTTGTACATGGGCACCGCGAGAAAGGCCGCGGGAATGAAGTAGGTGAAGAGCGCCAGGTTCATCACCGTGCGCCCGCCCCTCACGCGCAGCCGGCTGATCGCGAACGCAGCCGTGGTCGCGACGAACAGCGTGAGCGCGCCGACCGACAGCGCGATCAGCAGCGAGTTCCACAGCTGCAGCCAGAAGTGGTCGAGGTAGAAGTGCTTCTGCTGGAACACGATGCGGAAGTTGTCCAACGTCGGGTTCTTGGGCCACAAGTGGCCCGAGGTCGCGGAGTCTTTCGACGAAATCGCGAACAGCACCATGTGATAGACCGGGATCAGCGTCCACAGCAGCACCGGAATGCCGATGAGCAGCAGCTTGGCCTCGATCGCTATGGCCTTGGGGGTCCAGCGTTTCATTTCGAGAGCCTCTTCATCATGAAGTACACGAGGGGGAGCACGAGCGGCAGTGCGACGACGATGGACGCCATCGACAGATCCACCTGATCAAGGCGCAGGTAGCGGATACCCAGCGTCGCAAGCACATGCGTCAGATCGGCAGGTCCGCCGCCGGTCAGCAGGTAGACGCTGTTGAAGTCGCCCAGCGTCCAGATCATCGAGAGGATCAGCGAGGTGATGTAGAGCGTCTTCAGCGCCGGCCAGCTCACGAAGCGGAATTTCTGCCATGACGAGGCGCCGTCGACCGAGGCCGCTTCGTACTGCTCGGTGGGAATGGCCAGCCGGCCGGCCACGAGGATGAGCGTCCAGAACGGCAGCGACTTCCACACGTGCACCACCATCGCGAAGCTCAGCGCCAGCGCCGGGTCGTTGAGCCAGTTGGGTCCGTCGGCACCGGTCAGGCGGAAGATGGTGCTGTTGATCACGCCCCACTCGGGGTTGAGCATGAAGCGGATCGACAGGATGGTTGGAATCGAGGGCATCGCCCATGGCAGGATGAAGATCGCCGAGACGATCTTGATCCACCAGCGCGATGTCACGAAGAAGCCCGACAGCACGAGTGCCACGAGCATCTTGATGTTGATCGCCACGACCAGGAAGATGGCCGTGTTGATCACCGAACGGAAGAAGATCGGGTCTTCGACCAGCTTCACGTAGCTTTGCGGATGGCGGGCGAGCCACAGCCCGTAGCCCACCGGGTACAGCACGAACACCACGAACACCAGCAGGTAGGGCACGACCATGACCGCGCCCCAGAACTGCCAGCGCGCATGCCGCGCTCCAAGATTGACGAGAGGCGCCGGAAGCGGCGCGGCGGTAGCGGTGGCAGTGGAGCTCATGCGAGTCAGCCCGGTGAAGGTGGTTCCGAATGCGGCTTACTGCGCCGCCACCGTCTTGATGCGCGCGATCATCTCGTCCACGGCCTTGTCCACCGGCACCTTGTCGGTGACGACGCGGCTCATGGCCTTGGCCCAGACGTTCTCGTTGTTGAGCACGGTGAACTTGTAGTTCTTGGTGAATTCGAAGGTCACGGTGCCGGCGGCGTACTGGTTGAAGACCGAGAGGCGGTGCGGGTCAGCCTTCCAGAAGTCGCGCTGCTGCCCGGTCTTGGTCACCGGGAACCAGCGGCCCAGCGAACCCTCGACGTACGGCGTGAGGTTTTCCTCCTGCAGCAGGAAGGCCACGAACTCCTTGGCGCGCGCCTTGTTCTTGGCGTCCTTGAACACCACGCCGGTCTTCACCGCGCTGCGATAGACCATCTTGCTGCCGTCGGGCTTGCTCGGGAACCCGGCCGTGCGGATGCGCTCGGTGTAGTTCTTGCGCGCTTCCTCGCGCTGCTCGGGCGTGAGCGAGGCGTTGTTCGAATCGTCGAGCCACTTGGCGGCAATGGAGATGGTCGCGTTGTGCGTCATCACGGTCGTCTTGTTGTGGAACGCGACGTTGTTGTCCGGGTCCTTCCAGCTGGTGGAAGAAGGCGGCGTGCAGCCCTTGGTGTAAGGCGCGGTGTAGTCGGTCAGCGCGCCGATCAAGCCGGTGCGCTCCTTCGGGTCGTCGACCAGCAGCTTGCCGTTGTCGTCCACCAGCTTGACGTTGTAGGCGTCCATGAAGGTCAGGAACGAATAGAAGGAGTCGCTGGAGTCCACGCCCATCGGCATGCCGATGCCGAAGCTGCGCTTGCCGCTTTCCTTGCGGCTGGCGGGCTGTACCTTCTCGCACCAGAACGACCAGTACTCCTTCCAGGTGCCCGGAATGTCCGATTCCTTGAAGCCCGCTTCCGCCAGCATGTCGCGCCAGTACTCGACGTGCATCGTCTGCTGCTTGATCGGGAAGGCGTAGTAGGCCTTGTTCTTGGTCTGGTCGTTGTAGAGATAGGTGGTCTCCAGCGTGTTGGGCGCGAAGCGCTCCTTCATGGGCGCGAGCACGCTGCTGATGTCTTCGAGCTTGCCGTCGAAGGCCCACTTGCCGGTGACCTGGAAGTCGTACACGTCGGCGTACGCCACGTCGGGCGGACTGCCCGAGTCGAGCGCGGACACGGTCTTGGGGATCATGTCCTGGATCGGGTACTGCGACAGCTCGATCTTCACGTTCTTGTTCTTTTCCTCGAACTTCTTGATGGCTGCGAACAGCGCATCGTCCTCGGCCTTGTAGAAGCCCTTGACCCACCAGACGGTGAGCTTTTCCTGCGCGGCAGCGGGACCTGCCGCCGCCAACAACCCCAGCGCGAACAACGTCGGCGCTATCAGCGACTTGACGACTTTCATGGTGTCTCCTTCTTCTTCGGTGGAAATGCTCGAACACGAGCGTGGGTGAAAAAATCTGTTGCAACCTGCGCCGGCCGGCACCTGAACCCGGGCTGCCGGCTAGTTCGCTTTGAGCCGCGGCGGCGGACGGCTGAGCCGCGGCAGCCGGCGGCGCGAGCCGATCACGTCGTCGATGTCCTGCCGCGCGCCGTCGATCAGGCGGATGACCGCCTGCTCGGCCTTCGGCGGATCATGTGCAATCACCGCGTCGAGCACCGCGCGGTGCAGCGGCAGCGAAAGCGCGGGACCGTCGGGCTTGCTGGTCGAGATCTCGAAGCTGGTGCGAAGCAGCGCACTGAGCGCCTTGCTCATCTGCGCCAGCATCCGGTTGCGCGCCGCGCTCAGGAGGCCGGTGTGAAAGCGAAGGTCGAAGGTG
>Ga0307514_10005043_pt1 | contig 11944 bp, 10 predicted proteins | sample 16_EM_MG_FD_203088 | JGI IMG/M metagenome (GOLD analysis project Ga0307514, IMG submission 203088) | Populus trichocarpa ectomycorrhiza microbial communities from riparian zone in the Pacific Northwest, United States - 16_EM | ecosystem: Host-associated > Plants > Roots > Unclassified | place...
ATCGAGCTGACCCGCCAGGGCGGAGAAACCTGGTTCTGCGATCTCGAGCAGGCCTACGAAGACTTGCCGTCCGCGCTTCGCACGCGGGTGGACGGGCTGCAGGCGGTGCACGACTTCGAGGTGTCCCGCCGCGCGGTGGGTAACCTTGCGCCGCTGTCGCCGGAAGAAAAAGCGGCCGTCCCCGTGGCCGTGCATCCGCTGGTGCGCACGCACCCCGACAGCGGCCGCCGCTCCCTCTTCCTGAGCCCGGTCCACATCTCGCACGTGGTCGGGCTGAGCGCGGCCGACAGCAAGGCGCTGCTCGACGAGCTGGTAGGTCTTGCGGTGCAGGAGAAATACATCTACAAGCACCGCTGGTGGCCCGGCGACGTGATGATGTGGGACAACCGCTCGCTCATGCACTGGGCCCAGCCCTTCAACGAGCAGGCGCTGCGGCGGGTGATGCACCGCACCACGCTGGCCGGCGAACGCGCTGCGGGCGCCGGCCAATGAAGCGCGATCTTGCGCTGGCGCCATCGTTCCTCGACATTCACGAAGGCCGCGCGCCGCACCCGCCGGTGGCGGTGCTGCTGGGATGGCATACGCTTGAGTTCGACAGCGAGAACGGCTACATCCGCGGCGAGATGCTGGCGCGCGAGGAGTTCCTGAACCCTGCGGGCGTGCTGCAGGGCGGAATGATGTGCGCCATGCTGGACAACGCCGCCGGCCTGGCGGTGATGTGCACGCTGGGGCCGGGGCAGATGGCCCCCACGCTGGAGATCAAGTCGAACTTCATGCGTCCGGGCAAGCCTGGAAAGTTCATCGGCGAGGGCTGGATCCGCTCCCAGGCAGCGGGCGTGTGCTTCGTCGAGGCCAGGCTGACCACCGAGACCGGACAGCTGGTGGCCACGGCATCGGCGACAGCGCGCATCCTGGCGAGGTAGGTATGCAGGAGCACACCACGCTGGTCGACATTCTGGGCGCGCATGCCGAACGCCGGGGCGACGCGCCCGCCTACATCCTGCTGGACGGCAGCGCGGCGGAATGCGCGCGCACAAGCTTCGGCGAACTGGACCGGCGCGCCACCGCGATCGCCGCGCACCTGCAGGCCACCGTGGCGCCCGGCGAACCGGTGCTGCTGGTCTTTCCGACCGGGCTCGATTTCGTGGCTGCGCTCTTCGGCTGCATGTACGCCGGAGCGATCGGCGTGCCCTGCCCCCACACGGCGCGCGACTTGGGGCGGCTCGCGGGCATCGTGGCGAGTTCCGGTGCGCGCACGATCCTGACGCACGAGATCAGCGACGCGGCGCTGGCCGCAATGCCCGATGCATTGCGATCGCTGGCATGGCTGCGCGTCGGGGACATCCCGCACGGCGAAGCATCGGCGGCGGCCTGGCAAGCACCGGCACTGTCGGCCGACTCGATCGCCTACCTGCAATATTCCTCCGGCTCGACGGGCGAGCCCAAGGGCGTGATGGTGAGCCACGGCAACCTCGTGCACAACCTGCGGATGATGGCCGAAGCTTTCGGGCACGACCCGCAGCGCACGACCATCGTGACCTGGCTGCCGCTGTTTCACGACATGGGCCTGATCGGCAATGTGCTCGAAGCGATGTACCTCGGCGTGGCGTGCGTGCTGCTGTCGCCCACCACCTTTCTCAAGCGGCCCATGGCGTGGCTGCAAGCTATCGAGCGTTACCGCGCCACCTTCAGCGGTGCGCCCAACTTTGCCTACGAGCTGTGCGTTCGCAGGATCGGCGCGGCGCAGCGCGAGGCGCTCGATCTCTCTTCGTGGGAGGTTGCGTTCAACGGCTCCGAGCCGGTGCGCGCCGAGGTGATCGATGCCTTCAGCGAGTGTTTCGCGCCGCAGGGCTTTCGCCGCGAAGCCTTCTATCCCTGCTACGGCCTGGCCGAAGCCACGCTGTTCGTTTCGGGCCGGGGCCGGTCGGTCGCGCCCGCGAGCCTGCGCTTCGACCGGGCGCTGCTGGAGCGCCGAAATGCAGTGCTCAGCGAGGCCCCCGAGGCGCGCGTGCTGGTGAACTGCGGCCATGTCTGGGCGGGGCAGCAGATCCACATCGTCGACCCCGACCGGCTGGTCCCGTGCGCGCCGGGCCAAGTGGGCGAGGTCTGGGTTTCGGGTGCGAGCGTGGCGAAGGGCTACTGGCGCCAGCCGGCGGCGAGCGCGCGCAGTTTCGTTGCGTCGCTCGACGGCGTGGGCAAAGGCAGCTACCTGCGCACCGGCGATCTCGGCTTGCTGCACGACGGCGAGTTGTACCTCACGGGGCGCCTCAAGGACCTGATCATCATCCATGGCCGCAACCACTATCCCGAGGACATCGAGCGCACGGTCTGGGCCAGTCACCCGGCGCTGCGGCCCGGCTGCGGCGCGGCCTTTCCGGTCGACGTGAACGGCGAAGAGCGGCTGGTCGTTGTGCAGGAACTGAACCGCGAATTCCGAGACAGTTTCGATGAAGCGCAGATCCTGGGCGACGTGACGGAGGTGATCACCGCGGTGCACCAGGTTCGGCTGCATGCGCTCGCATTGATTGTGCAGGGCGCCATTCCGAAGACCTCGAGCGGCAAAGTACAGCGGCGCGCCTGCCGCTTGGCTTTTCTCGACGGCACGCTGCCGCTGGCGGGGCGTGAACGGCGCAAGGCGGAAAACGACGACCGCGGCGATGGCGGCCCTCCGGCGCGCGACCATGCCCATCCCCTGCGTAGCCCCACGGTCTCCGCCCAGGGCCTGCGCCAGGCGCAGCAATTGCACGCCTTCGCGATCTCGGGCCTTTCGCTCGCCGGAACCATCGTGGCCGTGGTGCTCGCGGTGCAATCCGGCGTGAGCGCTGCAGCGCTCTGGCTGATGGCCGCCATGTACGTGCACACGATGCTCGGCATGACCGTGGGTTTTCACCGCATGCTGTCGCACGGTGCGTTCGAAGCGAGGCCGGCGGTGCGCGCCGGCCTCGCGGTGCTGGGTTCGATGGCGGCGCAAGGCTCGCCCACCTACTGGGTTGCCAACCACCGGCGCCACCATCAGTTCAGCGACGCGCCCGGCGATCCGCACTCGCCACTCTTTCACGACAGCGCGCCGATCCGCGGCATGGCCGCGTTCTGGCACGCGCACGTGGGCTGGATGTTCACGCACGAACTCTCCAACGCGCTGCACTACTGCAAGGACCTGATCCGCGATCCGGTGGTCTCGCGCGTCAGCCGTCATTACTACGCCCTGGTGGCCGCCGGGCTGGCGCTGCCTGCGCTGCTGGGCTGGGCCTTCACCGGCACGCTGCGGGGCGCGGCCGAGGGGCTGCTGTGGGGCGGCTTCGTGCGGCTTTTCCTGAGCTTTCACGCCACGAGCTGCATCAACTCGGTTACGCACATGTTCGGCTCGCGACCCTTCGGCACGGCCGACAGCAGCCGCAACAACCTGTGGCTGGTGCTGCCGACCCTGGGCGAGGCCTGGCACAACAATCACCACGCCTTTCCGGCCTCTGCCTATTTCGGCATCAAGGCCAGCCAGATCGACATCGGCGGCTACGTGATCCGGCTGCTGGCACGTCTCGGGCTGGTGAGCAACGTGCGGTCTGCTTCCGCCGAACGGATCGCAAATATGCTGGCCGGCAGCGAGCCGGCTTCGGGAGCACGCCATGTCCAGCATCGCTGAGTCGCGCCGTCCTGTCATTGCCCGCACGATCGAGAGCCCCCGCATGCGGCGCTCGCAGCGCCGCCATGCCATTGCCGTCGTGGTGCTGAGCGCGGCCGGCATTCTGCTCGCGGGCGGGCTTGCGGTCGCGGGCCATCCGCCCGGACTTGCCGAACTGGCGATCTTCCTGGTGTTCTTCACCATTGCCGGGCTCGGCATCTCGGTGGGTTATCACCGGATGTTCACGCACCAGAGCTTCAAGGCGAAGACGCCGGTGCGGGTTGCGCTCGCCATCATGGGTTCGATGGCGATGCAGGGAACGCTCAAGTTCTGGGTCGCGCTGCATCGCCGCCACCACGAGCATTCGGATGCGCCGGGCGATCCGCATTCGCCCTATGTGCTGGAAGACGGCACACCGCTGCGCGCGGGGTTCGCGGGCTTCTGGCACTCCTACATGGCCTGGAGCTTCGGCCACGAGGTGCCGAACTCGGCCTTCTATGCGCGCGACCTGATGCGCGACCGGCTGATCTCGCGCGTCAACGACCTTTACTTCGTCTGGGTTGCCGCGGGTCTCGCATTGCCCGCGCTGGCCGGCGGCTGGATTCACGGCAGCTGGATTGGCGCGCTGCAGGGGCTGGCCTGGGGCGGGCTGATCCGCATCTACGCGGGCCACAACATGATCTGGAGCATCACCTCGCTCACCCACATCTTCGGCCGGCGCGACTTCGCCACGCGCGACCGCAGCACCAACAACGGATGGCTCGCGCTCTTTACGCTGGGCGAATCGTGGCACAACAACCATCACGCCTTTCCCACCGCCGCAGTGCTGCGCTTTCGCTGGTACCAGTTCGATCCCAGCGGCCTGTTCGTCGCAGCGCTGGAGAAGACGGGCCTCGCATGGGATGTCGGACGGCCCGGCAAGCACGCGCTCGACGCGAAGCTCAATAGCAACTGACAAACGAACGAGCGACCCAACGCACCGACCCACCCACCCAAGGAGAAATGCCCGTGAGCACACAGCAGCAGCAAGACATCGAGAACTGGCTCGCCGACCTGATCGGAGAAATCCTGGAGATGCCTCCGCAGGAGGTCGACCGTACCGCGCGCTTCGACCGTTATGGGCTCGACTCGGTGGCCGCGGTCAGCGTGAGCGTGGCGCTCGGCGAGCACCTCGGTCGCGAGCTCGACGCCACCGTCATCTACGACTACCCCACCATTCGCAAGCTGTCGCAGCACCTGGCCGAAACCGCCAAGGCCGCCGAAGCCGCCGCAGAGGCACAGCGATGAGCGCGCTGGCGAACCCGGGCGCTTCGGCGCAGGCCATCCAGTTTCACTACGACATCGGCAACAGCTTCTACAACCTGTGGCTGGACCGCAGCCTGACGTACTCCTGCGCGCTCTGGGACGGGCACGACACGCTCGAAGCCGCGCAAATGGCCAAGATCGATCACCACATCGAGAAGTCGGGCGCGCGCGGACAGCGGCGGGTGCTCGACATCGGCTGCGGCTGGGGCGCGACGCTCCACCGCCTGGTCCAGACCGCGGGCGTGGTGCAGGCCACGGGCCTCACGCTGGCCACGCAGCAGTCCGCCTACATCGCACAGCAGGAATGGCCGGGTGTCGATGTTCGCGTCGAGAGCTGGTCGGACCATTCGCCGGCAATGCCCTACGACGCGATCATTTCGGTCGGCGCCTTCGAGCACTTTGCCAAGCTCGACCAATCGCCCGAGGAAAAGATCGAAGGCTACCGCGGCTTCTTCCGCCGCTGCCACGAGTGGCTGCCGCCGGGCGGCTGCCTGTCGCTGCAGACCATGTCCTATGAGAACTCCAGCCGCGAAGACTTCAGTCCCTTCTTCGCGAGCCAAATCTTTCCCGAATCGGACCTGCCGCGCTTGTCGGAAATTGCCGGTGCCAGCGAGCACCTATTCGAGATCGTTTCGCTGCGCAACGACCGCCACCACTATGCGCGCACCTCGCTCGAATGGCGCCGACGCCTGCTCCAGCGGCGTGCCGAGGCGGTGGCACTGGTGGGCGCGGAAGCGGTCGCACGCTACGACAAATACCTGCACCTTTGGGCCATCGGTTTTCACACCGGAACGATGGGCCTGCTGCGTCTGCAGCTGCGCAAGCTCGAGACGCCGCGGAGGCTGCACTGAACCGGCCTGTCCCACTGCCCCGCCACCACCCGCCGACGGGTGAGACAAAAAGAAAACAGAGAACGAGAGAAATGGAAACTCATGTCGGCGACTACCAGTCTGTTGCAAACCATCTTCCCGGTGTTCGCACTGCTGGCCGCGGGCTATGCGGTCAAGCGCCTGGGCTGGATGCAGCCCGCCTATGCCGAAGGGCTAAACCGGTTCGTGTACTACCTTGCGTTTCCGGTGCTGCTCTTCATCGTGATTGCGCGCACGCCGCGGGCCGAGATCTTCAAGGCCGAGTTCCTCGGCGCCTGGACGGTGGCGCTCCTGGCGGGCTACTTCCTCGCGGGGGCCGCGAGCCTTGCATGGCAGCGCGACGGCATCGCGGCCATGGCGGTGCGCGGCTTCAACACTTCTTGCGGCAATACGTCGATGGTCGGCATTCCGCTGTGCGTTGCGGCTTTCGGCAAGGACGCCGCCTTGTTGGCCGTACTGGCCACGATTGCGAACGCGGTTGTCGGCGTGAGCATGACCGTGCTGTTCATCGAAAGCAGCCGGCAAACGGCGGCCTCCCGCGCGCAACTGGTCGGGCGCATAGCCTGGTCGCTCGCGAAGAATCCGCTGATGATCAGCTTCGTGCTGGGCTTTGCCTGCGCCACTTGGTACGGCGCGCCGCCGCCTGCGGTCTCGAGCCTGTGCGACATGCTGGGCGGCGCCGCGATTCCCTGCTCGCTCGTGGCCACCGGGCTGTTCTTTGCGGGGCACACGCACCGCATCGCCTATTCGCAGGCCTCGGTGTTCACCTTCATCAAGCTGATCGTGCAGCCGCTGATCGGATGGGTGATTGCGCGCTATCTCTTCGGCATCGAAGGCCAGCTGCTGGCGATTCTGGTGGTGCTTTCGGCGATGCCGCTGGCCTCTACCTGCTTCGTCATCGCGCAGCGCTTCGACGTGCTGGCGGAAGAGACCTCGTCGATGATGATCATCTCAACTGTCGCATCGCTCGCCACGCTCAGCGTGCTGCTCGGATGGTTCCGGGTCTGAGCCGCGGCCGAGCCTCCATTTGATATCCCACCCCGCGAGATTCATGAACACATCCCCCTCGGCCGTCCGTGTCGGCTTTTTCGCCACCTGCCTCGTCAACGCCATGCGGCCGAACGTGGGTTTCGCCTCTCTCAAGCTTCTCGAAGAAGCGGGATGCATCGTCGAAGTTCCGATGCAGCAGACCTGCTGCGGCCAACCTGCTTTCAACGGCGGCGACACCCGCGACGCCGCGGTGCTGGCGCGCCAGTTCATCGAGGCCTTCGAGCCCTTCGATCACGTCGTGATTCCCTCGGGCTCCTGCGCCGGCATGGTCAAGGCCCACTACGAGGAAGCGCTGGCCGACGACCCGGCCTGGGCCGAGCGTGCGCGGCGCCTTGCGGCGCGCACCCACGAGATCATGAGCTTCCTGGTCGACGTCATGGGCTATGCACCGCAGGGGCGCTCGCTCGTGGCCAGCGCCACCTACCACGACAGCTGCTCGGGCCTGCGCGAGCTCGGCGTGCATGCGCAGCCGCGCGCAATGCTCGGCAAGATCCAGGGGCTGGAACTGCGACCTCTCGAAGGACATGACGTCTGCTGCGGCTTCGGCGGCACGTTCTGCGTCAAGTACGCGCCGATCTCCAATGCCATCGTCGAGGAGAAGGCGGCCGCCGTCGAGCGCACCGGTGCGCAACTGCTGCTGGGCGGCGATCTCGGCTGCCTGATGAACATTGCCGGCAAGCTCAGCCGCCGAAAATCCGACGTGCGCGTTCTACATACCGTCGAGGTGCTCGCCGGCATGGCCGATGCTCCCGCTATCGCCGAGTCCCGATGAGCAGCACGTCCGCCACCACAACCGATGCACGGCCCGCGCACGAGGAAGGGCATGGACACGCGGACAGGAACGCGCGCGTTCACCCGCTGCGCTTCCTGGCCCGCGCCGAGGCCGCGCTGGCCGACCCGGTGCTGCAGATTGCCATCGAGCGCACCACCGGCACCGCGGAGCGCAAGCGCGCCGACGCAGTAGAAGGTTTTCCGCAGTTCGACAAGGCGCGCGTGCTGGGCAAGCGCATCAAGGACCATGTCATCGCCAACCTCGATCACTACCTGCTGGCGTTCGAGCGCAATGCCATTGCGTCGGGCGCCAAGGTGCACTGGGCGTCGACCGCGGGCGAGGCATCGCGCATTGTGATCGGGCTGTGCCGCGACGCCGGGGCAAAACGCGTGACGCGCAGCAAGTCGATGCTCGGCGAGGAAATCGGCCTGCCGCATGCGCTCGACGAAGCGGGTATCGACCGCGTCGAGACCGACCTAGCGGAGCACATCGTCCAGCTTGGCGGCGACACGCCTTCGCACATCATCTGGCCTTCGATGCACCGAACGCGCGAGCAGGTGTCGGCGATGTTCCACGCATCCCACCGCGTGCCGCACGGCGAGGAAACCATCGAGGCGATGGTCGACAGCGCCCGGCGCGAGCTGCGCGACAAGTTCTTCTCGTCCGACGTGGCCATCTCGGGCGCGAACTTTCTCATTGCCGACACCGGTTCGACCTGCACCGTGACCAACGAAGGCAACGCCGAGCTCACGACCTCGCCGCCGCGCGTGCACATCGTCACCGCCGGTATCGAGAAGCTGGTGCCCAGTGCCTCCCATGCGATGGCGATGCTCCGGCTGCTGGTGCGGTCGGCGACCGGCGGAGACATTACGCAATACACCACGCTTCATCGGGGCCCGAGGCAGCCGGGCGACCGCGATGGACCGGAAGAATTCCACATCGTGCTGGTGGACAACGGCCGCACGCGCATGCTGAAGGAAGGGTTGAAGGAAATGCTGCGCTGCATTCGCTGCGGCGCCTGCATGAACCACTGCGTGGTGTTCCGCCAGATCGGCGGCCACGCCTATGGCGGCGTGTACCCGGGGCCGATGGGCGCCGTGCTGACGCCGGTGTTCGACGGGCTCGGGGCCGCGCGCGATTTGCCGCACGCCTGCACGCTAAACGGCCGCTGCCGCGAGGTCTGCCCGGTGGACATACCGTTGCCGACGCTGATGCGCGGATGGCGCGACCGTTCATGGCGCGAGGGGCTGGAGCCGCCGGCGGCGCGCATCGGCATCGGCCTCTTCGCATTCGCGGCGTCGCGCCCCCGGATCTTTCACCTGGGCACCGCGCTCGCGCTACGCGTGATGCGGCTCTTTCGCAAGAACGGCCTGATTCAACGCATGCCGCTGCTGGGTGCCTGGACGCGGCACCGCGACTTTCCCGCGCCTGCCGAACGGAGTTTTCTTGCGATGTACCGCGACGCGCAGTCCGGCAAGACGACCCCGGGATCATCGCGATGAGCGCGCGCGAAGACATCCTGGCTGCCGTGCGCGGTGCCTTGGGCCGCCTTTCGGTCGACGCGGACCAGGTGAAGGAGGAAGCCGACCGCCTGCTCGACGACCTGCCGGCGGCGCGGCCGGCGCTCGACGGCATGGTGCCGATCGACATATTTGCGGCGCGCGTCAGCTCGCCCAAGGTCGCCGCCTCGCTGGACCGCATCGGCGATCTTGCCGAACTGCCGACTGCCGTCGAACGCTATCTCCAGTCCAAGGGCCTGCCGCGCAATGTGGCCCTTCAGCCGGCGGCCGAATTGCAGGCGCTGGACTGGCACGGCATTGCACTGCACGACGCACCCGAGGTCGATGAATGCGTGGGCGTCGGCATCGCGCGTGCGGGCATCGCGGAAACCGGCTCGCTGGTGTTCGAATCGGGGCCCGAGACGCCGGTGCTCGCGCACTTTCTGCCGCTGCATCACATCGTGCTGGTGCGGGCGCACAGCATAGTCATGTATCTCGACGACTATGCAGCGGCCGCGCTGAACCCGGAGAGCCCGCCACACCGCAACGTGAATCTCATTACCGGCGCGAGCGGCACCACCGACATCGAAGGTAGCCTCGTGCTTGGTGCGCACGGACCCTGCCACTTGCATGTGGTCATTTTGTTTGACGGCAAAAGGTCCGTTACGCCCCAGGCATGGCTGTAAGTGACGGTGCGAACTACGTTGAGAATCGAAATTCGCGTGTATCAAGATTTGCGGATATCTCGATGCCGCCGAATCAGCCGCATGGCCTGAACCCCCGGCGTCGCCGCCAGTTCCCGGATCTGTGCGGCCGTGGCCTCCACTACGAAGGCACCGCTGAGATCATTCCGACGAGCCAAGACATCAAGACCGAGGCGTTTAAAGGCCCGTCCGATCTCATCGCCGACCTTCGGGGCACGCGGTTTGCGCAATGCCGCCTCGGGCGGAGGCAGCATCTCCCGGGAAGATGCGATCGATTTCCCTCCAGGACGCGCAGGCGCACTCACCGGAGGCCGTGCCGATCGATGATGATCGACCGTGCCTGGCCGCCTGCCCTGGGCTGGACGACCGCTTGTGGGCCGACTGTAGCCGGTCGCTGCCTTCGGAGCCTTGTGGCCCAAGTCGTCGTGCCGCTATTCGAGCTTCTCGCTTGGGACATCCTAGTTCAGCTGAGCAAGAGTTTCTTGCTTCGCCCGCTCATGGCTTTGAGCAGCATTGCGTTGCGTTCGCTCACTGTGGCCTTGCTCCCTAAAGTGGCTAGCGTGACTGGGGGAACCCGAAAGATCGTTCCAGCCATGTTGGCGCCTAGCAGTCGGGAAGCTACTTCCTGTTTGGCAAATCCACCACGTAGCAGCCGCCGCACACCCGATGCGAGCAGGTCGGCAACTTGCACACCATCAGCAGTGGCGGAGTCAACTAATTCAAAGTCTTCGTTCACCATCTTTCCGATGTTCGCGCCGTCCTTCACTTTTATTCCGTACTCTCGTTCAAGGTACTCTGGTTGTTGCCCTTCGTCGAAGTCAAAACGCTTGAAGTATGAATAGTCAGCACCCTCGGAAAGAAAAACCATTGGATTGCGCAAGCTTATCGATTGCAGGAGGCCCGGTAGGAGTCGATGAAATACATCCTCATACTCGGTTGGAGTTGTGTCCTTGCGGTCTAGGCGCCAACGAAGGTGCGCCAACGTCTGTGGGCGGCGTTGGGCGTAATACAAGGGCGCGCGCCGCAGTACCTCAGCGAACAGAAGAACTTGGAGAATGAGTTGAGCGTACAGTTGAAACGGCAACGCGCGTAGGTCGTCCGCCATCTTTTGCAGTCCCTGCCGGCCAGTCTCGTAGTGCATTTTTCCAAGATGCTGGAGTACTTTATCGGCTTGAGCATACTGGTGCACTTCTACCGCCTCGCGCGAGTGCAGGCTCACGTCACACGCGACGGCGAATCCTAGCCCAGGTAATGCTGCCAACTTGTTCAGTGCCTCGAAGTAGTCTCCCTCTCGCATCTGGGCGAGCTTTGTTTCGTCGCCTCCGTACTTTGCTCTTAAGCGCTTAAGTACACGGGTCGCATGAGGAACCTGATTCTCAGGTAGCGTGTACGCAGCTACGACACACCATGAATCCGGATTCTGCGACTCTGTAAACGTACCGGATTCATCAACGAATACGAACATGCTCTCTCCAGATAGCAACCATATGGTTTCCGAACTGCAGGTAGGCTGGCGGCGAGACTTCCGCTTGCTGAGCGCATCCTGCCATACGCGTTGACGGTTCAGGCTATGCAGCAGGTCCGCCGGTCCGCCGCTTTCTGTGAACCTGATCGCTGAGCCAACGGGAATGTCGTCCTTGCCGAGGCCGTTGAACCTCAGCAGCACGAGCTTAATAGGTGGTCGCTTGCGGTACTCGATGGGCGGTCTCTGGGGGCACCCAGGGGCGTTCTAGCGATGCGAAGGAGGCGTCTGTCGACACGGCTCGTAGGATATTCGGCGAATTCACCGTGAGGTCGGGCGATACAGGGCCCCAGGCCCCCACCATTCTTCGAGTGCCGTCTGCGCAGCGGAGATATGCGGTGACATCTCGGAGAAGGCGATGAGGTCAAGAAGCTTCACGATCACTTGTTCTTGAACTTGGCTGAGCGTCGCGAACCGACCTCCGTCTGGGGGACGCAGGCTTTGGAGAAGCGCGCCGGTCACGTCACTCCCGAGGGCATAGTTGTTGACTGCGTGCTCGACCAAATGCGGAATGTAGTGCCGCCATGACTTCGCGTCCAGGTAGCTAAGACCCCATCGGTAGTTGTGCAGATAGTCCTCCGTAACGAGGTCTTCCTCAACGGAA
>Ga0307514_10005044_pt1 | contig 11944 bp, 12 predicted proteins | sample 16_EM_MG_FD_203088 | JGI IMG/M metagenome (GOLD analysis project Ga0307514, IMG submission 203088) | Populus trichocarpa ectomycorrhiza microbial communities from riparian zone in the Pacific Northwest, United States - 16_EM | ecosystem: Host-associated > Plants > Roots > Unclassified | place...
TATTGCAGGACGATACATGTCGGCAATTGGTGCCTTGGTCAAGTCTTGGGCACCTCAATTAGGTCAGTCCCCCTTTCCTGTCCCACATCGTATGCAGCGATGTGTTAACGCACCACCAACCAGGACAAAACCTTTCTCGCACACGTTTTCGGTGGTATCAAGTGGGCCCTCGCGTCGAACACGACACGCGTGTTCAATCCCGACGGTCAGGTTGGCAATGCGGGCGATCCGGCGTCGACTGGCCCTGAAGCGCCTGACGCTACTGGTCCAGGGTGGGGGGTAGTACCCTCTATGCTTGCTGCTGGAACTGTGGCAGGTGCTGTGTCCTCGCGCAACTCCCTCTTCTTCATCTATCGCATGCCTATTTCCCGGATATGTTGTACCACGGACATGTAATCAGGGGAGGTTGTGCCCCATTGAAGTTTGGTTTATATACAAGAAATTTCTGTAACAGATACGCGTTGCTTACTGTTCATTTGTCAGACAGGTTGTCGCCACTCGAAAGGTGAAAAGCGCATATGACTTTTGCTTGTTTTGCTTTGTATACGTTCGCATATTGAGGAGTTCATATTTGTTGTTCCATTCCCATTTGTACTGACGCGTGGGGCATCTGTGCCAGCCTCCACAGAGCAACCGTCTTTGCCATAATGCCGATGCGAGCCAAGTCAGCGAGTTGAGCAGACAATCCTCCCCAGGAGGCTTGTTTCGCTCTCAAAGGTGACACCGTTGCGATGACTCAAATCCTTGTTGGAGTATTTTATCCCGAGATCCTTATTATGTGCAGTAATTAGCACTTTGCGTTTGGAGAGCAGAGGCGGGGTGTACGTACTCGCAGGTAGGTGATTCCGGGTCCGTAGCCCATCGTAGCAGCATCTCAAGCCAGCTATCCTGAGACGCCTGCGCTTTCAATTCTGCCACCCTAGCAGCGACCGTCTTTCCTGTTGCCGTCTTAAACCAGGAGATGAACACCGGGTCTTTCATCCATATACACGGCGCCGCTCCCGGCAAGGAGTGCGAGAGACGAGGGAATGGCTCGCTTCTCAAGGGTGAGTCTTCACCGAGTAACGCCTCAAACATGTTGTGGCGTGTGACAATCAAAGGTAAAGCCTCCTTCATTTGTTCTTCACTTTGAAATCCAAGCGCGACCATATCGGCGACAACGTAATTCCACCTTAAGCAGGGCCGTTTACTTTTGGGGCTATCAAAGGTGACGCATTTGTGAGTGATTATGGAACCCTTCAAGGTGCATTGGATGATTTTCGCCCCTTCCTCCTTGAATGGATCCGGGAGGCTGCTCTGCCCTTCCATCAGTGGGGGGCGAGTCACGAGGCGTGTCAAGCGGAGGCGCGGGACACCGCGGACAGGAGCCCCTTCAGAATAGTCCAACTCCATCAACAAAAGGATTCGGTTTGAGCCCAAAGCGCCCGTCTGAGTAAGAACCGCCTGGTGGACTGCCCACTCCTGTCGTCTATGAGATCAGGACAGCGATAAGGGGCGTAGGGATGACCTACGAGCAATTCCTTATAGACCCTAAACCAGGAGCTGATATGTGTACGTAAAACCTTTCCGTCCACACCCGGAGGCAATCCCCTGCAGATGTTTCTGTGACTCTTCCAGTCCGCTGTTTGACACACTTCGTCCTAGATGTATGAATTAACTGGAGGTCCGGTAGCAAAGGGAAATACCCGCACGCAATAAAAGACGTTCACACCGCGCCCACCACACCGCGCACATCGCTTGAAACGCAGACCAAGTGAGCTCTCCAATTTCCCACATTTATTACAGTGCCTCTGTATAATAGGGTGGGTCCGAGTTCCAGCCCAATCACCAAGGAGAGTAGGCCCCAACTTTAAATGAGGCTCGGTAGCGAAGGGAAGTAGGTCGCGTTGGACTTGTTGCACCCATCTTTGAACTAGTATGTATTTTGCATTGAGCATTTCCACCTCCCCCGGCGTGTCGAAATTACGATCGGTCACCAGGGTGTGGTGAGAGAAGGAAGGGTCACTGGCGTCACCCACACATAAATCCAACGTACCCATTCTGAGCTCTGTGTCTAGTTGTGGGGCCAAGTCCGAGGGTGTGCGCCCGAGGTGATCAAGCACAAATCGATTTGCGCCTGAACGAACGAGGAAGACGAGACATTTTTCTTGTTGAAAGAAGTACGCATAGTGAAGAGCAGTGAGGCCTATATCATCCTGTACCTGAAGGTCTATCCCCCAGACGACCAGATACTGAAGGAGGCGAAGGAAACCGAAAACGACCGAGAGGTGCGCCAATGTTTGACCATAGTCATTGATCAGCGAGACTGTTTGCCGCCAGGTGCTGTGTGTGGAATATGTTGCAAGAAATTGAATGGAGATGTCTTCCAAATTTGCTTCTTCCAGATGAGTCCTTGTAATGATCCTCTCTTCTTCATGGCCTCTCGTCGAGGTGCTTCCAGAAGCTCCCGGGTGTTGCCTTTTCTGAATGCTTACTAGCGACTTCTGGAGAAATGCCAGTGTATCTTCGGTGGGCGCCCCCTCTTCCTTGTTGAAGACGGACCGAAGTATCAAGCAAAGACTATAGATCTTAAGTTTGCTGTGATATTGGTTGTATGAATCAACTTACGCTTCCACTCGCTTGTCTTCATATTCAAACGTGGCATCACTTCGCCCAACTTCTGGAGCCTCCGGTGATGGCGCCTGAGAAAGAGTAACCCTAACTACACCAGGATGAAGAGCCGGCGGTAGCCGACACTGCAGTGTATACGGGTTACGGTATATCTACGGTTATGTTAGCTGAAATATTCGCAAAGTCAAGGCTGTTCGCTACTCACTGCACGAGTACTAGCGCCTCCAAATCTCACGTACAGTGGAATGCACGGGAACCCGCGTCCTAAGATCGCGATTCGTGTGCCTCCAGTGGTGGGGCCTTTTTCCGGAGACGCTTCTTCGACCTCAGGAAGCTCACCTCCGGTGGCTCCAGCATCGTGTACACTGATACTGGTGTCGGCGCCGTACGAGCGATGAAAAGACCCAGCAGATTGTGGTTCCTGAGGGTCAACAACGCGATTTTGCTGGTTTGATGATAATGATAATGATGACTGAAAATTGTCGGCTATGGAAGGCGAGATGGGATTTGCGCTCGTAGGAGCGGTGGCTCGAGAAGAATGTCGGGTTTGGGAAACTGGAGCGCCTGAAGCCCCGAGAACCTGATGGGGAGTTGGCTCAACTAGCATATCTCTAGGCGCTCCAACTCTGTAGCATGGCGCATCCTGACTGGTTTCGGCACCACCCAACGATTGTAAGGCGATGGTGGGATGGGGAGACTGCACCTGTTCAAGGATCCGTGTATCGCGATCATTAGACAACATTGAGATAGCGATGGGGACTGAAAGGTGGGACCTGGACAGTAACTGTCGGTTATCAGCGGATGGGAAGAGCACCTCGGTGATGGTAGCGGTTGGTTGGGTCGTAACGGGTTCGGTGACTTCATGAAAGTTAATAGAACGACCATTTGATCGATATTGATGCCTTAGACTCACCTTCCTGTATCAACCCTTCCAGGACAGTCCCCACTGTCATCGTGCGTTGAGACCTTGCGCTGGAGGTGATGTGCGAAACGACCTTGAAGCGGTTTGGAAGAGTATAACGAGCAATAGGAAGATCTGTATAGTCGCGCAGCACAGCATCGACACTAGATAAGATTAGACTGGTGTCGTGCGGGAGACCGCACAGCTACATACATGTATTCGTCATCGACTGATCGATTGTGTTGAGCATAGCACTTGAGACGAAAGCAGATTCGAGCACGTCCATCAACAATCTCCACGAGATCCGTTGGAGAATCGAAATCAACTATTTCTGCGCCTCGCTGAGACTTCCGTCTCCCACATTGTTGACACACGATACGGCAGACATCGTTGCTCGTCGCACCACGCAGTTCCAGTGAGAAGCTGAGGTACCTTTGACGCGCGAGAATGGCCGTGTCTCTGACCGACCCGGTCTTTGGTATCTTGATAAATTCCCACAGAAACGGGGCATTAGGGGGATCAGGGTGGATAATGACGTCGAATCGAATCAGGGATTCCACTCGCACGCATATTGTGTCATCTCTAACTGTTTCCGGAGCGACGACTTGGATGCCGAGAAAAACCCTACGAGCGCGGCACATGAAGTTCATGGGATTTAGAGTGATATAATTAACTCACCGAGACTGAGGCTGTTGAGTTTGGACTCCCAAAAGTGGATCCAATTGGGGTATCAGTGACAATGCGTCGCCCCATCCCATGCCGAGATTCCAATCATAAAATCCATTCGGTTGCAGAGCTGTATCCAAGTTTATGACATCACTTGGATTCCGACCATCATCTGCTGTTCAAATTAGACAGGCAATCAAGCAACTTGACGCGTACCGTCTCCTATGCCAGACATGGAGCGCCGAAAGATAGTCTCGGAGTCGAAAGAATTTTTGCGATGAAGGAGAGAAACGTAGTGGACTGGGGAGAGTAGGGCTCCAAGGAATATGGCGTGCTAAGCTGGCAAGGAATATAAACCTCGAGGTCTGGTACTGCATCGTCGCACACAAGGGTCATTGAATGCAACAGCCCGACTCGTGGCGTGACATTAACTGGCCGCCAGCAGCGAGATTGCGTTCCTGAAAAGGGTTTCAGAGATTGGTCGAAAGCAGTTTTGCTTCACATTCTTTTGTTAGAGTACGGCGTTCCACCCTGGAACCCAACCCGTTTCGAGTCGATTGTGGTTGGGCGCAACTTGGATCTTTGTGATCTTTGTGTATCATGAATTAAAGTATAATTTAACTACACAGATACACAGTGGCATACAAATACAGAACATACTGCAAGCGACATTATATTTAATTGATCGAAGATTTCCATCCCAGCATCCCTGTGTCCGTGATTGACGTTGGGGCGCATTCAATACTCTCAGCAGAAGTCGAGGCAAGGCTGACTAGACGCTGAAAGCGTCTCTTGAGCGTGGAGAGATGGAGACAGTGTGTCGATTGAAGATAGTAATGCAGAATATGATTTAGGGCGAATTCTGGTGTCCACCTGTCGAAAAGCGTCGGCCACCTTAGCTTTACATGTCCGCCCGGGGCTGGGCGCTCACCATAACCTCGGGGGAGTCGTGTCGTTCTGGCCTTGCGCTGCGACTCACGCTGTAGGTGATGGCTGAAGACATGACCTTTGCTACAAAATAAAGGTAATCTTTGAATACATCTCCTCTATATAATACCGTTGGAAGACATTGTGGAGTGGGTCCAGAAGCCAGCGCAAATACCAGCGAGAGCTGGCGTAAACCTCAATTGAGGTCCCTGTCAACCAAGCCGCGTTTCAAACAACACTTAACGATACAATATTTGGTGTCTCTCGTCGTATCAACCCATGAATGTAACCGTTACACCTTGAATGTACCAAATCCCAGCTGAACTCTTCTCCCCAAAGTTGCATCGGGATACATGGGAGGTGAGGGCCGGCAATTTGACAAAGCAATAGACAGTTGGAGAATCTCAAGACCGGTTCCTAAGGGCCCTGAGTTTGTGCCCAATTGCAGTTTGGGTCCCAGCATCTACTCCGTGATTCCGACACGGGCAAGGACGTCTCGAAAGACTTGAAAGAAAGAGTGAGAGGGGTTTGGTGTGAATAGGGTCTATGTGCTGTATATGCGGGTGGAAATGAACCCACTAACACAGACCACGATTCCGGCCTTTGCATCTTTTGCGAGTCCCCGGGAGTGGAGCCACAAGTTTGTTTAGCAATAGTGTGGCCGTGAGTTGAGTTGAGTTGAGTCGAGGCCTTCCGCATTTGGCTGACTCATGAGTCAATTGGCCAAGTCGAAATAAACAAAGAAAGCAGCAAAAAGTACTAGAAATTTTAAAAAAATTGTACGAATACTAGATATGTTTGAATACGGGGGAACGTATTAGAAACGTTAGTTCCATTACAGTGTAAAGTAGAGTGCTATATAGCCAACAGACGAAACACCGGCAAAATGAAGCACACGCGAGACGGATAGAAATGGATATTAAGATGGAGACTAGGGATAAGCGAGGCGGATATAAGACGGATGCAGGACAAATAGAAAACGGAGCCAAATAGACCCTGGTAAGGAGGACGTGCAGGGTACCAATCTCCGACAAGATATCTAACCACTATATACAATTTCATCACTCAAGTAATCGTCTTCGCCATCCTCCTCTGCACGCACGAGCCGAAATAGCATTGATATCATGTTCAGGTATGCCCATAGGCTAGACCGATTATGGTGTCTTAATAGCTGGAGTACGCACTGAGAGATCTAAACCCTCTTTATGTGCTCCTAGAGTGGGTAGGAGAGCTTGGAATACATTTGCATCGACTCACAACTCACGATTCACAGTGGCTAGAGTTACCCAATTGGTGTGAGAACTGACGGAACAAGACTATACATGAGTATGAGGTCTGGGACCACGACGATGATGCAGACTCACCCCTGGTTTCGTTGTGCAGATCGGAACGCAAAGAAACCACCGAACCGCCGGTGCTGCAAAGGTGTGAAATGTAGCAATCTTTTTGTGAGTATGACGAGCCCAGCGGGCGTTCGTCTTTATGGATCGGGCGGTGGATGCAAAAAAACTAAGTTTGGACGGAAGCCTAATTCTTTCAACCAGGCCACTGGACTATTCGACTCCCACATTCCGTACACGGGCTTACTCTTGATAGTGAAAAGGTTTAGATTGTATCAAGAGAGGCATTGGATCAGTTGACAACATCACAGGAACATCGGCATATATGGGGTTCATACGAAACTGATTCTTTGAGATGAAAGTAGCTCAATGATTTCAAACACGACCGAGCCGCTCAGCCCGTTCCGACATCAGGCTCCAGAAATCCCTGTAACAACGGTACCGAGTCAGCACAGGAAGGGCAATGTTGGCGTGAACGCACTCAAGGGTAGGCGAAAGTGGATTCGTAGCCCACTGGATCAGTTGCTCGGTATAAGCATCGCGGCGTGCCTGCGCTTGTAATTCTGCCAGCCTGGTTGCGACCGTCATTCCCGTCTCCTGCTCGAACCAGGCGACGAATCCCGCGTCTTTGATCCATATCCATGGTGAAATGTTCAGGTTAGGTGGCATCCTCTGCGAAAGGGGAGGGAATGGCGCTTCTCTCAAAGGGGAGTTCGCACCCAGGAACGCTTCAAAAGTGAAATGACGGGCGATCGCCAGGCGGAGACTCTCCATGAGTTGGATTTGATCTTGAAAGCCAAATGCGGTCATTTCACCAACGATGAAGTTCCACCTCGGGCACGGTGGCTCATTCCGAAGGGTGGCAAGTGCATTGGCGGCGCACTTGTGAAACACTTCGTACCCTTTCAAGTTGCAGCGCACTATTTGGGCGTCTTCTGTTGCAAATGGGTCAGGGAGGTGGATCTGGACCTCCGTTACTAGGGGACACGTAAGACGGGTCAGCCGGAGGCGCGGGACATTGCTGGGAGGGGCTCCAGGAGCATAGTCAAGCTCGATTTCCACAAATAGGTTCTTCGAGTCCACATCACGAGCCCGCGTAAGGGACAGCTGGTATAAGGCCCACTCCTAATTCAACCGTTGAGGAATATGGATGACATATGAAAAGGAAACTACATACCAGGACTGGTTTATAGACCACGAACCAGCGATTGATATGCGCACGCAGTCTCTTTGCATCCGGATCAGTCACGACGACTGCGCTTTTGTTGCAGCAGATGAGTTTGTGAATCTGCCAGTGGGCTTTTTGACACTCTTTACTCTGTGGTTACTAATCAGTACGTCCCAAGTTCGGTAGCGATGCGATGAAGCAATGCTCTGACGTACGCAGTACGGAAATTCAACGCCACGCTCGGCACAGCGCGTGCATTTCTTGAGGCGTGAGCCGAGATGAGACGCGTCTATAGCGCATTTCATGCACCTCCGTACGATACCTCTGCCAGACGCCATTTTACGATTACGTAGTGGTGATGCCGTCCAGGGTTCAGTGCGGCCGCCGCTCGGTGTAAAGCTGAACGCCCGCTGTCCCGCAAAGCAAGTTGTCATGTTGACTCGTCGGCTTCCAAGGTTAAATCGGAGCAGAGTGGATTCAAATAGAATGGTTTGGTGATGGCATACGGTTGCACGCCAGACAAGAAAGCAGGAATTGAGCCTTCCTGGAGAGGTTGGGCTTTGCAGAAGTGCCCTTGTCTTGTTATTGGGCCTTGAAGCATCTGAGATACTGTGTAATATCACTTGTTCACGACATTGTAGGGCTGACTCGCTACGTAGTTGTAAGCAACGTTGTGTGTACGCAAGATGCGGCAACCGGTCAGGCCCATTCGTGGCCCATTAATAAGAGAGCACACGAAAGTCAATTGCTTACCAAGTAGAACGAATGAGCTGGGCTGAGACCCCATGTATTATATCGTTCAAAGTAACACACCAATCGCAATAGCCGCTCAACACGAAGGTTCTGACCCTCAACTGACCCTCAAAGGTTGTACTTGTCTGAAATATCCACGGTGATTATGAGCTGGAAGTCAAGGACATACGAGAGATGGTAAGTAACACAAGAAGCGGGTTACTTTGTTCTGACCAAACAAGAAAAAGGAAGAAGGGCAACCCAGAGTGATGGGTTTATAACCTCTGACCCGACCCTGGCTTCACTTTGTTCTCGGGACCAGTTGTGGCAAAAGCTCGGGTTATTCGGTCACGACACTTGTTAATAAATGTATCTGGTCCCAGGTTCGGCCAATCTACTTCTTCCAATTGGCACTTTGACATTCTAAGCACGGGCCGTGCATGTGCAGTGCAAGACTTCTCGTCCCATGACCTCGACGGCACGGAACAGCAAACATATTTTAAGATGATCACGAGTCTGTATACTCTACTATTTTCAGTATTCTCTGAGAGTCTGAGTCAGCCCAACAGGCAGGCTCTCTATGGCAGTAGACCTTGATGGCGATAGCGCATGAATGCCCTGTTCAAATTTAAAATTTAACCTGCCTAGTACCTGCCATTTACCTGCCGCTTTTTCCCATGTTCAGTGGCATTGTTTATTTGGCTCCATTTTTTGTCAGTGCCTGACTGCCGCCAAAATGGTCACCATCCTCGTCTCCGCCTTTGCCCCCTTCTCGACACTCACTCTAACACTCCCACCGTCTACTGAGCTCGGGAATCTCGTCGACTTGCTTCTGGACAAGTATTCAGCACTGCCCGCTTTTGCCAACCTCCGACTTGCGCCTATTTCGAGGCCATGTGCGGATCCTGCTACCCAACTGTCGGAGCTGATTGAAGAAGGGGACAACGGTAGAGACGACTTGGTATCCTTTAGGCTGTATGCGCCCGTCTTAGGTGGCAAGGGTGGTTTCGGTTCGCAGCTGCGTGCAGCGGGCGGGCGAATGAGCAGCCAGAAGACTAGCAACAACGATTCGTGCCGCGATCTTTCTGGAAGAAGACTGAGTACCCTCAAGCAGGCGAAGCAGTGAGTCCTTGCCTATCTTGCACGGTGTTGCATACTCCCAACGCATCATGCTGACTCCTTCTCCTCCTGCGTGTAGATTAGCAGCTTACTTGGAAGCTGAACCAGAACGTAAACAGGCAGAAGTAGAAGCACGCAAAGCCAAACTGGAAGCCCTGGAGAAACGGCTTGGCCTCAACGCTGGCGGAAGCAAGGACCTCGATAAGGACGGGAAACCTGTACTCAGTGCAGGTGTCAAACGTGCAAGGTTTGATGATACCGAGTACCTCGAGCAGAGCCAAGTGATTAAGGAGAACGTAAAGAGTGCTGTTATGGCTGGTAAGCGCTTGCTATCGCCACGTGTTAGTTGTGCTGACCTTGGATGCCTTAGGTCTGCTCAAGAAGAAGAAGAAAGCAAAGACTGAGAGTAATTCCCCTCCTGCGCCTTCGACTTCGACTTCCACAGACAAACCTACGAAGCCTAGTACCACTGCACCTGTACCTAAGGCCAAGACTGAAGTGCCTAAAGTCCTGGAAACGGTTGCGGCTGCCTGAAGAGCGGCTCTCGGGACGATTTTCTGCCTTCATAAGCAGTGTACTTTGCTCGTAGCAGCTTCTTCAAGCTTGTTTTATGCTAATATATTCGAGTCTCGAACACATGACCAACCATGGAAAGTACGCGTCGTTTGAAGCAGACCAGTCCCCAACCAAGACGAATTCAGCCGTAATACGTACCTGGTTCCTACAGACCCGATTACTTGGCGGTTCACGAACTTTTACATTTCCTGTGGCCTCCATTTTTATCGCATAGTACAGCCAATGAGAGACGAAGGCGAGGTGTTTATATTTCCCATCATTTCACTCATTTCATCATCATTATGCTGACCCTTCCAGACAGTCAACCTGGTCCTTGGACAAATTATCGGATGCAAGGGTGTTACTGTAATACAACTGAATCCCTGGTACAGACTGTTGGCTAAACTGGCAGCACGCAGAATGAAGATGGTTGACGCGGTTGTGGGTTCTCATTGCCCGTCTATAGTAAGAATACCTTAGTCCGCTGATGGTTCTCCGTTAGCAAAGGTTGCTGCGACGAGCAAAGGAAATACAAGCGTGGCATCTGCAAAGACCTGGTCGGATACTCAGCAACCCCGCGCACATGAATGGTGGTAATGTACCTTAGCAGTCTCGGCACCAGCTCGTATCTTCCCCCACGAAACCGCCTCATCGGGTCGCGCCCCAGAGTCCGATCCGTCAAACTCCTGGCCAGTATTGATATACACCGAGTAGTCCGCTCCGTTCCGCTATAGTTCTGATTGTCAATACAATACCAAATGGTGAAGGTTGAGTTCAAACGTACGAAAAGCATAGCGTTCGCAATCTGGTGCTTACATACCCCTCCACCGAGGATGATCATCCCAGCCCGCTTGGCCTTGAGGGCGATATCATTGATCCGGCGGATATCACTGACTATATCTATCACCAGTCCTGGGTTCTTGTACGAATGGAAATAGATCATGTCTCCGAGTGAACCATCCGTAAGGGCTGGGCAGAAGACGGGTATATTGTTCTACAAGCCGAATTAGCAAATCCTAGCAGGGGAACATAGAATATAGTGCCTTGTACGCCCAGTAGTATACTGATTCCTCATTGTTTATCTCCTTACCTAGCCGGTGGATTATGGTTGAAGGAGCCCAAACCGTCCCCTGAGTCTTCTGCTCCTCAAGCATCTGATCAAGGATAGGGATGACCCAGTCCTCAAATGCACAGTAGTTGTCGTTTGGCACGACGAGGTTTCCAATCCGGTTCAAGCCTTTCTTACGGAGGGAAGCACCGTCAAGATTGAAATCCGCGAGGTAGGTCTTCCCCAAACACTTGATGAAGTCTTCTTCAATGCCACCTGCGGTGGTGACGATAACAGATACGTGGTTGTGCTGTGCCAAGAAGCGGAATATTTCGCGCAGGCCTGAGGACATGAGGTTGCTTGTGAACCCAAGGAAGATGGTGCACTTTGTAGATGCGCGGATTTGCGGGTCTAGTAGGTCTTCTGATTCATCTGGGGCGATTGGTACGTCCGAGAGACGCCATCTGCGCTGATCTATCAGTCGGAATCCGATCTCGTGTAAAGGGGAATGTAGGTGACGCGTACCATGTTCTGAGTGATATTCACGGCTGTGGAGAGGCTTGATGCTTGGAAGCCGATCTTTTGGTAGCTCAATAGGAGCTCTGTGAGGGAGAGTGGTTTAGTGAGATCGGGACCTTTGATTTGAATTGCATCTTCTGGGAGTGGTTCAGATTGAACGAGGACTGCAGCAGCCGCCGACGCTGGGACGCTTGACATGGTAGAGTATACAATGGAAGTGGAAGCCCGCTGCGGCGAAATTTCCTGACAGGTTGATGGGGTAGATAATATAATCATCACAATAAGAAATTGCACATTATGAGTGAGTGAACCACGTCTAAATATTTCGGGCCTTCTCGTGTTTGTGCACAGCAGGCTGA
>Ga0307514_10005046_pt1 | contig 11942 bp, 8 predicted proteins | sample 16_EM_MG_FD_203088 | JGI IMG/M metagenome (GOLD analysis project Ga0307514, IMG submission 203088) | Populus trichocarpa ectomycorrhiza microbial communities from riparian zone in the Pacific Northwest, United States - 16_EM | ecosystem: Host-associated > Plants > Roots > Unclassified | place...
TTTACCCCACCCAAAATATTACTTGGCAGGTATAAAAGTTCCCATTACCACCTGATACTATCAGTTAATAATCTCGCATTAGAGAAAAATACTAAATGCAAGGTTGTAGCTATAAGTATCAACAGAAACAGAATAGAAATCTTCTGGGTGAACGAGGCAGTATGTGTTCCATAGTGCTCAATTCTGGAGAGAACATTGCGTGAAAATGACGATAGTTACGTACTAAATACACCATTGTATTGATTGATGCAGACTGCAGTATATATTGAAGACACAGTATCAATTGTAGGCAAACAAGGTAATTAGATACACTGCATTTAGAAAGCTGGATATATCTAGTTGTCAGATAATGTTGATAAATAATAGAATGTATATATGGTAACCTCTGAAGATTAATGACCTCTGTCTGTGATCACTACTGATACGGACTTCTGTGAAGGTTTAATATTTACTCATCATATTTAATTGCACTGCATTAGAGATTAATAAAATTGTTAAATTGAAACAATACTAAAGGTATCTTTCAACAGTGAATAAGATTTTACTGGATGTTGAATTAAATCCATCAACTGATACAATGTTGTCATTCATAACGCATAATTCAGTTGTTCATTTGTTTTGAATGTGAATATTATTATCAGCAGATTATCCAAAGATCCTTTCAGTATTGCATCATATAAATATGCTGTCCAGTAATGAAACTATCCACATTGAAAATCATTCACCATCATTGAAGATAGCAATATGTTGTTCCGATCCAATACAACGATCTTTTGTCGAACCCTAGTGTGCATATGAGTCTCAGTGCATTATGTAGACATCAATGTTGTATCATACAATAAATAGTACTTTCTATTGTTCAGAGGTGATACTACAGTCATGTGTTCAATTTGAATGTGAATACTAGTATCAGTAGATAATGGAAATAGAATTTTGGTATCATAATTTCTCAATATGCTGTGCAGTAAAGATACTAACAACTTGGTAAATGTTTCTTCTCATTTCTAGCAACAAATATGTCGTTCAGAACTGATATTACAGTCATTATTCAATTTGAATGTGAATACTACTATTAGCAGCTCATGCAATATGAATTTTATTATCATATTCTGTATATATGCTATCCAGTAAAAATACTAACAAGTTTCGAAATCTTAACTCACCTGTGCAGATATGATTAAGGTGCTGAGATCTGATACTCCAGTCATTTATCTAATTGCAATGTGAATACTGATATCAGGGGAAAATGCAACCAAGATTTTGGAAACATATTTTATAAATATGTTGTCCAGTAAAGATACAGACAACTTGGTAAATGTTACTTCACCAAGGAAGGTAATGCTATGTCATGGAGAGCTGATACTACGGTCTTTCATTTAATTTTAACTCGAATACTAGTATCCCTCGAGAATTTCTACATAATTTTTGAATCGTATTGTACAAATATACTATCCAATAAGGATACTGACAACTTAATGCATGTTGCTCCGCCTATCCAGATACAGATATGTGGTTGAGGTATGATACTACAGTCATACATTTATCAGAAATGTCAATAATAGCAATAGTTGATATGCCAAGTGAGCTTTAGTATCATAGTTTCTATACATGCTATCTAATATAATACTAACTTTGTGAATGTTTCATCAGGTATCCAGATACAAATATGTCATGGAGAACCATTACAATACCCATTCACTGATGTTGAATGTGAATACTAGCATCACTCGAAACTGCTATAATAATATTTCTATCGTATTGTATAAATATGCTGCCCAGCCAAGACACTATCACCATGCTAATGCTTCTCCACCTATCGAGATATCAATCGATCCTTGTCAAGCGTAACTACAGTCATGTATTTATTCCGCATGTGAATCATAGTAACGGTGGATAAGACACAGTCAATCTTAGTATCATAGTATATAAATATACTGTCCAGTCAGGATACCAACAACTTGCTGGATGTTATGTCACCTAGCCACATATCAATATATCTTTAAGAACTCCTACTACAGTCGTTCTTCTATTTCGAATGTGGATGCTAGTATTGGTGGAAAATGAAAGTATAATTTTTGTACCATATTGTATTAATATGCCGTCAAGTAACGATATTAACAACTGAAGAAATGTTACTTCACTTAGCAGATACAACTATGTTTTGGATATATTTTTGAATGTCAATACTCATACCGGTGGAAAATACAATGACCATTCTAGTATCAAAGTTTTTTTTTTTTTGAATATGCTTTCCAGTAATTATACTAACAACTTCGGAGAGGTTACTCCAGCTATCCAGAAACAAATATATCATTCAGAAGTGATATTACAGTTATCTTTTGGATTTGAATCTGAATACTAATATCAGTGGCTAATGCAAAGAGATTTTTGTTCACTTATTTTGTATATACGATGGCTGGTGACGATAGTATCAACTTGGTAAATGTTACGTTATGTATTCCGATAAAAGTATATTGTTGACAAATGATACTACTGTCATTCATCAAATCTTAATGTAATTACTAGTATCTCTTCAAAATGGAAATAAAAATCTAGTATCATACTGTATTAAAATGCTGTCTGGTAAAGATACTAACAACCTATTAAAGGTTACTCTACGTATCCAGACAGGATTATGTCATTGACAACTGATACTACTGCTGTTTATTCAATTTGAATATGAATACTAGTATCAGTGGATCATGCAGACAACATTTTTGTATCCTGATTTAGATATATGCTGTCCAGTCAGATACTAACAACGTGGAAAATGTTTCTTCAACTATCCAGATACGAATATTTTTTTGAGAGCCAATACTACGGTTGTTCTATTAATTTGATTGCAAATGTCAATCTCACTGGAAAATGCAAAGAAAATGTAAATATTATGTAGAATTAATATGCTGTCCATTCACGATAATGACAACCTACTCGATGGGACTGCATCCATCAAACAAGGAATATCGCTTTGAGGACTGATACTGCAGTCATTGATTTTATTTGAATGTAAATACTAGTATCAGCCGATCTTGCAAAGCGAATTTTTGTAACATATTTTATATATATCCTGTCCAGTAGGATACTAACAACTTGTTAAATGTTACTTCACCTTGCCAGACATGAATATGTCGTTGAGAACCAATACCACAGTGGTTCATTTGATACGATGGTGTATACTAGTATCACTTGAAAATGCACATGAAATTTCTGTGTCATGTTGAATTAACATGCTGGCCAGGAAAGATGGCAACAACTTGGTGAACGTTAATCCACTTATAGAGACACGAATATATCCTCCAGACTTGATCCTACAGTTGTTTGTTTAATTTGCATTTGCATACTTGTATTACTGGATAATGCAATGATAATTTTGGTATCATAGTTTACAAACATGCTGTCCAGTAAAATACTACCAACTAGGTTAATGTTACTCCACCTATCCTGACAGGATTATCTCATTAAGAACTAACACTTCAGTCAGTAATTCAATTTGAATGTGAATACGTGTATCTGTGGCGAATAAAATGTTAATTTCAAAGACTGTTGTGCAGGTTCAACTAGGACATATGCAGGGCTAAGATGAGTCATTGTTAAAGCATATTAGCACAATTCGAATCGTATCTAACACCTGGATCTGTTTTCTTCATCTGGGTGGTATCATTCTCCCCAATAATGAAATGTTTGTGTATTGTTATCATAAATACAATATCAATTGAAACGATATGCACCAAAGTACATATACTAACATTCAGTACAGTTCAATTTGCAAATACTAAAGTAAAATCAATACTACTTCCAAAACTACATCACACTAACAGAAAGCACATATTCAAACCCAATTAATGCTACATTCCATTACAGATCGAAATCCCCTTGGAGGCTTTCATACACCTTTTCCCTCACCATATTTTTCACCTTGTCCTTCTATGCCTCCATAGTATGCTTGCTATTTTCCATTTTGGCTTTGAGTTCAGCAATCTCCTTGTTCTTTGAATCCAGCTCCTCCTTCCGTTGCTGTACATGGGTTTTGCAGTCATTGTACTTTGCGCTCAAACCTTTCAAAGCAGAATCCAGCTGAGTATTCTTGTCTTTTGTAGTCTGATTTTCCTGGGTCTGGATTTGCAAATACGTTGATACTACTTGGATCTGTTTTTGCAAATCAATGACTTCATGCTTCAGCTGTTGAACTTCGTCAGGATTGCTATGGGGATACAGAGCCATATGCTCTATGATTCTGGACCTTGCATATCCCTCCAACATCATATCTAAAATTTTGTTTAGTTAGTATCAACATTATCCACTAATAAAGAGTAATTATATTATTGGATAAGTTACCTGTAGCAGACTTCATGTAGGACGCCTGAATGCTCTTTTCGCTTCTGAACTTGCCAGTATGAAATACTTCATCAGTGACTGCACTGGAAATGTGTGTGGGAGGCTGGAGGTCTTTTGGATGACCATCCAGTACCAAGGCAGGGGGGGCTCTGGTGGGATTGAGTGCACAAGCTGGTTGACCACCAGATAGCCCAGTAACATCAATGACTGGGTTGAGATTGATGTGGAATGGGGGAACAGGATCTCCACTCATAAATGCATAGTCTCTGGCACTTTTAACTGTATGGTGAAAGTATTAGTATCATACTGTTTTACATATTATCAGGATAATCAATGAATATACCTTCTGCTCCTCCCCAATTCTTGATAGCCTTCTTCTTTCCTTTGCTTGTAGCATGCCCTACCACTTCTTGTCCAGCAACATGTTGTGGTGAAGATTGTTTTTCCTCAGTAGCATCATACCATGAAGATACTGGAATCTTCAAAATTGCAGAATGTCTGATTTCAACTGTTTCCATTGAAGTGGTGGCAGGCACTATACGTAACAACCCAAGAGCTTTAGTAAGATATGTTGATACTAATAGAAAAAAGTGAAATACTAACATGTTTCTGTTGTGTTTATAAGGTTAGTATCTGAAATACTAGTACAGATAAAGAACATTCTGTTACTTACCATCAATCATTTTTTCAATTTCCGTGTGCATTACATCTACAGTTGTTTCAGTCTGCTGAATAGCAGTGATATCCTCCTCTGCAATCTGACTTTGTTCATCAGGTGAATATATTTCCACCTCCTCTTCTTCAGATGTTGGTGTCCCACTGAGCTCATCATCTGAAATATCTATAAATTCAGAAGACTTTGGTTTATTACTCTTTCTAACTCTCCTGGCTTTGTTTGATCTCTAGTATCTTTTAGTATTGTCATGGACGACAAGAATTATATGATACTAACAGTTGCTTGCTCTGGGGAAGATTGTACATTGCTGTGGGATCTCTTGCTGGATTCCTCAGACTGTTTAGTATCGTCAATAGAAATATCTCCAGTCTAAATTATTAGTTAGTATTCTAGTATTTTTTTTGGTTGTTAAAAAGGAAATACTAACATCTGTTTGGGCAAAAATGTTGCCAGTCTGCAAAAATCTCAAGAAGTCCTCAGAGTTCGATAAAAAGATGTGGTTCAAGACTGATACTACAGTAATTCACTTAACTCGGATTTGAATACTAGTATCATTGGATACTACAAAGTAAATTTTCGTATTATATTCCAACAATATGCTTTCCAGTAAAAATACTAACAGCATGGTGAGTGTAACTATACCAGACCGGATAGGAATACGTGGCTCTAAACTAGTACTACAGTCGTTTACTTGATTCGGATACATATACTAGCATTGGTGTATAATGCACAGATAATTTTCATATCATATTATATACACATGCTGTCCAGTGAAGATACTAACAACATGTTGAATGTGACAATGCCTGAACAGATAAGAATGTGTGGTTCAAAACTGATACTAGAGTTGTTTACTTCATTCGGGTTGGTATACTAGTATTGGTAAATAATACAGAGCTAATTTTCGTATCATATTGAACAACTATGCTGTCCAGTGAAAATACTAACAACATATTGGATCTAACTATACCTGACCAGATAAGAATACATGGTGCAAAACTGATACTACAGTCTTTCACTTAATTCAGATTTGAATGCTAGTATCGGTGGATACTGCACAGCTAATTTTCGTATTATATTATAAAAATATGCTGTCCAGTGATGATACTAAAACGATGGTGAATGTGACTATGGCAGACCAGATAAGGATATGTGGTTCTAAACTGATACTACAGTTATTCACTTAATTCAGATTTCTATACTAATATCTGTGGATAATGCACAGCTAATTGTCGTATCAGATTATACAAATATGTTGTCCACTGAAGATACTAACAACATGTTGAATGTAACTATGCCTGACCAGATATGAATATGTGGTTCAAAACAGATTCTGAAGTGATTCACTTATTTGGATTTAATTACTAGTATCGGTGGATAATGCACAGCTCATTTTTGTATCGTATTATAACAATATGCTATCCCGTACCGATAGTAACAATATGTTGAATGTAACTATACCTAACCAGATATGAATATGTGGTTCAAAACCGATACTACAGTCATTCATTATGCAGATTTGAATACTAGTATCAGTGGATAATGCATAGCTAATTTTCATATCATATTATAAACATATGCTGTTCAGTAAAGATACTACCACCATGTTCAGTGTAACTATACCTAACCAGATAAGAATATGTGGTTCAAAACTGATACGGCAGTCATTGACTTAATTCGGATTTGAATACTAGTATCGGTGGATACTGCACAGTTAATTTTTGTATCTTATTGTATGAATATGTTGTCCAGTAAAGGTACTAACACCATGTTGAATGTAACTATACCTGACCAGATACAAATATGTTGTTCAAAACTGATACTAGAGTAGTTCACTGAATTCAGATGTGAATAGTAGTATTGGTCGATAATGCACAGCTAATTTTCATATCATATTTTACACATAGGCTTCCAACTGAAGATACCCAAAACATGCTGAATGTAACTACGCCAGACCAGATACGAATATGTGGTTCAAAACCGATACTACAGTCATTCACTTATTAGTATTTGAATGCTAGTATCGGTGGATAATACACAGCTAATTTTCGTATCATATTATAAACAGATGCTGTCCAGTAAAGATACTAACAACATGTTCAATGGAACTATAGCTGACCTGATAGGAATATGTCATTCAAAACTGATACTACAGTCGTTCACTTAATTGGGATTGGAATATTAGTATCCGTGGATTCTGCACAGCATATTTTTGTATCATATTCAAAAAATACACTGTCCAGTCCAGATACTAAGAACATGTTGAATGTAACTATGCCTTACCAGATACCAATATGCAGTTCAAAACTGATACTACAGTCGTTCACTTAATTCAGATTTGAATAATAGTATTGGTGGATAATGCACAGCTAATTTTCATATCATATTGTACAAATATGTTGTCCAGTGAAGATACTAACAACATGTTGAATGTAACTGGGCCTGACCAGATACCAATATGTGGTCCAAAACTGAGACAACAGTCATTCACTTATTCGTGTTTTAATACTACTATTGGTGGACAATGCAAAGCTAATTTTAGCATCGTATTATAAAAATATTCTGTCTAGTAAAGATACTAACAACATGTTGAATGTTACTATACCTGACCAGAGAAGAATATGTGGTTCAAAACTGATAATAGATTCTTTCACTAAATTTGGAATTGAATACTAGTATCAGGGGATGCCGCACAGCTAATTCTCGTCTCATATGATAAAAATATGCTGTCCGGTGAAGATACTAACAACATGATGATTGTAACTATGCCTAACCGAGCTAGGAATATGTGGTTGAAAACTGATACTACAGTCGTTCACTTAATTCGGATTTGTATACTAGTAATGGTGGATAATACACAGCTAATTTTCTTATCATATTGTACAAATATGCTCTCAAGTGAATATAATGACAAGATGTTCAATGTAACTATGTCTGACCAGATACGAATATGTGGTTCAAAACTGATACTACAGTCATTCACTTATTCGTAATTGAATACTAATGTCGGTGGATAATGCACAACTCATTTTGGTATCATATTATAAACCTATGCTTTTCAGTACAGTTGCTAACAACATGGTGAATGTAACTATACCTGACAAGATAAGAATATGTGATCCAAAACTGATAGTACAGTTGTTTACTTGATTCTGCGTTGAATGCTAGTATCGGTGGATACTGCATGGCTAATTTTCGTATCATATTATTGAAATATGCTTTCCAGTGAAGATACCACCAACCTGTTGAATGTAACTATGCCTGACAAGATATGTATATGTGGTTCAAAACTGATCCATCTGTCATTGACTTATCCAGATGTGAATTCAAGTATCAGTGGATTATGAACAGTGAATTTTCGTATCTTATTATACAAGTATGCGCTCCAGTACAGATACTAACAACGTGTTGAATGAACTATACCTGATCCGATACTCATATGTGATTCAAACCTGATACTACAGTTGGTCACTTAATTCAGATTAAAATACTAGTATCGGTGATCAATGCACAGCTCATTTTCATATCATATTATATGAATATGCTATCCAGTAAAGATACTAACAATATGCTGAATGTAACCATACATGACCAGGTACAAATATTTGGTTCAAAACTGATACTACAGTCATTCACTTAATTCGGATTTGCATACTATTGTCTGTGGACAATGCACAGGTAATTTTTGTATCATATTTTTAAAATATGCCGTCCAGGAAAGATAATAACATATTGTTAAATGGTGATCAACCTTTCCAGTTACGAATATGTCATGCAGAACTGTTTCCTCAGTCCTTGATTTAATAGGAATCTGTATATTAGTATCAGTCGATGATGTCAAGCCAAGTTTAGTATCGTGTACTACATATATCTGGTACAGTACAGATAATAAGAAGCAATCAAATGTTACTCCACCGGTCCAGAAATAAATATGTCAATTGGAACTGATACAACAGTGGTATATTGAGTTTGAATGTGAATACTAGTATTGCTGGATAATACAACGATTATTTTAGGACAATATTTTATAATTATGCTCTCCAGTAAAGATACTAACAACTTCCTATATGGTACACCACCTAGCCAGATATGTATCCATTGTTCAGAAATGCTACCACTGTCACTTATTCAATTTGACTGTGAATATTAGTGTCAGTAGATCATGCAAAGAAGATTGTAGTATCATTATTTGTAAATATACTGTCGAGTAAAGATACCCACAACTTGGTAAATGAATCCCCACCTGTCCAGATATGAATATGTTGTTCATAACTGATACCAAAGTTATTTATCCAATTCCACTGTAAATACTAGTATGTGTGGATAATGCAAACATAATTTTGCTATCATAATGTATAAAGATGCTGTCCAATAAAGATACTAACAACGTTGTAAATGGTAAACCACCTGTCTAGATAGGACTAGTTTGTTCAAAGCTGATACTACATCTGTTCATTCAATTTGAATGTGAAAATTGCTATCAGTGGATCATTCAAAGAAAATTGTTATATCATATTGTACAATTATGATGCCCAGTCATGATACTAACAACTTGGTAAATGTGATTCCACCCATCTAGTTACAAATATGACGTTGAGAATTGTTTCTACTGTCTTTCATTCAACTTGAATAAGAAAACTAGTATCAGTTGATCATGCAAAGACAATTTCACTATCATATTTAATATAGATGCTGTCCATTGTCATACTAACAACCAGGTAAGTGTTACTTCACCTATCCAGGAATCCATATGTCGCTGAGAACTGATATTACAGTCCATCAGTTCATTTGAATCTGAATACTTTTATCACTGGATTACGGTAGATGAATTAACTATCATATTTTATATCTATACTCTCCGGTCAGGAAACTTTCTCGTTGTAAAATTCCACTCTACCGATCCCATTGCAATTATGTCATTGATAACTGATACCTCAGTTGTTCATTCATTTGGGGTGTGAATAGTCACATCAGTACATAATGCGAACTGCAATTGACTTTTGTAGCGTATAAATATACTGCGCTGTATTGATACTAACAACTAGGTAAATGATACTGGACCTGTCCAGATACCAATATGGCACTGTTCAGACCTGATACTACAATCATTGACTCAATCTGGGTGTGAGTACTTGTATCGGTGGATTATGACAGCATCATTCTAGTATCATACAATCAATTGTAGTATATATCACTCAGTGGTGATACCACATTCATTTCTTTAATTTGAATGCGAATACTAGTATCAGTGGATAATGGAGAAAGATATTTTGTATCATATTTTTTAAATATGTTGTCCAGCTAAGATACTAACAACTTGGTAGATGCCACTCCACCTATCCTGATACTAATATGTTGTTCAGAACTAATACTAGGTCTGTGGAGTAGTGCAGGTCATGCAACCTGCAACTGCATGCTATGTGTTGCATGCACGTTACACCGCCATAGCATGCAGTTACAGGGGGTAGAAACAGGGGTCTGACCTGCCATAGCATGCAGTTGCAGGGGGCCTGACCTGCTGCCATAGCATGCAGTACAGGGATCTGACCTGCAACCATAGCATGCAGTACAGGGCTGTGAACTACTCCTGCCTATCTGGGATGCATTCAATCTAACCACCCACAATAAAAATTATCGCCAGCCTTGATGAGACTCAATCTTATACTGTACTATTTCTCCAGAATTTCACAATAGAGAGAAGGAATAATTAAAAGGGATTAGAGATAAGTATGAAGAGAGCATGATAACAAAATTTCAGACTGAGAATTGCATTATTGATTGAGTAGTAGTTAACTATGCCCAGGAACATGAACAAATATAACAAAAAAATGCGACAGGGGATGAGGTGGTGTGAAACCCCACGCAAAATATATCTTGGCAGCTCAAAGTTTCCCCATATCTGTTTCTCTGATTCATCAACAATTACATCATAGAGAGTTGAAATGCATAAAAGGCTTCGAAGACAATTATGAAGAGAAGCTGCTCACAAAGTTTCAGGGTGAATATCATAGTATTTGTTGAGTAGTTGATGAATTGGGATTGAAACATGGAACAAAATACTAACCAATGCAACAGGGGATAGAATAGAGTAGTAATCCACTTCATATATATCGTTCCAGCCCTGATGGTTCCACTCTCCAGCAGAAACAATGTGTCTAGAGTGGTACAATAGAGAGAAATACTAAATTAAGAACATTGCAGGCAAATATGAAAAGAAGCTGTTAACGAAGTTTTGGACAGAGATTACCATTTTTGTTGAGGTGTAGTTATTTTTGCCACGAAGCATGGAGGAAAATACAAAAAGATCCACCAGGTGAACAGAGGGCGCGATTGGCAGCATATGTAATGGCATCATACGTAATTTTGCTATCGTATTGTATAAATATGATGTGCATCAAAGATACCAACAGCTTTGTAAAAATTCCTCCAGCTATCCAAATATCATTATGTCGTTCAGGGCTGATACTGAATTCATTCGACTTGTTTTAATTTTAATACTAGTATTGGAGCAGAATGCAAAGATCATTCTTCTATCATTGTTAACAAAATCACAGTTCAGAAAAGATACTGGTAACTGTGTAAATGTGTCTCAACCTAACTAGATGAAACAATATCATTGGAAACTGATACTGCAGTCGCTTATTCAATTTGAATGTGAATACTAGTATCAGTGAATCATGCAAAGGTAGTTTTTGAATCATATGTTCAGATGAGATGACTAGTCAAGTTAATGTAAACTTGGAAAATGGTACTCCACCTTTCCAAATACGAATATGTCATTGACAACTGATACTACAGTCATTAATTCAATTTGACTGAGATTATTAGTATCAGTGGATAAAGCATACATAATTTTAGTATCATAATGTATAAATATGGTGTCCAGAAATGACACTGACCAGTTGGTAAATGATACTCCACCTATCCAGAT
>Ga0307514_10005047_pt1 | contig 11941 bp, 20 predicted proteins | sample 16_EM_MG_FD_203088 | JGI IMG/M metagenome (GOLD analysis project Ga0307514, IMG submission 203088) | Populus trichocarpa ectomycorrhiza microbial communities from riparian zone in the Pacific Northwest, United States - 16_EM | ecosystem: Host-associated > Plants > Roots > Unclassified | place...
TTCGTTGGAATACAGGGATTTATGAGTCAGGTCACACCTGGTCACGGGCGTCTGGAGCTGGATCTATGCACGAGATCTTTTCCCCCCCTACCTTATGTGTATCCAGTTTTGTTGCTGCGCAAAACTCAAGGTCTCCACGGTGATAGGTTGGGATCTGACCAACCGGTGTCCCATTGGTCGTTGCCAACGAGGCGGCCGATACACCGCGAGTTCGGAACACAACCCGCTCTGTCGAGGGGACTGCGGCGCAGGCAAGAGAGCGCCGCTTTCTGTGGAATTCGTATCCCCGTAATTCACTTCTACTGGTCTGTAGATCATATCTTCCGTCTACCGCAGCCTCAGGCTCGGAATTTTCCATCGGAACACCCCTACCCCTGGTACCTTGCTCAACTTGTTAGGCGATCGTAGAATGCAGCTTATGTCTGGAATCCTTTATAAGCCCAGGGTGAACTCGACGTCTCCCTCATCACTCCACTCGTCTAACTCAGCAGTTCCTCACTCCTTCAAACCTTCACTCCTTCAGATCCTCTACACTTGACATCTTCCAACATGATCTTCTCTACCATCGTAATCACCTCTCTGTTGTCACTCCTTTCTTTCGCTCGGGCCGCGGCGATTCCCGCTCTCAACGGCGTTCAATTCGTTTGCCCCGAATCCGACACGGCTGGAAACCCGCTCATCCAGCCTTCTCCAATCCCCAGCCATTCCCCACTTCCCACTCCGCCTAGCCAGGCCTCCCCGGTTCCCAGCCAACCTAACAAGCATACCGATGATGGAAAAACTCCCAACAAGACTTCCGACAACGGTAAAACTCCTTCCGATAATGGAAAGACTCCGTCCGATGGTGGCAAGCTACCTTCTGGTGACGACAAGTTCAAGTACCTTTTCTGTGCGTACACCGCGAATGATCACTGCGCCTATGACAAGGTAAGGGCGGATCGATGCTTGACTTGTAACTCGGCTCACGTTGGGATTTAGTCCACCGGTGTCCTGATCGCAGACCAGTCCACCCCCAAGCTCTGCAGCCCAACGGCCAAGAAGCTCTGAACCCGCCATATTTGAAGACGAAGGCGATCGACCTCGGGAAGGTTAGTGGTTGATCTGTTTCCCTTGCGACTGTTTGTCGATGCTTAGTTTGTGTAGGTGCCGCCGCATTGTTATGGGCATTCCTCGTTTTCAAGCTGTTCCACAGCCTTTAAGATACCTCTTACATCAGTGGATCCAAATCTCATTTTCTCCTTTTGCTATCATTCGATATAAGTGATAATAAGTGATAGTTAGAATCCCAAAATCAACTGAGTGCCCCCCTTCTCCACCCGCACTGGGGTAGCCAGCTTCCTCTTTTCCACACACGCCGTATCTGTTCATGCTATCAGAACAGCCCAATTCGCTCATCTTCTAGCTAAATACAATATAATGCTCCTTTGCTTCACTACTGGGTGAAGTCTCAGTCCGATTCTCTGGTCATTTCTGAAGGTCGACTTTCACTCCCACCCATTCAGCTCTCCCGGAGAAGATACACAGACCACGAGAGACTTCTTACACGTACAGCTTCTGAATCCCCTACTCCTGTGTTGAACACGGTGGCCAGGTTGCTGATCTCGATTCTTGGGAACGCTCGAATATTCCACCGCCGTGGTGTGGGGAGTCAGGGGATCGAATTATGCTGGCGGCTCTGCGAAAGGTTTCACGGGCCTGACATGCAAATGATATCAATTAGTCGAAGCCGTGGCTCTTGAAGCAATCAACCGCGGTTTTCCGTGTTGCGTCACATCGAATAGAAAGTTGTGCCTTTTAAGCAAACAATGCCACCCACGCTGCGCCGTGCTTTATGATGCCATGACCGTTGAGCGGTGGGAAAGGATGGCCATGCCATGAACGGGCAAAGTAAACAATCCATCGTGCAAAAAAATCAACCATCAAGAGATGCCTAGTGCCAGCATCCCCATCTCACAATCTGCACTTCTCGGTGCACTGGCATACCACAGCTTTGCTCTCACTCTCTACCCGTGTTTGGACGTATTTGGACAATCAATGTTGAGTTTTGATCACGCCGCGATCGACCCCGTGACGGGCTTGGACGTGCCAGCCCACGGTCATTGTAACGCCACTTATCCTTCTTTCACCACCGGATCTGCGTGGCCCTCAAACATCATTCGGCCATGGCTCTCATCGACTTTTATCAGCTCGCCGTCCTACATAAGCTGTCTCGCGACGATGGGACCGTTCTGTCCAAACCCTCGAATCCTCCCCTCATGCCTGCCACCAGATCGTCTGCTCTTTCATCATCCGTCAGGTTTGCCCCGACTACGCGATTGGAGCCGAAGACGCCGCAGCACAAACCCGATGCCACTCACTCGGCCCCGTTTTCAACTCCAATGGCCGCCGGGACGACCGTCCTGCCGAAGCTGGGAGCAGACACTGACAAACCCAAAAAATACAATTGCGACAAGTACGAACAGTACATCGCCCAAGATTTTGAACGCCACCGGGTTTTTGTCGACATAGACGTCTTCATGAAGCACGTTCTGCACGTTCCCGAGAACTGGGAGGAATTGTGGGGACGGACAATCAGACAAATTAAACGTGACCGGGACTTTGCGAAGGCCATCTGGGACTACACCCGCCATTGCGGAACCCAGGGTGTCCAGGAGCAGACGTTCTACCAACCCTTGGTGCATATTGCAAACACAATCCTCAAAATCTCGTCGTCGTCGTCGTCAGACCTCACCAAGCCTCTGACCCCCCAGCGCTACCTCAGGAACGACCCTAGGAACGTTTCCTGCGGAATGATGAACGATTTAAGTCCTGATCTCGTGGCTGTCCATCAGGAATCCCTGGACTCCTTCCAACCGGACGAGAAGGTGGAGGATAAGCTGCAGTTCTCGAACATAACGTGGGCCCAGCCGCTCCAGGTGCTGGAAGTCAAGCCGTGGGACAACGCCTTGGTCGACGGGTCGTGCATGCCGATGTTGAAGGCTGACGGTGAGTCAGTCGGTGCCTCCCGCGATGTCCTCGTAAAACTGATTGGAAATAGGGCGAGACCCACGAGAGAACCATGCCCGCGCCTTCACGCCATCACGGCATCCGAAGAAAAAGACAGCTCCTCAGGATATCTACCTATATGGAGGCGATAAAGTAGCCTCAGCCCCACAACCTGCTCTGTCTCGGAAGCGGCCCGCAGATGAACTTCCCGAGTTGAACCGGAAGACAGCGAAGGTGGATCACAGGTCGACTCCGGGCGGTCAACCACCCGAAAGTGAAAGTAGACCCGCACAGCCGCAGATAAAAGAGACCGAGAAGCAGAAGGAAGCGTATCTTCAGGTTGGACGGTATCTCCTCGAACAATTCTCCATCCCCGCCTTCCGTTCTCACGCAACCATCGGCCTCGTCGATCGCGACCGGATCCAGTTCTACCATGCAAACCACTCCGTCATCCTCGTGTCTTCTGCAATCAAATTCACGGCACGCGGCTGGAAGGACGGGTTAGACAAGTTTATCGCCATCGTGATCGCTTTCAGTCGCCTGTCTCTCCGCGACAACGGTATACTCCACAATCTCCACGATGGAGAGCTCTTCCGAGACAACGAGGAGTTAGTCACCTCTAATTTCGCCCGCGGCGTGATGCGGATGCAGAAGGGAAATAAGCTAGTGCTCGGAGGAGACGGGAAAACTGAGCAGTTCACGCTCGAGTATGGTGAGGTTATCTCTCACGAGCCTTCGCTTGCCGGACGAGCGACTGCAGTGCTCCATGCGAAGTCGAGTTCTCTGTGGAAGAAGCTCGATCTAGTCGTCAAGATCAGTTGGCCTGGGTCGGAGAGGGTCGCAGAGAACGAGTTCCTGACGAGGGCGGTGGAAATAGCGAACAGCAAACCAGGCGACAATTGGGCTCTCAAACACCTCCCTCAACTCCTGTTCTCTCAAGACGTCGTCTTCGGTTCGGATTCAACTCACGGAAAGGTCGCGAGCCTCTTCGAAAACGCCAAGTTCGTCGATGGAGAGCGCCCGCACACGTACGAGCGACGTACACTGCGGATCATCGTCCAGGAACGCCTGTATCCCCTCAAGACACTGACGAACGTGAAAGACATCGCTCAGGTTCTCCTCGATGTCGCTTGTGGTATTTGCTTTTATCCGTTTTTTGTTTACCACGTACTCACGCCAGTTCAGTCCACCGGTGGCTCTACTTGCACGCTGGGATTCTTCACCGGGACTTCAGTCCGAACAACATCATGTGTCGCATCGTCAAGGAGAAGAACAAGAAAGGAGTCACCGAGGAAAAGGTTTACGGAGTGCTGACCGATTTCGATCTTGCATCGTGGAAAAAGGATCTGGACAGCGATTACACGAAAACGTCGCAGCAGAGGACCGGGACCCCTCCGTTCATGGCCCATGGGTTGCTCGACGAATCAGAGGCCCTCCATCTGTACAGGCACGATGTGGAGTCACTATTCTACGTTATGCTGATCATGACAACGCATTACGAGATCCAACTTCCCACAAAGGGAAAGAAGGACGGAGGATTGCGCACGCGACGGGGGGTCGAGGAGTTGCCTTATCAACAGTGGTTCAACCAAGCGTCATATAGGACTCTTGCTTCCTTGAAGAATACTTTCTTCATGAAGCCGACCCATCTCAATCTGTCTCCGGCCTTCGAAGACTTTCGCGGTTGGATCCTGGGTGTCCGTCGTTCTTTTTTGAAAGGCTTCCGCGTTAAGCAGGACCACATCGAGCTTCAAGAGTACGCGGGAGAGGAGTCAGAGGATGAGGCCATGGGTACGTTCGACGACGAGACATTGGGGGGACACGTTGATTATTCCGCGCTAATCAACCCAGTTCGTAAGCTGAAAGGTAAACTTAAAGGGCTTATCATCCGCTATGACCCTCCGACTGGTCGAGCCAAAACTCGCCGTTAGGTCGACTCCGATGGGCAGTAGATACCTTTGCCATTTTCTTTTGACCTTAAGCATTGTTGTACTTTCTAGCATACCCGCACCATCGCATTTGTATAATACCATCAAACGTTGTTTCAAAGATGCTACTGCTCTTTTTTTCCCTGGCGCCGTTACAAGTCGAGGTCCCGTTACGGATATTGTAAGTTCCGAGACCGAACCTCCACGCCACGCAAGGTTGCCGATCGACTCGATCAGTGACTAGTGCGCAACTGGCTAAGGATTGTAAGAACTCAAGCCATCCACTCTCGCGAAGTCAACAAGCCGCAGCGCTTCGATTCCCTGGGCGGACCATCATAGCTCGATACAAAGTGTGGTGTATTTCGGAACTGCCGGTGGTGGTTTTATACAAGTTTGCGGAGTGAACCGACGTATAGTAACATTAGACCAGGACGTTAACGCATCAATCCCATAGCTCTAGCATAGCTCAGACGAAGGTGAGGAGGACCAAAAACCGAAGATCACAGCCGATCAAGTGAACTGAAGGATGCCCTGGTTGCGTTCAGGATCGTGCATCCTATGGACCCTGACAGCGTCCGTGATCGACACGTTCTGCATATCCTGGGGGGTTATGAGGATGTATTGTTTGCCGTCCGATGCCTTAGCGGTATCGATCTATAAGAAAAGGCACGCATCCGGAGTTAGGAAACGGAGTCAAGATGTTCCGCTGAGGGACTCACCATCATCTTCATGCTGATACGGCGATTGACGGCATCCATGAACACATCAAATTCGTCTGGGAGTAGATGATGAGCGTTGAGAGACCATATAAACACATAACGACAAAGCAAGCGCAACGGAGGGAGAACATACCAAGGCAACGAATCGGACATCCGATCGACTCCCAGAGTGCCAACAATAAACAGATGGTGGAGAACGATTTCTCTCCACCGCTCAGCGCCTTTGGATCCTTATCTTTAGCCCGGGTCTGAGTTGCGGCCATCTCTTCCGTTTGTACCTAAGGGTCGGAGAAGTGGAATCAGAAGCTAGGTTTCGGTGAACCCGCAGGGAGGTGGAGCCAAAATGGGACGTACTCGGAGTTGCAGAGTTTGATTGGTGTGGTCGAAGAGTACCTTGCCAAAGTACCCTCGATGGGCAAGATTGAACTGGAAGAACACTTTGCACCTCAGCGCAATGTGCCTCCTGAAATCGTGCCATCTGGCCAGACGAGCGTTGATCGCATTACTGAGCTCCTACGAGTCAAAAACGGAAGGAGAAACATATTAGTACTGGGCCTCTGACTTCGGCCGTCGACGAGACGCTTGGGTCCTCTGCAGACTCGAAACTCCGTACCTTGTTCAACGTCACCATCGTCTTCACTTCATTCACGGCAGTGTCGTAAGCCTTCTTGGCGCGAGTGAGCTCAGCTGTGATCTCTTCCACGGAAGCGCCCTGTTTACCCTCCTGTTTCTTCAGAGCCCCCTTCGCGCTTTCGAGTTTGCGTCCAACATCCGCTGAAGGCCGGGGGTCTTTGAACTCCGTAGGAGCCATTTCCTTGGCGGTCTTTGTCCAATCCTTGGGTACAGGCTCGGCAAAGGACACGGTGCAAAAAGTGATAAACACATACCACCAGCTCTCCTTCGGTCGTATTCGCTATCTGCTCAGCGTTGTTGATCGCAGCCTCTTCTTCCGTACGTTTTTTCCGATAATGCTGGACGTCGCTGGTTGCCTTTACGCGCTCCGTGGCCGCTTTCTCGACCAGTCCCTATCGCGGGAGTTGGTATCTCAACAGCAGAGCAGGCCGGAGGAAGAGCTTACCGTATGTTGCAGTTTGCGAGTTTCGAGCTCATCCGCTTGTTTTCTCAAATCATCGAACTCTGCGATCAACGGCTTGAGCTTGCGCTCTACCTCCGCCTTTTCCTCGGATATAGCGGCGAACTGGACTTTCATGTTCTCGATGTTGTCTTCGTATTCCTGTTGCAAGGTTATCAGTACGTTTCCGTGTGCGTAGTTTGCCAGGGGGGACAATGACCTTTTTGGTTTCTTCAAGGCCAGCGAGACCGGCAGGCAGTTCCTCATTAGCCTCGGCCTGGAGACGGCCGCACTCGCTCTTAGCGGTCGTTAGGTCTCGGTGCGCTTCTCCAGCAGCGCGCTATCGATACTCAGCATGAACACCATCAAACCCAAGGGAAGGAAGAGGTTTGCTTACCTTTGCTTCTTTAACCTCGCGCTCTAATCTGCGCCAAAGGTTTGTCTGTTCCTCCCCCTTCGCTTTGTGTTCGTTGAGGGCTTTCTGGGCTTCCTCCAACTCTTGTTGCCATGACCTGCGAGCAGTTAGTGGAAGAACACTATTGTTCTGGTTCAACGTACTGTAAGTTCGCCCGGGTATCTTTGGTAACGAACATCTGGAGCTGATTTCCAGTCGGCCGGGGCATTGGCTTAGAGTATTTTCCTCCATCGCTTAGACGCAACAATTAGAAACAAAAAAAGACACGGGGGGGGGGTGAGTAGCAGACCTGTAACCCGAAACCAGGTAGAGTTCTCTTGGGTCTGTGCCACACCAAGCATTGCAGTTCCCACCAATCCTGGCACAGACCTCGTCACCCTCTGCACGAGTACGAGCAAGGACGATACTCTCGATCGACCGCTGGTTGATAAACAGACGGATGACCCATTCGTTCGAAAACTGGAAGCAGGGGATGAGTTCGATTGACAGTGACACTGATTGGAATAGTACCTCAAGGACACGCAAGGGGGTGAAATACTGTTGAGGTGGTTCCCCCCTAGAATAATCGAACACGTCGACGGCAGAGATGATGATGGGGACATTTCGACTGCGTTGAATGCACGTGAGCCTCAGCCATCAGTGAATAGTGTCGAGCCGCGTACTTTCCGTGACGTTCAAGCAAGGCCTTCAATGGTGCCCGATCCCTCGCGTCTGTGATGGCCCACGAAACCATGGTACCAGAGAGATTGACACGAAGGACGTCAGCCCACTGAGGGTCCTTCAGCTTAACGGATCTCCCTAACGGTCCGAGAGGTTTTTGGCCGTGCCAGTTCATCTTCTGCACTTCCTTGATAACAGTTTCCACGTTATTACCATAGGGGGCCAATGCATTCTTTTCGCTATCCCTGACGACCTTGATCTGGCCCTCGCATTCCAGAACTCTGCTTTTAGCCTGGTTGAAGGAGGCTTGAATGCGATCCACCGCGCGCCGGGCGTCGTTTGCGGCCTCTTCCTTTTCCCGACCTTGGTCTTCGAGGGATTTCAATCGCGCCTCTGCGTCTTCTATGGCTTTCTTCGCATCCTCCAATTTCGCACGAGCACGTTCGCGACGTTCGCTAGTGTGGACGGCCATGCGTTTGGCTTCGTCTTGAATTTGACGTTCAACGGCCTTGATGTTGGCCTTCTCCACCTTCATAGTGCTGTCGATGAGTTTCTGGTCGTTCTAAAGACGTGGAACCAAAACGGGTACGGTTAAGACAGTGGTAAGCAAACAAAAAAAGGAAGCTGCCGTACACGGAGCCGAGAAACCTCTTGCTCGAGTTCTCGCATCTTACCCTTCAATTCGGTGCGTTGATCGGCGATGTGGCTGAAATCATCAAACTTGCGATGCTCCTCCTCCAGACGCTCAACCCTTTGGCTGCATTCCTCGAGTTGTTCCTGATCGAAGGGCGGTCAATGGATGGGTTGGGCACCGTACAGGGTAACTTGTACCTCAGCCTTTCTAATGGCTTCGTCGACCTTTGGGAGACGATTGCGCGCCTTTCCGAGGTCAGAGAGCTTACTCTTCAGATCCTATATCACGCAAGAAACGGTCCGTCATCCGACCCTCGTTTAGTGGCGGTCTTGTACAAAACTTACATCTCGCTTCTCTTTGACGTGAGCCCATACAAGTTCATTCTTGAGCGTGTCGATCTTTTTCTGTAGTTCAACCGCCTTTTTGGCTTCCTTGAATCGATCTTCTGCGGCTTGAGCGGCGCTGAGCAGATCTGGGAGCATCCGGTTCTTCTGGTCCAAAATCTTTGCTGTTTGTCGAATGTTGGCAACGCAGACTTCATACTCGTCAGAGAGTTGACTGAGTTGCGTTCCCTTGAGGAAGAACTAAAAAGCTGTTTAGTGAAAGATGACAAATCCGCAGGAGACGACCAACGACTGACCTGGTACTTCTCCGATGGGTGCGAAGCGCTAAGGAATTGTCTGCGGAGCATGGCAAAGTCAGCGGACAAGAGGCATCGGGTTCCAAATTGGCGTGCCTAGCGGAATCTGCATGTGTGATAAGATGTAATTCTTGAAAGAAGGAATAGTGGTACCTTGTGTCAGAACGTTCATCGGGTTGTCGACTTGAATATTCATATGATCACAAATTGCGGAAAGCTCCTCTCTCTTATTCGAGATGATACCGCCATCCTTAGCCTTGATCTTGTATGTGGAGCTTCCTCTGATGTCGAACTTTCTGGAGATGATGATGCTGTCACCATAAACGTCGGGCTTGTATGCTTCGTCGCCACGATTCTTGAGGGTAATCGTGACTTCAGAGGCTCTGATCCTTATGAATAAGTATCCAAAACCAAAACCAACGCATGTGATTTACTGTTTGCCTTCCTTGATAAAACTTTTCAAACCGGAACCGCGGCCGGTGACAGCGGCTTTACCTCCCAGTGCAATAGTGATCGCAGTCAATACAGCACTCTTACCACCTGGGCGAAGGTTATCAGGTAGGGGAAGGCGCTTTATGAGATTAGCCACTCACTGCCGTTATGACCTGCGATGTTTAGAAATTACGTTCAGTATTCGGGTGTACGGGCTGAGTGGAATACTCGCCAATGATGAAGTTGATTTGAGGACCGAAGTTGAACTTGAGGTATGTGTGACACATGAAGTCAAGCATCTCGACCCTTTCGATGATCCCCATAGCTGCGACACCCTGGTATACATGCATCAATTGTCATTCCGCGAGGTTGGAATCTAAGGATGAAACTCACTCCAATTACTTTGTGCTTCTTCACACCGTCAGCCCTCTCCTGGACACGCTGCATGAATGCTTCTTCGTGCTCGCGTTCGAACTCCCGCTCCACTTCCTCGTCGATGACATCGTTGACGGGTTCTACATTGGCCTCGGTATCTTCAACGGAAGTTCGCTGCTTTTTACGCTGAGTAGACCTCGAAGACTCTTCCTCTGAGTCGGATTGGATGGTGACACGGCGTTTCTGCACCATAGCTCGGTCGGTCGAATCACCGATGTAGATAGTGGGTGAAAGAGCAGGCGGCTCCGGATGAGTGAGTCGCGTCCGTCACGCGTTAAGTATGTCACGTGCTCTTACGCCACCCCTGACCGCTTTGGGAAGGGGTGACCAAATAAAGCCAAATACCTTCGACGCTGGCTGCACGGGGGAGTTGGTAGGTTCATCTCTGGACGGCTTTCGTCTTGGGCACCGACCTTATCTGGTGGGAGTAGGCAATGCTCAGCCAAACTATCGTTGCGCTGATTTGGTCTCTGTGTGGTCGCGTTGTACGTCCAGCCCGGTGAAGACTGCCGCGTGATGTCACATGGTAAAAAATGTCAACATCGGACTCGATTGTCTTTCTACAATTGAGGATGACATCCATGACCCCTTTCCCCACAAAAACGACACGGGGAGACGAGAGTTGGCTCAATTTGGACGCAGGGAGGTCGCTTGATCCAACCCGATTCGAGAGGGTCGACAAAATATCACCCCCTTATGATCCTACAGCCATCCTCTACCACTCTACGTGATGCCTCTCGGGGTCATCGGAGGGCGGAAGATTTTCTGTGAATGGTCAGGTCGATGGCAGAAGCATGACAGTCGGGTTTCGTCCGGAGTTCCACAACCCGATGACATAGACTCCGAGACCGCGTTTCTTGTAGATAACACTCGATTAGCTTGCGTATCAGTTTACCGCCACGATAGCCATCGGCGCGTAGCCAGGGTTTGTCCTCCTGCTTCGCCACTTACCTCGCTGATTTTTATCAGTACAAACCCCCGTGTCACAGTAACCAGGGACAAACAAATGTAAACAAGTACGATAGTAAAAGTTCTGACATAGACAACTATTGCGTCATGCTTTTGGTGCTGACTGTGCAAATCTATAATCCCCGGACGGGAGCGGCTTTGTGAGCGCCCAGATCCCTGCCTGACCCCAGCCCCATTGTGGGTCAGCGACGTTGTCATCTTTGTTCCCAGCTGACACATGACTATGACCCCTCCAATTCCTCCGGAGATGGCGGAAGGGCTCAGATATATAATCGTGCACAGGAGGGATTTACTTCCCCGTGCAACGCCCCTCACTCAAACACTTCCCAACCTCTCTTGCCATGTCCGCCCTCAAGCGTCTTCTGACCGGCCAGCACAAGATTCACAAGCACAACTCCCTCCCGAACACATCAGACGGCCTCAATTATCTGGACCTTGAACGCGTCGGCAGACACCAGCGATCCCAGTCCAAGCCCCCCACTCCGACAAGCGCTTCCACCCCTACCACTTCTACTCCTACCGTTTCTACTCCTACCGCCTCTACCCCCACCCACAACGGCAGCTTCCATATCACGAGCTTGTCTCTAACACAATCCCCCACAACCTCGTCTGCATCCTCCAGCAAAAGCAACATTCGTCATGGTAGGAGTAGGAGTCGAGCTCGCGCCAAGGACGAACGTGCCAGGTCGTTGTCGGTTAGGGCTGCTCGGCACAAACGGGAGTCGGTAGAACGCACGGAGCGCAGGAAAAATTACTACGATAGTGTAAGTCCCCTCTTGCCCTGCACACCTGCGCTTCTTCTTATCGTTATCTGTTTCACCAGGACCCACTTAAGGACAATTACGGCGAACTTCCCCTGAACATGTCCCAGGAAGGCATCGGTCAGTTCACTTACCCCGATCAACCAATCCAGCACAGTCGGATGACGTCTTTCCTTCAGACCGCCCTTCGGACCCTTTTGATTCGTTATCAGGCCGATGTGAAGGATATCCGATCAGATTCCGCGCTCGGGTACACCACGTTCGACCAGTCGGTTCACGCACCACCTTCCT
>Ga0307514_10005048_pt1 | contig 11940 bp, 15 predicted proteins | sample 16_EM_MG_FD_203088 | JGI IMG/M metagenome (GOLD analysis project Ga0307514, IMG submission 203088) | Populus trichocarpa ectomycorrhiza microbial communities from riparian zone in the Pacific Northwest, United States - 16_EM | ecosystem: Host-associated > Plants > Roots > Unclassified | place...
TCGGCGACCAACCGATACTCTGCCAACGTAGATTATGACACCCTCTTGGGGTTGCGATGCATACTAACTCAAAAGTTATGAGCAGGGTCGCTTCAGGCCTCTTATCTTCAGCCAATGCCATTAATCCATCACGCACTACGAGCTTAGGATCCCGACTCCGGTGATCCGGGGAGTGCGCGCATTATTCCCTATCTCTGAGAAACAGGGTGCGACGATCCCACTTAATCGCTCATTGTATAACGCGTGCTGCACACCCGACTTTTCCGTCGTCATGATGTGTTGTCCCGCTATCAAAGGTTAAGTAGTTGTAATTAATAATCATGCGCACCGCTGATGGTTTTTCACATCCCGGTCATGGCGACATAATTGCATCATGTTGCGAATCCGCTTGATAAGGCTGCCCTTATCAAATCATTACATGCGGCTCAGATGTAATCCCGCTAAGGACCATCTGACTGATGACATGAGCTGATACGCAAGAAGGTGTTTTGCTTCGTGACTAATGGTATCCACTTCCGAATGGTAGTCACGTGTTCTTGCTGCAGTCAAACATGTATCATTACCGCTATCAGGGGAGAACCCCTAACATTATGTGCTTGATCATGTTTCCCGCCAGAATACTATTGCAAGGCTCCATATCGACGAATCTGTTCTACCCAGTGAGAAATCCAGTCGATCTCCAGGAAGCTGAAGTCGGCATCTAACGCCTTGGAATCATCAATTTCGTGGCTGATATAATCCAGCCAGGCATTCATTTAGCACCAGTGGTTGGACGGGGTCGAAGTTTCCACATTTGTTTCCTTGTCAACCTTTCAGTTCTTCATTTGCTCCATTCTCAGGGCATTGGCTTTGGCCTTGGCACTTTTGCCAGCTCGCCGGAGTAAGAAAACATCTTTGAAGGTGTGAAAACGACACAAGGCGTCTTCCATGCAGCTCAAAGTTCCATCATCGTCAGATTTACATCGAGAATATATATTGATTCCGAACAATGCCCGTGTGCACTGAGTTGCACGATTGAATATGCGACGCTGAGTGGGGCTTCCTCCTGGTAGAGACTGGGTTACAACTCGAAGAACATACCGGCTCATTTGCTTCATCTCCTTCCCATTCCATTCGCAAACTTCATCATATGACTTAGTTTTTGGAGTGAGGTGGTGATACGATGGCACAGATAACGATATTGCATTGTACTTGTCGAGCCGTTTGCGCATCTTCATGAAATGGAAAATCCACTTCTGGAGGAGATTAAGCATGCCAAACTGCATTGTATGGAGGAGGTCGGGCTCCAGGAGGTCACTCACGATACAGGGAATATGTCGTAGCCCGTTGAGTCTCCGGTGAATATGCAGTGACGAGAGTTCTGCATCAGCTGACTTGGTGTTGGCATTGCTGAGCGTTCAATGTAGGTTTTGATCCCGCCTGGTGCGGAGCTTGTCAGGGGGGACATAATTTTTAAGTTCATTGTTTGGACACTCGGACCAAAAACAGACATGCCGCTCGAGATAATGTAGGTCACTATACTCAGGGCAATCTGCAAGCTATGCTGCTAAAACCGGTTTGCAACGCCTCAAGTTGCCATCTGCACCGAGAACATTGAAATACCAGCTCTCGGCGCAGGGATTGTGTTTAAAGGTAACAGGCTGGAATACTTGGCAGTGTACCTTATTCAGCACCTCTCGGTTTGTATGCTTCTGCTCATCCACCCGCTTCTGAGCAATACAGCAGTTCTTGATCAGAATCAGCAGGAGAGCTACCATTACAACACTGTGCGTTGAGCACATCTGGCGGCGCTTCGAAGATAGATTGCCAATTGTCATATATACATGGCAGTCTTTCTTGTCACCAGTAAAATTCGAGAGATGCGTTCCGGATGACATGAAGATCAAGCCAACCAGTGGATATGCCACTCGGACCGGTGACTAAACATCGGTGAGCGTGTCATCATTCTCGGGAATCTCTGCTAACCTGCATCTCCCACCACCAGTCTGCTGTGTGCGTCTCGGTATAGAGGCATTTCGGTGGCGTATCACTGTCAACGCCACGCTGAGGGGCGTGAATCAGATGCCCAGCATATCCTGGCTGCCGCATCAACCACCTCATGTTTTTGATGATGTCTGGACTCCAGTGTTTGATACAGCGTTGGTGATTGTCATTCCATTTCATATCCTTGAGAGTGTGTAGTTACCACTCCCTGTGCGCCAGATCCTCTGGCATGCTAGGCGCCAGCTTCTGGGTGCCATCCCCATTGTTGAATCTTGGGAAACGCGGAGAGGTGTTTTCTTCCTTCAGCACGTTGTCATAGTTCGTCTTCATGCCCTTCATCTTGATCCCACAGTGGATATATTCGTAGTCTTCACGCGTTGTAAACAGATTGTAGCGATTGTGTTGTATGTTTGTCTCAAGGAAACCCTGAGCATCGGGTTCCCATGGCTCAGCAAGGTAATCGCTCAGCAGAGCACCGGCACAGGGGTATGATTGCGTCCGAGGCAGACGAGACGGCGGTGGTTGAGGCCCTGAGTCTGCGACATGTTCAATGTGTTCGAGGTGGGGGAATACGTCCAAGTCTTTGACTGGATCTATGTCAGCGTTGAATTCGTCACGCTGAGCGGGTTCAACGCGTCGGGGCGTCCTGCAAACAGTTAGATTCTTCTGGTGTGCAACTCAAGGTGTTCAGGATGGTGTAATTTCATATGTTTCAGTCGCCGGCTGTCTGACGTGAACATCATTCGGCCCGAACATTCAGGGCAGCAGAAAAGGGTCTTCTTTGGCATTGTCAATGATACGTGAGGAGTGGAGTATTCACTGTAGACAGGGACGAAAGTTGGTGCTGGGTCTGAGCAGTCTGGTGTGGGTTTAAGCTCCCGATACTTGAGAGATTTATTGATCCTCAACACCATCACAAGGAGGTTTCTTACACGCCAGGAGGTGCAAAAACACTGCATGCGTGATGTCCCATAATACTGTGAATCAATAAAAATACACCATTTGCAATCCAAAACCCTTGCGACGCATGTAATAATCAATACCTAAGATAAATTGATTAGAACAATGGAAACGAGCAAGCCTACATCCCTAATCCAAACGAACAAAACACAGCCAAACGTGCCATAATCATTGCCTAAGGTTAATTGACTACAGCAAAGGAAACTCACAAGACAAGAACCTAACCCTAACCCGAACGCACGCCTCCTCTGCCGAACCAGGACTGGTTCACTCCACGTCTAGCGAGTCATCCGGGCGCACCTCTGACAGAGAGTCATCAGGGAGAGGGACATCAGGGAGAGGGACATTGGGGAGAGGGTCGTCGGAGAGAGGGACATTGGGGAGAGGGACGTCTGGGAGAGGGACATCGGGGAGAGAAACATGAGGGAGAGGGACATCTGGGAGAGGGACATCGCGGAGGCTGTCGCCACCAGCCATTTTGCCGAGTAGCTGCTGCTCCAACTCGACATCCGGGATGTTTCCGGCTGCCTCGGTTTCTCCCAAAGTTAGCGCCGCTGGGCCAAATTTTTGCAGTGTCGCAAGTCCCAAAAACTCCAGCCCGCAGAGGGTATGAGTCTCCGGAGTTTGTGGTTATGGGCGAGGCTGCGGGCTTTGTGGCTGTAGGGCAGGCGCCAGAGGTTGAGGCCATGGGGTATGCTCCCTCATCTCCTGGCCTTGGTCAGGTAGCACAGTTGGCTGATCGTGTAACCTGGTGTCGGCATCATCAGCCGATGTATGTACCATCTCTCTCTGGCCAATCGTCCAAGGTTCTTTGCCATTATCCTCATCCTCATCCTCCTCCTCATCCTCATCCATCTCCTCCTGCTCCTTCTCATCTCCCTCCTCTTCATCTTCCTCATCTGCAATGTCCCTTTGCATATCCACATCTCCGTCTAAATCAACGCCGTCCGGTGCATCCACATCATCCTCTATGCGCATATCAGCATCGCAATCACGTTCTGCGTCATATTTGCTGTCTTACTCGGTAGAGTTAATACCATCATCTGAGGAAATTGACATGGCAAGTGATGGTTCCGGCTCTAAATAAACCTGCACTAATTAGCCCTCATTGTACAATTCTTCCTCTGACATTTGCTTCTGCAACTGTAAAGCAACGGCGCAAGAGATATCATCTCTCCCTGGGGTTTATTTAAACAAGACCTTTCCCTTTACCCTTTCCCTTCCCGTTCCCCTTCCCATTCCCGTTCCCGTCCTTTGTTCCCTTCCATTTCCCGGTCCCTTTCTCACCGCCATGCGTGTTCTCCTCACCCTTGCCGTTGTCATTGTCATTACCATGGCTAGGACGGCTCCTTCCACCGCTTGGCACTCTGGGATCCGCCCAGTTGTCGTCATCATCATCCTTGTCGATTCTCTCATCCCAATTCAATGGGCCAACCCCCAGGAAGTCGCCAGGTTTCTTTGGCTGGCAGCTTGGCGGCTCAAGTGTTGCCCTGAGATCATCGCTACCGTACCAAGAGAAATGCTCACGGGTGCGTTATACCTTCCCCGAGCTGGTTTTCTGCGGACTGGAGCGATCAACTTGATCCCTGAAGGCAAGGGGGTTGTCCAACTTCCAATTGTTTATTTGGTGACGGGTTTTGTCAAACAATTGCCCTATTCATGAGCAGAAGGCAGCCCACCACTCCCAACAAGGTGAACTCCTGCTTCTGTGGTTCGGCTGTATCAGCTGGATTTGTAAAAAATGGCGAGTCGTGAGTACATCAAGAAAGATTATATCATTAAGGAGGTCCCAAGCTCTGTAATCATTCAGGCAGCAAACATTGTATATCCGTTTCAGTGCACAGAGGTATTCCGAGATTAATTCCTTTACATGGTCCCGATCCAATGACAGGCGTCGATTTTTAACCGCTGTCGGCATCTTTGCCCTATCCTTCCTCTTCCAATTCCTGCTGCCCTTTGGTGCCATCGCTGTGAGTTGAAAATGAAACTACATCTGAAACGTTAGCATTTTGATACATTTGCAGATAGCAGAAGGAAGCCCAGAGGGAAAGTGAGGGATAGTACAAAGTTGGGTAGGTTATCTGGTGTGTTTTGGAACAAGAGAGGTTATTTTGTGCAAGTCACGTGATATCGAGATCAGGATGTTATGGGTATGTATTATACGGGGGGAAAAGAACAAGGAGGTGTAGGCGGAAAGAAGGGATATGTATACTTGAGTTCCGGCGATTTCTTGGTTCAACTTGTGTTAGGGGTTCCCCCTTAACAGTGTCTATGTAACTTGGGATAACCAATGATGGGTACTTGTCAGAGGACCTCGGTTCATCTGGCATGCATAACGCATGCTCAAGGCATCCCCAGAAATTTCAGTGGCGAATACCTTTTGCGCGGTATGAGCAGGACACGTCTTGATTGAATAAGTTTAGGCTTAGCGGATTCATTTCTGATGATGCCATAACACTGCCAGATCGAAAGGGGTACCATCCTGCTGAGCGTGTTATTTTCAACCAGATTCATTTCCTGGAACTAGTGGGATGATGTCTGCCTGCAGACACGGCAGTCGTTAGCCAAGCTATTATGCGGGATCTTAAGACCAGTCTGATATACGAAACTGGAACACTGGGCACTCCCCGGCCAAAGGGAATCGTCCCGGCCTGAGCTGGGTGTGACTGAGGGATTATGACATTGACTGTTGATATGAGGTCTGGAGCATCCCCGCACATTGGTTTGTGGCGGTATGACAACTATGAGTCATTTAATCTACATCGGCATAGTAGTGGTGGGCCGCCACGTAAGTCTCTGATGCAATCATACTACCGTATGGTTAGCTCGAAGACACTGTCGCTATGTCGGCAGCTGTTCCCGATTACCGAACATAAGAAAACGAGATGCCCAAATTGAAGTTATGATCTGATATATGATATTTTGCAGGTGTGGCCTGATTCTTATCAGGAGCGGAAACGTTTTAATACCTCACCTGCATGAACACTTTAACCTTGGGGATACGTCGCAATTTATTCAATGCGCATTGAGTATGACTTGCCTTAGCATGCATGCGTACGATAACGAATTTCCATATGACTTGCCTTAGCATGCATGCGTACGATAACGAATGTAAGTCGCAAAGAACGTTGCTATCAGAATCATGGAAAGGATATCTGGGTGTGCATGCGTAACATCCCAATGAGCTTTCTATAAAGAGGTCACAATGTTTCGGCATTGAGAAGGGCAAGCTCTAGCAGCGAAACAGTCAAGATACCAACCAGTGGAAGAACGCCTTTATTTATTATTAAGTTTTTATAATACCTATACCTACCTATTATATTTATATATAAAATCTATTAGCTTTCTGTAGCGGCAGCCCCGCACCTTTAAGGAAGTATTACTCTATTACCATTACTTTTGAAAGCGATAACGATATTATTGTTTATGCTCTGGAAAAGATTATATCCTTCGCGAGATATAATCATTATATTTTCCTGGCGCAAAGCATTTGGTGGAGTTCTTCCATTTTTGGGTTCCAGCAAGGGTTGATGATCCATATCGATAACCTGGAAGTACGAAGCAATATTAGCCAGCTTCAGATATCAGTAGAACCTGTGGAGGCCACGAAGAAATCGAAGATTCACGAACAGGTTGTTAGGGATACCTCAATTAGTTAATGAGATACGATAGTACATCCAGACTGAGTTTTACGGATCCAGGATTCCGACGATAGTGATCTTGACTCAGATCCCGAGGAAGTTAGTACTTCGGAAGACGTTAACTACGACGATATCATTCAGAACTGCAAGGAGTGTTTAGAACTGACTGACAGAGACCGAAAGACGGTTGGACGGAAAAACCGACAAACTAGCAGAGTGTTGAAACAACAGGTCAATACACGGGGAAAGGAAGTTATTTGAACCTTCTGTACTCAGACGCAAGGAATCGACGGTTCAGAATTACGGAGAAGAAAAGCAGCTGCCGATTGTCTACATTGTGCTTGGCCAGAGAATCTTAAGGGAGGCCATGAAACTATTGATTGCCGCCAGGCGATCCGGAGAAAGAAAGGAACAACTCTGATTCCTGAAAAGATTCCGAACTGCAGAATTACGCAATAGGATAGGAATATCATCTTGGGCCGTTTAAAGTATGTATACATAGGTCGTTGAAACCCCCCTAACAACTTGTGAGTTGTGTTGGTTAACGAACACAACATGGCCCATCCTTCATCTTGCAGAACCACATGCCACCACATTAACGACAAGCCTCAAGACGAGATTTAGTACTAGCTGAGAGGACAGTTTATGACTCCGGGCGTTCCTTTGGCATCATATATCATTGTTACCGCTCAGACCTCGTGGATGTCAGAGCAAACCAAGTAATTCCCACATCGACCCAACTGTGCAAGCATCCAACATGCCTACCAATGCCTAGCAGTGGAAAAAGCACACCAAACTGATGTCATAGGATAGAGAATACGTCATGGTTCGCTTTGCGACGCTTCTAGCTCTGCAAAAGGGGGATTTCCATTGGTAAGCTGAAGATATACACCATCGATGTTTCGAAGTTTTGTGGCAAGAATGAGTGCAAACTATGAGAATTGCGCCAAGAAGGCTTGAAGACCCTTCAAGCAGTGCAAATAGACCTTCAGACATTACTGTAACAGTGGATATCAATGCTGAGTGTAATCTGAGTTGATTCTGATTGCATTGAACCTCGTAGTTGAATGCTTTCAAAGGGATCTTGTCCCCGAGTATTTTCACGGGTGATAGTGATTTAGAATCTAGTGTGGTATTCACGGCGCCTCCCAGTTTTTTCGAAACCCTCTCCGGTCGCTCAAATAGGAGACTACCTCACCTGCCTTTCGATATGCATGCCGAGGGCATTATTCCTCCATTGTCAACGTCGAACATCGATATCGGACTATGCCTGCCCAAAGCCGTCACCCTGCCACCTCACCAATCGTATGAATTGTTCCGAAAAAACAACAATGTAGGCCTTTGGGGAATTCTGAGCTACCCACTCATAAGAGACGCATTTCCGCATCGGCTGCATATGCAACAACCGTAGTTTCCGTTTGAAAGACCCGGGTGTTCCGGACGGCTCTGATGGCTCTGACTTAACCTCGTACCCTCCGACGGAGAATTACACGCTGCTCGTCGCACAGGCGATAGGTTGCGTTGCATAGCAGAGCGCGTAGGAGCGCCGGTGAGAAACCTCGGAGCGTCTGGGAGCACCTCGAATCTCAGTAGAGCATTCTGGGAAAAACAACATCTTCTTTGGGAATGCTGCTGGTGCACCTGGAACGCATAGCTACTACTAACCATGCAATGCTTTTTAAAACTCGTGTGTTCAGGTTGTATTCTGATCTATGTATCTATGTATCTATATCGCTACCAATCTACAACTCAGAAATACACTCCGAGGCCGTGATCGAGCAAGTTTGGATATGCACTTTGAGGCCAAGATCGAGTGAACTGAGAGCTGCACTTGGAGTCCGTGATCGATCGAGTTTGGAGATGCACTTGGAGGCCGTGATAGAGAGAGTTTGGTGATGCACTTAGAGCCCGAGATCGAGTGAACTGAGAGATGCACTTGGAGGCCGTGATAGAGCGAGTTTGGTGATGCACTTGGAGGGCGAGATCGAGTGAACGGAGAGCGGCACTTAGAGGCCGTGATTGATCGAGTTTGGTGATGCACTTGGAGGCCGAGATCGAGTGCACTGAGAGATGGACTTGGAGGCAGTGATAGAGCGAGTTTGGTGATGCACTTAGAGCCCGAGATCGAGTGAACTGAGAGATGCACTTGGAGGCCGTCATAGAGCGAGTTTGGTGTTGCACTTGGAGCCCGAGATTGAGTGAACTGACAAATGCACTTGGAGGCCGAGATAGAGCGAGTTTGGTGATGCACTTGGAGCCCAAGATCAAGTGAACGGAGAGCTGCACTTGGAGGCCATCATCCAGCCAGTTTGGATATGCACTTGGAGCAGGCTATGATCGAGCGAGATTGGAGGAGTACTTGGAGGTGGTCAATCTGGAGGCGGTCGGTGGGAGGCACACCAGGTGCTGAGACTCTATTCATCGGGTAGTTAACTTGAAACCGTGGGAATGTGACGAGGTGACTTTACCTTGGAAGCTCTTATGGAGAGCTGGCTGGTGGTGGTGGATCGGTAAAGAGGTACACCAGAAGCAGAAGCAATATTCAGGGGTCAACATTAGCAACAACCCTAGTTTCCGTCTGAAATACGCGGGTGTTCCGGACGGCTCTGACGGCTCTGACGGAACCTCGTACCATTTGACGGAGAATTACACACTTCCCGTCACCCAGGCGACGGGTCGCGTTGCATACTGCCCTCCATATCTGTGCGCCTGGTATACGCACCATCAGAACGACACGTGTGTTACACTCTTCGCAGGGGCTGCAGTTATGCTGTAGCCATTCACACAACGCCTGGCGATGTTTATGCCCATCTTCGGCCGATAGCTACATTCTACCTCTCCGCTATTGCTATATATCGGATGCCGCACTCGCCCCATCTATGTTCAGCTTTGAGATTTTGTCACATATTGCAATACAGTCTTCGCTTCGGATACCTCGCTTGCCGTTGCATTTGCTTCCCCATTATAGTATTTTACAAGTCTGAAATATACAGTCTAATCTTCACACTGTCTAGTACTATGCCCTCAGTCCTCCACATTCTGCGTTGATCCATCATCGGCTTGCGATGCTTCTTCCTCCTCATCCGCATCCGCATCGTTGCCATCCTCCCCCTCATACCCGTCGACATCACTGGGTCCCAGGTCAGTCCTCCTCATTCTGTGTTGATCCATCATCAGCTTGCGATGCTTCTTCCTCCTCATGTGCATCTGCATCGTCGCCATCCTCCCCCTCATACCCATCGTCATCACTGGGTCCCAGGTCAGTTCTCCACATTCTGCGTTGATCTATCATCCACTTGCGATGATTCTACCTCCTGATCCGCATCCGCATCCACATCGTCGCCAACCTCGCCCTCATACCCGTCGACATCACTGGATCCCAAGTCAAACCTCTCGAGTTCCGTCACAGGCCGTCGTCGCCAGCTGGCGGTGGGGATGGCATCGCGATAGTCGCTTTCATCAGCTTCATCTTCATATTCCCCGCTGCCCCCTGGCATCCCGAAATGAAGTTCGTCATCCATGCCATTGTTGTCTATCGGGATGTTTGGGTCAGTACTTCCGATCTCAGGCTCCTCAAGCGCCACTTCGGAGGCCAAATAGTCAAGAAGAATAGCATTGTCAACACGCGCTGCTTCCACGCTGATCACCACGGCAGGCGTTGGGTTCTCCGCCTGCTGGATCTGACGCTTGACTGTAGCAAGAGTGTTGTTATATACCATCTGTTGATAGCTCTCCGGTAGTGTGTTCCAGGTATTCATCAAGAACGTATACGTGTCTGCAAGCCAGGGGAGGTTAACAACTTGCGACCCGTTACAGTGCAGCAGGATGCGATCTTACCACCGACATTCTTATAGTTGAAGTAGTTCGAGCGATCAGGTCTGTCCGCTTTCAGCTTTGACTTGGAAGCTTTCGGATGAACACCTTTGTTCTTTTGCCACTCCAGGAGAGCATGGCGCAACGCGGTGCATGTAAACATGATCAGTGGCGAGGGTATATGACCGTCCTTGGCGTTAATCATGGAATTATAGAATCCATCAGCATACTTACCGCGGTCATTCGCCCGATGATAAAATTTGATGTAGATAAACCGCGGGATTGCTTTCTGTTACGGGGGTTATTAGATCCCAATAACTAATACAATATTTATTGAATCTAAGTACAGCCGCCTATCTAATCTCTTTCTCTCCTCGTCTTATCCTAAGACTCAACCTCTTGCCCGTCTCGCAAGAGCTATCTCTTCCGACAGTTGTAATTCTACTGCCGCGTCTTCCAATTCGGTTAAGTTGAACCGATGCCAATTCCTGTCTCCTATATAGACGAAGATTAAACTTCCCCGTCGAACAACCACTCCTCGGAAAATTCCTCGAAGGGTAAAGCGCCGGTGTTGATGTATCTCAGCACCAGGTAGTCGATATTCTCGAGTTGACAGAAAAGCAAAACCACAGCGTAGATGTGGGTTAAACGGTGCTCTTCCAACTCGGAAAGCAACCTGCCGAAACACTCGACTTTCTGTTGTAGTGCGTACTCGGCTGGTGTATAACGATGTCCAGGCATATAGCACCCAGTCTCGTGTATGGATTAAGGAAGTAATGTTTAAAGATAGATAGAATTCTTAATAATATTTTAAGATCGTCTTCGGTGTTCTCTGAAAGCTAATGTGTTCGCTGATGTCCCCAATAACTACGTCCAACGCTGGCTCTTTATAGCCATAGACTTCTCATGCCAAGATAATGATTATTCCGGCCACGCCCCCTTAGCGCCCGAGAAATAACTCATCGCAACACCCTCAAGTAATTGCGCCATAGCTACGTGGTTTGAAAGCTTACGCTCCTGATAACAATCAGGCCATCCGTTGCCCGATATCTGCTCACCCATGCTCATTCTCTAACCCTCGCAATCTTTAGAGTCGGTGGTTGGAACATCTACCAACCAAGTTGATAATGCTTATCGCCTCAAAAATCCCTCATGCAAGTGAGCGATTTTCTTGCGTCATAGATTTAGTCGGCGACCAACCGATACTATGCCAACGTAGATTAATGACGCGTAAGCTCGTATCCGATACGAGGTTACATTGCGATCTGGCCATAAGTGGCGCTAGCTCTAGGCCCTAAGCCTACGTCATATAATCCCTCAGTTACGTCATGCTAAGGTCGAGACTTTTCTCCAGACCGGAACGTGCCTCTCCTAGTCCTAACCCGTTACGGGTAGGGGAGAAGAGTCCTCTTACTTGCATCTGACTATCAACTGCCGTGCGTGATTACCACACATGTCCCGCATAGTTTCTGGGACGCGAACAAAGCACTCCCGCTTTGCGCGATCGATACGAGCTCCCGCTAAAGAGCGTATCGCTGACCAT
>Ga0307514_10005049_pt1 | contig 11938 bp, 10 predicted proteins | sample 16_EM_MG_FD_203088 | JGI IMG/M metagenome (GOLD analysis project Ga0307514, IMG submission 203088) | Populus trichocarpa ectomycorrhiza microbial communities from riparian zone in the Pacific Northwest, United States - 16_EM | ecosystem: Host-associated > Plants > Roots > Unclassified | place...
TTGTCATTGGGACGGATCTCTTGCTTCCGGCTTTGCCCTTCAGCCTATAGCCGTAGTGCTTGGAGCACCTCTCGGCCTCCCACTTTGCCTTCGCCGCCGTTCTTCCTTCCGAGATTCGTCTGGCTCTGTTCGCGGCCGAAGTATATATACGCTCACGTACTGTGTACCCTCGACCTTCTCGTGCCTTGTTTGCCTGGCGGTCAGCCTCTTCGTTCCCAGGGATGCCTGAGTGCCCCGGGACCCAGTGGATCACGACGTCGATGCCCTGGGCGTGGAGGGCCCTAGCATGCTCGTTAATTGCTCTTGCTAGCTGCTTCCCTGGCCCTGGGTCCAGGTGCGCCGTCCGTCTGATGGCTGCCTGCGAATCACTGAAGACCGCCACTGTCGTGACTCCGTGTGCTCGTAATGCTTCCGCTTTCGCAACGGACTACCGAAGTGCGACTCCGATCGCTCATTGTTCAGCGTCGAATACCTCCATTCGCCCCGTGCCCAGGTAGCTTCGGAATACCGTCCAGCCGTCTCCGTTTAGACACACCGCTGCGGCTCCCACTCTCTCATCGTCCGTTCGCGATCCGTCCGTCCACCATGTCCAGGTGCCAGACCCCGACTTGCCTTCCTTCTCTTTCGCCCATAGCTCGGCGGCTCTCTTGGCCGCGGTGTCATCTTCTAGTATGGTGGTCTTGACCGTTGGAGACGCTTCTCCGTGGCGATATTGACTTCCGCTCGACAAACGAAGTGGAAGTGTTGATCGTCGTTTCCCTTTTAAACACAAGTGCTCATTACCTGTTGTACAGTAGCGGATGCTCGCGTAGTCGAGTATTTGTCGGTGTCAGTGTCGGTGTCGAAATTGAGGACGCTTCCCCATAGCTGCAATTCGAATTGGAGACTCTTCTCCGAGGTCACTCTTCCATCTCGGCCTGCCCTTGAAAACTCATTCTCGTAGATCGTGGATCCCCGTACGCGGCCTCCTGGGTGGAGGAATGGGGTTGTCGTCATTGAAGGTTTAGGGTCGAATGTACACACTGTACAGCTCCTAATAATGCTTCCTTGTCCTCACAGTAGAGGAGTCCACAGACTTCGTGGATTCATGGCCACAATTGCCACTGCCGGTCTCTCGAGTCTGTTGTCGCAAATCACATACCCAGCGCGTTCCTCTGGCGGACCAACCGCAGCGCTCCCCGGGAGTTTCGTGTGTGTCTGCCGACATCTCCCAAGTATCCGCGGTCCATTACCCGCCCACTTCTCATAGACTATCCAAATACCATACTGTATGTCGATCTCTTCTTGGCTGGCCACCGGTTGACCTGAACTCCTCCGAGGGTGTTGACCCGATATTGACCCGAACTCATCCTGGACTCGTGCCAAACTGCTCGCCGTACTCGTCCCAAACGCGTCCTGCTGACATGATGTGTTTCCGTAATCTTGCATACCCGTAGAACTCAAAACTGCAGCCATCGCAGCCTTCGAAGCGGTTGATTTTGAGATTTCATCGAGGAGGCATCTGAGTCCTTTGCATCGTTGAATCGTCGTCCTGAGTCCGTAGGGTGTCCTGATCCCGGACGCGCTCGCAACGCATCCGGGGCCCTGCGGCCTCGCTCGTATGAAGGTTCGCGGTTCGACTGTTATCGCTTGATAGTTGTCGAAAATGGTGTCCGGATCGTGGTCGCACCCGGGCTCATAACCTGTTGTACGGAGGTAGATATGTGCGTACGTATGCGAAGGTATGTCTGGTTACTAACTCGAGCCCAATGGTATGAGTTTCGCTCAGATGTTCCCCTCTAGTGTCTGCTACAGTTTACTAACATGAGCCCAATCGCCCGATCGACAGCATGTGAGTTTCTCCCTAATGATGACCACCCGCTGATTACCGTTAGCTAACACAACAGCCCCAACCGATAGCGAGTGAGTTTCTTCCTCAAGAACTTCCCTAGAGGTGGTCGCCCGCCACCAGTTAGCACTTACTAAGTGAGTCCGAAGGCCAACTGATAGCAAGTTAATTTCTCCCTCTTGATCCACCTTAGTGATGGCCGCCCTCCACTAGCTACTGCAGGGGTCGCAATATTAATAGTCCGTCCGCTCACCAGTCTTTCAAGTCCCCACGTCGTCTTCTAGTCAACGGCAACATTTTACAAGACCAGAGCCCGATCCAGGCGAAGGAGGACACCTCGGGCTGGGATTACTAGTTCGCTTGTAGTTATGCAGTTACATCGAATGAACACAGTTATTCTGGCTCTCCAATCTGTGGATGATCAACTGCGTAGGTTATAGTGTGGATTTCATATCATAGACGCGGTCGGGAGGCATATCTAACGTCATCACTCGGTCACGACTACGTCACTCTCATCATGGGTCTATCACTGGGAAGCACGCCGACACCTACTGTCCCGCAGTCTAAAAACCCCCAGGACGGCAAATCGTAGTCCAGGACAGGGCAAGTTCATACCCGGACGGGACGGACCTTTGCGACCCTTGAGCTACTGTTTGCTAACGCGAGCCCGATGGTCCGAACCATCAGGTCGTGAGTTCCTCTCTGGCATCACCCAATTTGTTACCACTTCCGAGTCCAGACGCAGGCCCGATGGCCTGCCCCTACTGCGGCAACTTGTGAGTTTTCCTTAGTCCCTGGTCTGCTAGAGGTTAATATAAGGTCGTTGACTTGATCATATACCGTGAGTCTTCGCTTCATCCTTCCATACCATGGTTATCAGTAGCTAACATTAACCCAGTATCTCAATTCAATAGAGTCAGTTCTCTACTACACAGCTCATTGAACCCAGACTAATATGATTCTACTCACGGCTTCGTTGCACATTCTAGTGTGTACATTTTTGTACTATCATTCATTTCACCTGCTTGCCTCGACGACTTTGGTAATATGTGAGTTCCTTCTGATGGTTGTTCAATGTTCCTCCCGGTGCCGGCTTGCTGACCTAAGACTGTTTCATAATTTCGCAGAAGGTGAGTTTTTCGTGTACCTGCGGACCGTGATGTTAGTTAGTAAGCTTGGTGCCTTGTAAGTTCCCTTAGACGGTTCCAGACCCAGTAGAGCAGACCTAATATAATCCTGCTCTATTTGATATAACCGTTCGAGGAGTGAAAGAGTTGCTCTTCCGGCACAACGACTAGTTAGTCTATAGGTTACGTCTTGTCCCTTCTTCACCGCTATTCTCGATCGCTTATTAAATATTTAGGTAGTGAATTAGCGGTATCAGATTTAACATCCAGGAAGGGGTTTCAAATATGATATCTAATGCTTCTTACTCACTTTAGTCCAAGATTATAAATCCTATTACATTAGTTTTCCATTTTCGTTCAGTGTATTTGTTTATTTCTGAAGGTCTTATAATGCACATGGTAACATTTTTTCGACTTTATTTTTTCTTAGTGCTATGTTCAGCTTCCAGTCTAACTTTAAAACGTGATGTAATCTTTCTTCACGCTTTCTTCATACATTGTAACAATGTGGCTCCTGTAGTGGGTTGAGTTATTAACTCATGGATACGACTGAAACCTTTTGATCCGTCTAAGGCGAGAACCTATGTCTTATATACTGTGAGAACCAGAGTTCCGCTGGCGGCCTAAAGCGTGGCGATCAGTGCGGAGATGGGAGTGGAGTTTAAATTAGCGGAGAGTGGCAGGTGGTAAAGAGTGAGATGTCGTATAATGGTGTCCTAGCAACTCCGAGGGTCCTCTCCAAAATTGAAGCTTGTAGTAATAGGAGGGGTGGGAAGCGACCGCGTGGCTATGATCTGGTAAAACAGCTCTCTATCTACGGCAATGCTGATTGATTGAGGTTTTCCCGAACTCGGATCTGCTAGGGAGTTCCTGTATGTGACAATAGCTACCCGGCGGGCTGCGGTCCCCATGGGACACCTTAGTCTATCTCCCGGAAGCATTAGATGTCAAGCCTTGTGTTGAGATCAATCGAGTACGAATAGAGATATTGAATTGACTATTGTACAAAAGTGATTGTCTAAAGAGCAAAGAGAGAGAAAGACAGGTGAATATATATGGGAAAGGAGAGAGCATACTCGGCGAAGCCGAGTATCACATCCGGAGACCAATGCCGGGTATCACTGCCGTGGCTAGCCCTACTCCTCAGCATGGGGGCAGGCGAGGCTGGTGGGGGCAAGCGAGGCTGGTGGGGGCAGGCGAGGCCAATGGGGGCCGTAAGCCACCGGCCTCATGCCCGCAGCCTTAGGCCGTTGGGGGCTGTAAGCCCCCATACGCCACAAAAGCCATCGGGCCAAATCCCGTGCCAACACCTTGTAGGGCTGGCGCGCGGATGGACTGTTGCCACACCTGCGCAGGATATTACTAAGTACTCACCCCGGTAGTATTACACGATCCCAAATGTCAGTGATACCACAAACTTGTGGGTTCACACCCAATGGCCATCACTCTCTCTGACTATGTAGATATGCCAAGACTATGTGTGGATACAGAACGAAATGGGAGCTAGTTTGACCCCAACGGAGGAAGGTGGGTTGGGTAAGCGATCACACAGCAGGTGTAGGCTGTTTGGAGTACGGTTGATGGAACATTAAAATTCAAGCCAGTCTGAGGGCGTGGCGATGCAGGGATGCTGTGGCTAAGTATGCATTAGCCGATCTTAATTAGGCAGGTGGGGCGGGCAGAGCGAGCACCTTGCCGCGCTGCTGCGATATCTCAAGCCCAGTTCGCAAGCTTGCATTCACTATAGTTCTAAGTGGGGGTCAATAACGATCCTCAGCTTGAAAACCAGCTCCAGCCGTTTTTCTATGATTAGCCATAACCCACACTTCACTTTCGATACCGCAATCGTATTATGTCGGTAAACGTAGTGCCAGTATCTCATAACCTAGCATATAGAAATCGCTCCGGTTTTTTTTACTATGTTTGTATGGCCCGGAATTCTACCTCCGGAACCCGCTGTCATGCAACATCTGCGGCCGGAAGATCAACTATTATCTCCTGCCAATCTCCAGCTAACGGTTCTGAACTTCCACTTAATACTGACGGAGGCGTGAGGGCAATCACACCAACGATTCGACTATTAAGTCCGCTATATCCCAACTTCAGGTTCACATGATCTCTCAGGAACCTACTATCTATGATCTTCGGTGCCTTGACGTGCATCTCCGGATGATAACTGCGTTGGCATTTACCGTCGGTAATTATCAGTTTATCGGCTGCGATCGAGACTAGTTGGTAGAGGTGGCAAAGTCCGCCCCATCCGAGCAACACTCCACTCTGCCCGGTATTATGCCTTATCATCTTGAGAAATGTTCGACTACAGGACTCTGGGTTCCGGCGATTGTCCGATTGATGGCGTGAGTGATGGTTAGTGACCGAGTGATATCAAGCGTGCTCACGAACCACATCACTTGCCTATACACCGAGCTTTGAATTACCTAAGTAGCTGATGATCCAAAGATGCGAGAGTCCATCTGATTCGTTCTGGCCCTGATCACCGCATGTTTGAGGGTAATCTATAACAGTGGACCTGGCAGTCACCATGTACCTGCAGTATGTTGCCTGGGATTGGAGGAAAGCGTGGAGCCAGAAGGACCGGCAGGGGAACCGATTGTTACAGTCTATTGGTTCGTATCTACTTAGGTCTCTATACACTAAGAGGGCTCACAGCCTTCACCGTAGTAGTATACGCAACTACGGAAGTGAAGTTTGACGCGCGGCGGAAGCCATAACATACCATATTATGCTGCCCCTTGCACGGCCTCATAGTCAAGAGCATGGTTATAAAGCGCTCTTGTCTGTGGTGGAGGATATTCGCCTCTTCTGACCTCATCTGGTGGTATAATCTCCAGTTACGGGCCGATTTTAAAGCAAACCGCAAATAACGCCTACCAAGTTGGAAAACTATCAAAATTTATCCAGGTCAGTGATATTGGTATTAACCTGCCCGTCGGTCTCCTAAAGATATCTATATGAGACCCTTGCCGTGGAATCGATCGCTGACGGCCTACGCCATGCCCAAAACGGAACGAATAGGCCGATAGAATCTGGGTGACATCATGAGCGATAATAACGTGGGTTTAACACCCTTGAAAATGTTAATCTGCCCTTTTGGGTGAGCAAACGCTGTTCCTTTAATGGAAGATTTTGTAGTACTCGAGCAGAGCATGGAGTAATTACTAGGTACTTGCTATGATTAGATTGATTAGATAATGGCCTCGTCCCGTGAAACGACAGCGCCATAGTCACGCCATTCCACCCCACCTCCCATGACACTGTCCAACAATACCCCAATCCGAACAACACTACCGCATACTCATTCATCCTCGTTATGCGCCGCTTCGATCGAGATGGTAGCGTCCTGAATGTCGGCGAGGTGATCAAGCTGCGCTTCCCGGTCGTTATCGCTGGGCTAGAATCCGCTTAGCTCTTGGCGCGTCTGCGCTCAAAACCTCAGCAAACAGCTCCAGAACTTGCTCGTGCTATCCACCGCTGCCGACATGCGCTCTGGCTACGCCTCCCTTCTCGTCACACCCGATTCCGGCGTACTCCAACACCAAACACGATCGCCTAGAGCATGATAATGGCACATCATTGACTAGTCACTCAAACCAAGCCGAGACAGAACCCCTCGTCCTCGTCCCGCTAGCCACTACTCCCACAGGTTCCCACATCATCTCTCGCCTACTTGTATCGGACCGAACAGACAGCGCAGCACTTCGTTGACCGTTTTCCTTGCTGAAGTACGGTCACCCCCGTCGCGGTTTCGCTACTGCTATCGCGCGCATGGAAGGTTACAGGACTGATTCCATGTTCTCGGTAACCGACGTCGCCACGCTGAGACACCTTGTGGCAACACTTCCTCTTATTCTGGCGATTCATACAACTGTTAACTATTACTACTTGCCGGAGCCGGAGCTGGATGTATACGCTCTCTACTGGTCGCTCGGTCAGAACAACTACGGCAGTGAGATCATGGAGTTCAGTGGGTTCTCAGACGATGAGAGCAATGACGATGAGAAGGGATACATGCCACTTCAGGCTAACAGGATCTGTGCCCCCCCGATTCCGTAGATGGCGGCAGAGGCCAAGGAGCATGAGCGGAGGGAAGCGGAAGAGAAGGATAAACGCATCTTTTTCTGGGTTAAGCGCCTCATAAACGGATAGTGAGATACAGTGGTTCACGGGCAGTGTTTTTTTGCGGAGTTCGCATTTCTTTCTTACCTTGCTTCTGGGTGCCACGCGATTATTGTTGGCTGTCACTCGGGAGTGATCTCAGATGGTAGAATACAGTAAAAGGCACGGGGTTTCGGGGTTTGAGGCTATTGTTGATAGGTTGTTTTTGGTTTTAATTTTGAATTAACCGCGTCCATAATATAGTCATATGTATTATTCCGTCACTGAATGACGCAATTGCAATACAACCGCGAATCTGGCGGGCAGTGAGGCCACAAAACTCCTCACAACTACCAACAACTTATTTGACGACATTGGTTATACTACACACCGTTATTTTACTCGGTTCATAGATTATGCCGTCTTTTGAGGTTTGTTGGTTTTAGAACTCATAGGCAAAGCGAGGTACTGAATTATCTAATATCCGTTGTCTCAAAAACCCGGTATAGGAGTCATTTAGAACTGCGTATGTCGGTACATATCTATAGTCATTGTTCCTGATGTGTGAGGCGATGTTTAAATAGGCTAAATGTGTGACAAATCGGAATCGATATCATTCCAAGCTTCAAAAACCGCGAGCATATATATTTTTTTAATTATTGATTAAAACCTTTCATTACTTAAATAGCTTCAACCCCGCATAATCCTTCCATAACGAGTTTCTCAATCGGTCTACAATGAGAGATACGTCCTTATCTCACCTCGCATAGTTCCCTTAACTCTATTAGTCAGATTACGACTTCTTCCTCTCCTCATGCTGTTGGCCTCTTGCCTCACGTTATTTCGAGCATGATTTATCAACAATACTTGTTCGGTACTTTGTAATTTCCCCGGCACAACTCTCGAACCCGATTAAAAGAGGAAAATGTACAACAAAAATAGAATGCACAAGTAATTAACAATAATCATGTAGCCAGGCTTCTTTTAGTTAAAAGACATATATAACCTACATAAATTAAAAAACCAGACGAAATTGAGAATAAAGAGTATTAGTATCGCCATACTATACGCAAAGGTGAGGACAGAGACCATAGAAATTAGAAATTCAGTTATTGCAAACTGAACAAATCAAAATATGATGGAGCAGTGAGTCGATAGAACCGATCTGTTAGTGGGGGTGGTATAGGACTCGTGGTAGAAGTTGGAATTTTAGGCCACTGTAACTGAATTTCCCTTATTGCCTCCCATAAGCTCGATTCCAACCCCTCAGGAACGCGATAGCCATTATATATGTTCCGAGTCTTAAGCCCGAATAGCAACCCGACACAATACCCCAAACTTCTTAAAATCTTAAAAATAAAAATAAAATCATTGGTCACAGTCTATATCGACATTAAGGGCTCGTTCAGTTACCTAAGCTGTATTTCAACAAATATTTTAGTTGTCGCTGGAGTAGATATTAATATGGATATTTCTCGAGCCTACACGCTCTGCCTAACTTGTACCTCGCTAGCGTGGTAGCAAACGCCCTGCTATCATACAGTATCTTCCACACTCACATCGAGTATTCCTATTTCATTGCACTAAAAACAGAGATCTACTGAATGTCACATCATACCTCGCTTCCACACTTACATGATCCCACAATGCACGTCGACTCACCCTTCCCACTCGCGGAAAACTAAAGTACATATTCACTTGTGGTATTGAATCAAAATTCAAAAACGTCAAGTTACAACCCGCGGCTCGGGGCGGAAAATCACGATGTACAATGCACAGTGTCTCCGGAAGACTGAAAGTTCGATGACGAGATCGAAATCAAAAGGGTCCGGCTCAATCCAATACTTGAATATTTTAAGAACTTTCAAGCCTTGTGGCTAGCGAGTCGTTTTCGTTACGCTCCATCCGCAAATGGGACTGACATGCATGGATGGGTCAATTTCATGACCAGGGTAAAGATTCGGATCCGGTGTCGTCACCACTACAACCATAATTACAAATTAGTTCTCCATCACCATCTCCATCATCATAAAAGCGTAAAACCTTTTTTCGTGGTTATGGATACCACTCTGTTAGCGGAACCTATGGATGGGGGTTCTCCATTCGAGGATCACATCAAGCGCCATCCCATCCGCGGACGGAGCCTAACATTTCAATTATCAACTTTAACAGTAGCTCCTCCCGTACTGCAGCTATCTGTGTTTATGAGTCGAATATTTCCATGATTTATGCATGGAGTAAGCACTACAATCAAAGAAGAAGAAACGCCGCAGTGATTTCTCATTTGATGCTTTATTCCGTAAATGCCCGAACAATAAATAGACCATTAGAATACAGCTTGGCCAAATGTATACAGCACCGTGCTACAGCGCGCACATTTGCACAACGTTACTCACCCTCCGGCGGCGACTCCGGCCTGTCAACAAAAATTATAACCCTTGCCTTGCAAATCTGCTCCTTCGCGCCAGCAAACGCTTTCCGCACTACTCCCTTCGACATAATGCCACTCACAAATGCGCGGTCCGCGTCCTCCAAGTCTAGGTCCGGATTGTCGAGACTAACCATGCGCTCGTCATCATAGCGATCCCCGAGCTTAATACTCTCATCGACTTCGTAGACTCCGCGTTGACATCGGAGCTGCGCAGCTAAGTCCATAGCAGAATGGAGGTATTCTCGGCAACTGTTCATGTGAGATGCGACAGTCAAAGGAAGACCCTCTTGGACTTTGGAGAAGAGTATACGGAGGTCTGAGGATATAATATCGACATCTTTCAACCTTTCCTTCACTTCATGGTTTTGATAGAGGAGAGACGCGGTATATGCGCGCCAAAATTCTGCCCTTTCGGAGGAGCCTGAGGTGTATAATGACATCAGATATAGGTATAACGCAGGGGACTGAAACCACAGACTGCACTGGGGCGGATGAGAGGGTATTGAGGGAAACGTGACGGGTTAGGATCTCACCACCAACTCGGATTTCCTTATCGAGGATGGCCATATGTTGTAAGTTTTCCTGTGCCACCCCGGGAAACCAAACTGACAATACTCTCTTCTCGACATATCCCCAGATTATCGTCTCCATCACCTTCCCGATGCTCAATACGGTTGAGTCGCCGACTCGAGTGGATAAAAGGAATTTGATGTCGGGATCATCCAGTTCTTTCAGCCCACGGATGTGACCCTTCCTCTTGAACATTTGGCGGCACCAGTATCCAACCTGTACTCAGTCAGACGGAGTTTCGTTTCGTAGGTAGCGGTGAAGAAAGTCATACCTTGCTATGTAAAGCACCGAATTTGTCTTGAAATGTCTGGTCTGAGATTGGCTCCAGGCCGGTGCCGACGCTGCTGATAGATCGGATGTGCGAGACCCGTAACTCTTCGAGCTTGCTTAGCAGGTCATCTCTCTCTTTTGCGTGTTCCGCCCTTTCCGATGCAGCTTTCTCCTTCCCCTCTTCCAGGACTCCGCGAAGTGTATCAAGCTCCACCTTCAATTTGTTGTATTCTGCTTCAAGCTCACTCTTGTGTAACATCAACGTTTCCTTCTCCTTCCGTTCTGATTCACCACTCTGTTCTTTCTCTTTTAAGAGTCGTCTGCTCTCAGTAACCTTGTCGTGCAATTTTTTGTTTTCTTTTGCGAGCTGCTTGTTTTTGTCCTGGAATTCACTGGTTTGCTTTTCCGATTTCTTCTTGTCCGATTGCATCTGCGCAGACTGGTGTTCATATTGGTGCTTCCAACGGTCGCACGCCGATACCATATTCTTGTATAACTCCATATCTATGCCTTCTAGGCGATTGGGCGTTGCGTCGTTTGCGGGTGGCACCGTGTGGCTGGCATCGCTTCCTGCCTGCGGATTGGAGCTCCCGGAGATTGAGGAGCAATGTCCCTATACAGTCAGAAGAAACTAACATGGGCGATACGGTATTCGTGCGCTTACATCGGCGGTCGTTTCGCATTCGGAATTTAGCGGAGGTTGGGTACTCTGTTGGTCGGGAATATTTTGAGATTCTAAGAAGTTTGTTTGTTTGTTTGTAATCATATTGAATTCACCCCCGAGGGGAGGTGCCCAGCTAAGTTACCACAAGCCGGCCGGCCACTAATGGTCATGGCATTTTAACCCCCATCCTGGAACTTCCTCGGTCTTCAACCGGGAGGGCACAAGGCCGTTGAAACTCCCAATCTCTCTCCTAGGCAAAGTCGTCCCATCCCTCTTCCCGCTACTCAGAGGTGGACCCTAAAGCCACTTACTCCCTCAAGCCCACCCCCAAAACAAAAATTCGCACCAAAAGCAAACTAAAACAAAAGAGAATCGTAAAATACATTCTTGCCCTGCAGGATCCTCAAACCATATAGGTGCGATCTAAACTGCAACTCTTCCGGCTCTCCTCTGTTCCTAAGCCCTGCCCGGCTAACCCTTACAGGGTCGCCAACTTTCATATCATCCACCGCGGCAGTCATAAACCTCTGTGACTCCCCGGTCATCTTCGTATTTCGTAACGACCCGACTACATCGCGGTCGCTCATTCTTCTCTTTTTGCCTTTCCGAGGCTTCAGACTCCCCCCACTTTTGTTGTCCTCCCCTCCCTCAGGGTCGTCTTCCACCTCTATCATTATCCTCCTTCCTCCACGTTATCGTATTCCTGAGTCCAGTCACTCAGTCACATGACCCCTTGGACCTCCGTCGTCTTCTTCATTGTCGTTCTCGGGGATTCAGTAAACTTCTTGTCCGGCCCTGTTGGAACTGGTAGCGGGCGCTGTGAGAAAGTCCAAAAGCGATATCGTTCTCTCTACTCTAGCGGTCTCTCTATATACAGAATGACAAGGCCACATTGGCCGCTCCGCCATCGGGCGGACTCGGGCCCGGGGTTG
>Ga0307514_10005050_pt1 | contig 11938 bp, 16 predicted proteins | sample 16_EM_MG_FD_203088 | JGI IMG/M metagenome (GOLD analysis project Ga0307514, IMG submission 203088) | Populus trichocarpa ectomycorrhiza microbial communities from riparian zone in the Pacific Northwest, United States - 16_EM | ecosystem: Host-associated > Plants > Roots > Unclassified | place...
TTTCACCATGTTCGGACTTCTCTTCTACTTCCTCGTCGTTTCCGCCGCTACCCTTTCCTACAACTGCCCCTTCCAAACCCCTGTCTCACTCATCCTTCGGTTGCTGATTCGCTTCGACAGCGAACACCAGAAGTACCTCGAGCGACCTGGGAAGTGGTTCAGAAAATGTTTGAAATGGTTGAGGCGCACTGTCTCCCGTACGAAGAAGAAATGGCTCAGATCAAAGTCTGATGGTCCCCACGGGTTGGACAAGGTTGGAACGTTCGACGGGGGCAACTTTGATGACCACAGCGAGTTGTCAATAGTTATGCTTGAGCCGCCACCCCCAATCTTTAATCAGGAGATTGATTGGGATGTTTATGTTTTGGATTCAAACTGTGTCGCCTGGATGTTCGAGATGCCGATGGACATAGATGTCATTATGACCATTGCGAGGTTCATCCCTGAAATTGTCTGGCACGCTGGCATTCAGGCCACTCCGCTAGAAAAACTCTATGACACGTTTCTCGAATGTTTCGATCGTTCATCTGGACGGCCCATATTGAAACCCGCGTTTCGGGACAGAGCATACCTCACTGCGAAGGCCCTCCTCCACCTCTCCATCCAGCGAGGGTGCATGTCTGGCGAATCCGAGAAGGACGTGTTCAAATCCATCTCATTTCGGCACCAAAATGTGGGATTCAAGCGTTATGAAGGGGACTCGGACCTAGAGTCCACCTTTGGGATTATTGACCGTGTCTTCGGTGGTTTTGAAAAAATGGACTGGCAAAACTTCTCCTTTACCATTCCACATCATACTTGGATGGGCCATATTCTCCTCTACCATACCTGGGATGTCCTTGGGAAGGGAAAGCCTCTTCCCAATGACAGCAAAGAATTCATCCTTCACTCTCTTCGATTGGATCCTCCCCCTCAAACATCAATCATAGCAGACTGTCTGTTTATCATCAGTTTGGCCCTTGGGATTAAGTTAAATATTGATGATCTGTTGGTTTTTGACAAGAGGTGAGTTGACTTGATATCTGCTCTCTGGTATAAAGTTAAAATTTCCTGTTTTAGTCATGGAGTCAACTCTCTGAGCAGCAGGATTTATGAGAAGCTTGCTGAGACATTCAGGAGCCCTCCCCCCAACCCAGATGAGATTGACTACACTCTGCTAGCCTTGAGGGTTGTTGCTCTTCTTGATGAGGATGATGTTGCTCAAAAGAGTTACAACTTATTCCATGTTGTCATGGCTCCTACCTATCTTTCCTACTCTGAGAAGAAGTGGGATGCTTCTCGCCTCATCATGCATACTGCCTACAAGTGGGACAAGCACTTGCCATGGGTCCAGGATCCTCAATTCATTTTCTCCTTTTTGATTCATCACTTTGACTTGGCTGCCAGAGGTGGCCAGGACTGGGATGAGCCAATTCAGGATGCCCTACGTGCATTGGGTTATGCCTCCAATCCTCAGGCTCTCAAACACCTCCATGTGACAAATCCCTCATTTATACATGGTCTCTGTACTGCATTCCAGAATAACAAGCCATTCCAGCTTCGAAAGGCTGCCCTCTTCTTCCTTCCTCTCATTGGTGATAGGTGGTTTAATACCCCTGATAAAATTATGGAACTTGACCAAATGATGAATTTGTGTATCAATTGGGCTTCTACTGTTGATAGCATTGAGCACACAATTGATGTCCAGAAGGCTACTCTTGCAGTTCTCTTTGACATGATCAACTCCCCTTACTGGCGCAGATTTATTCTTATAGACAGCTGGAAATTACTTGAATACTTCACTTCAGTTCCAGGTCACTCACAGTCCTTGAAGAGGTGTCTTGACAATCCAGATTTAATTCATGCATTGAGAGCCATGGGGAACCTGGATATTATGGCCCTCTGGTTGGAGATTTTATGTTGGAAGTACAAGGGATTGGCCCCTCAGATTCAAGAGCAGTTAGGGGAGGTTCTAGAGGAGACTGCTCAGGATGGGGACAGGACATATGCTGACATATGTCAGTCAGTGATAGACTCCCAGTTGGAGAAGGCCCAGGGTGCATTAAGGCAATGTGATATGCAACCAACTAGCCTACCTGCTATCAATCTCAAGAGAAAGATTGAGACCCTTAAAGTGACCAGGGAATCCCTGCTTGCTGTCCAGAGAGGGGGTGATTACTATTTCAGTATTATCCCACCAGTAAGTATTTGTCCTATATTTTTTCTGCCTTGCTGCTAACAACTATTCAATGATAGTCACCCCACTCTTCACTTATCTTCTCTGATCTGTCTGAAGGAGATGATGACTACAGTATCAGCATTATTCCACCAGTAAATTTCCTCTACTTTTGCATAGCCTTGCAGCTGACCATTATTCTGCATTGATAGTCACCCAAAACTTCAACTATATTCTCTGATTCATCTGATATCCCAGAGATCACCACTGGTCAACTTGGTATGCTAAGTACAGAGGATGCATACAATCAGCCATTACCATTACCAAGTATAAATACTCCACCACAATTTGTTCAGATCCCAGAGGGATCTAGGAGTTAAAAACACATAATGGTTTAAGTCTGACATGTAGGCAACTGCCATGATCTTTTGCTGCCCTGAGTTTTCTTCAGTCTTTTCCCTAACTTCACAACATCTTCTTTTATGAGTGTGTATATCCTCCAATTTGTGTCCCTTCATTTCTAATATTTTCTTGGGGTTCCACTATGACTTTAATTCATATGTGTAGTCTTGCCCACTTTTGATATATCTGTTTCTTCCTCAAATTCAAGACCATTTTTTATTGCCATTATCACACACTTCAAACTAGCTGTCATCCTCTCTGATTTTTACTCCAATTATCTCCTTTTCTATAGAACTAAGTTACTGATCATAACCTTCTACCTTACCCTGGAAATACATATTTGAGATGAGATGAGAGTTCTTGTGGATTCTCTTGGATCATGATTTGTATTTTCTCTGCTTGACTTGACTGAATTTGTCCCATATGAGAAATTGTTGGTGTGACTGTGTTTTTGTATGCACAGTTAGAAGCTCTCCTTGTGCCCTGTTGGCCCATGTTTACACATGGTATGAGTGACAGCAATCATTCAAACTTGAAAACCCTGATTATAGAGTTGCATGATAGTTCAATTATAGGCTTGAAACCTTCTGCAAGCACTGAAGTACATCTTCAATTGTTGGACGGTCATTTGGCTGGGGCTTCCAACAAATCTTCAACATCTTCCACAGACGATTTGCAAACCCTGCCTCTCGGGAGGGATTTTGACCCGCCAGGACCTTCGTGATGACGGTTAAGTCTGTATGTTTATGGAACGGCGCCTTCCCACTAATCGTTTCGTATATCACCATCCCAAGAGCATAGCAGTCTGATGATTTCGTTGGACGATTGTCCTCCAACCCGAACTTTTCCGGGTCGATGAGCTCCGGGGCCATGCATCGAACTGTACCACCCTGAGCGTACGAGGTCGATGACAAAATGTTTGTGGGATCTGAGATGATCGTGAGCAGACCAAAGTCTGCTAGCCGAACATTGCCGGTATCGTCGATCAGTATGTTCGCCTTGACAGATATCAGTCGAATGCATAATTTTGAGTATCCAAGACCTACACCCTTGAGATCCCCATGAATCATTCCCTGTCCATGAATGTAGATCAGACCATTGATGACCCCCACCAGCTGAAGGGTTACAATCAAACGAAAATCATAAGACTTTCAATGAAAAACTTACGAGCTCGTACCGGTTGATGTCTGGATGTGCCTTCACATAGTCATTGATGTTCCCATTCACCATCCAGTCTGATATCATCGCAAACCGGGTCTCCGACATTGTTATGCCGACGAGCGGCAGGACATTCGGATGTCGAAGGAATTTCCACATCACAACTTCCTTGCAGAACCTCTGCATGACACTGTCAGTGGGTTTGCGTGCGGGGGAGGCCACATCCGGGAACTCACGCCAACTATCTTTTCAAGATCACTGTTCGAGTACGTCCTCAGAACCTTCACCGCAACCTCCCGGCCACCATGTTCCCCCTTCCATACGTCCGCAAACCCACCCCTGTACAATGCGTCACGTGTGCGGTCATAGCACACAGGGATTTTCAAGGCTCTTGGAAGAATGGCATGGTGGCCACACACCCTATACAACGACTGTAGGCATTTCTTCCGCACCCATTCCGGGATATTTGGCAAATCCAGCGCCTAGTTGGCAAAGCGCATCTATGTCAATTTCGATCAGCATGAACAGATGGAAAACGTGCCTCGTCTATCACGTTGATGAAGGTCTCTGCGTCATATCTACGGAGGGAATTGACTGCATCGCGTTCATCCCTCTTCGAGGCGATCGCTTTCATTAAGGAGGGGAGGTGATGGGGTGAGAACGAGCGTCTGATTAAACGTCCACAGGCTGATCACGGAGTGTTGAAGTTGAGGGAGAGGGATTACGTGGCAGTCAGCCTTCTGCACAAGATAGACAAAGGTGACGCTATAGACGTACCGATCCCGGATACAGAGCTGGTCGTCTCTGGTGATCCGACGATAGTGGTGACTGTAGAGAGTGACGTAGCGGCCGAAACCAAAGGCTGGGTATCCTCTGGTCCTCCGTCACACTCGTCTAAGATTCTCCCTTGTTTAGGGAGTGGCGTATCTATCCCCAAGAGGCCGAAAGCCCCACCTTCGTCGTCGCCATTGATCTCGTCATCTTCCCCGTAGAGAGGGATTCGACCGGGGACTAAGGATCGTCAGCATCTTACCGAACTTCCTGAATAGGAATACAGAACCTATTTGATCGGAATGACTGCGCTTCAGATGCGGAATCAAGGCCTGATTAGGACCGGAGTCATCTGCATGAACTAGTGGTGGACCTCGGAAAGTCTCCCTTGAGTACGTTGGCGCATCCTGTGTACTCCAAGGTCCATACCACACACTCTGTTCCGGATATAATATTCGGGATGAACCTACAGGAGGCATAGTATGGGAGTGATATACTGGACCAGGTTGGCTGTGGTTTACATAGGTCGCGGGCGGTTGCGGCATTGGGGCGTTCTGGGAACGCAGCAGCTCGTGGGGGTCATGACCGTTGGCGGAAGGCCTAGAAGAGGAGGATGCTATAGGTTGAGCAGATTGTGAACGGTTGTGTTTCTTCGCAAATGTTTCCGATGCATAGAGAGTACGACCTGTGATATCCATTGCCTTATTTGGCAAATCATATGAAAGAGAGGGGTCGGAAGAGCCTCGCCATGCATCAAGGGAGATAGGGTGCAGCGGATGTGGCACAGTTTCCAGGAGAGGGGGGAACAAGCTTGGCTTTGGCGTCATCCTCGTATACCATCCAGTCAGCGGCATCTTAGAAGAGAAGGAAAGTTAGTCAGCTGATCGTGCAAAACAAAGCCACGCTAAGCACCTCCTTCTTGGGCTTTGACGGAGCGAGAGTCTCCTGTAAGCCGTATCCACGACCGACATGCTGTGGTCATGTCAAACAATAGCCAGGCTACAAAATCTGGGAAGGCGCACAGGGCCACGGTTCTCTCGCTCGGTATCGCCATTAGATGTCAAAGCTTCTTGGCCTGTCTTAGGTTCGCCTTTGCTCTTGGACCGCCGTGGTAACCAAACTGGTGCAACTAGAGATACGGGCGGTGGGCTGTCACTGTCTTGGTCAGAATTGAAGGAGGGTACTACTGGGTAATAGACCGGAAGGTCCATTGGTTGGTTATTTTTGCTTTGCCGTGAAGACTAGCGGCGAGAGTGAAAAACCTTCAGGTTCAGGTGAATAAAGTTGAAAAATGCGATTCACCTTCGAAGTCATGCCTCGATGGTTGTCCTTGTCCCGATCTTTGCCCTTGCTCTTGGATGACTTGGGACCGGGAGGATAAAAACCCGTGGATGGCACGAAGAGGCCCGCGTCCGGGGGGAGCCAATCCTTGTATGGAGGAAGCGAACCGGTGAATGTCCTGGAGAGGGCATTGTCGGTCGATTGCACACGTAAAGTCTGTTTTAACCGGTCGAGTTCAGTATGCCAAGATGAGCTGGGACAAGATTCTCCAAGGTTAGATGTCGGGTAGTTAGTCTGGGTGGAGGGGTTGTAGACATATTCCAAGGACGAAGACGGGTAATGCTGGGCAGATTCGGTGGTGAGGGTCTTGATAGTTCGTGGTGGATCTGGATCCGGGCGATCGATCTCTCTGGAGACCCTGCGGTTTGGGTCGGATGGCTTTTTGGGGGGGATGGTTGCCTGATACATTGGGTGGGTCGGGGGACCGTGGAGGTTCGCAGCCGAACTATTTTGGCGCCGGTAGACCCAGCGCCCACTCTAGCGGGGACCAAGCAAACGGATAAGGGTGAGAATAGCTGGCCCACAGCCGGGATTTCAAACTGCCGAAGAGAAGAGTCGATTCGTGAACGGCAACGTGAACATTGCGTACGAATTCGAGGGGAGCGACGGCGTGCTCTTGGTCTGGGTGCGGCAGAGAGCACGCTCTCGGGGAGGCGAAACTTGTGTTCTTATCGGATAATAATCACGTTCGATAGGGAAGGTACAAATCGAGACAAAGCAGGAAAAAGTGGTGTACATTGGATAGGCAAATGTCCACACGGGCGTAGTGTCAAAAGCCGCTGGAGTCTTGTCGGCTCAAGTAGGGCACGTTCGTCGCCATCATCGCTACAAACCAAAATGGTCCGCATTCAGAGTCTGAGGTAGCCTGATGTCTGCTTTTCGACGATTTTGACTCATTACCGACGGGGCTGCCGGAGAATACAGGGTGTCTTTGTCTAGATGGCAGAAGCAGCCGTCAACTCCAAAGAATGCACCGAATACACCTGCCTTCCTCTGATTTTTTTGACATTCTCAACCTCGAGGACGCTGTGCTTAGGACATTGCCAACTCCTCACAAATCGCCTCGGAACAACCGACGATGCCCGCATCGAGTGGCCCGTGTGCACCTCGATTAGCCGTATGGGCACTCGGTCCAAGCATATCATCCAAACCGTCCAACGTAACCCTTTGCTCTGATTACATACCACATGACAATTCAATTACAAGTTTGAAACCTTCCGCACACACTGAAGCACCTCTTCAATCGTCGGGCGGTCATTCGGCCGGGGTTTCCAGCACCCCTTCAACACCTTCCATAGACCCCCCGCGAGCCCTGCTTCTCGAGAAGGATGTTGGCCCGCAAGGACCTTCGTAATAACGGTCAAGTCCGCATGTTTGTGGAACGGCATCTTCCCACTAATCGTTTCGTATATCACCATGCCCAGAGCATAGCAGTCTGATGATTTTGTTGGGTGATTGTCCTCCAACCCGAACTTTTCCGGGTCGATGAGCTCCGGGGCCATCCATCGGGCTGTACCGCCCTGAGCGTATGAGGTTGACGACAAAATGTTCGTGGGATCCGAGATAATCGTGAGTAGACCAAAGTCTGCCAGGCGAGCGTTACCGATGTTGTCGATCAGTATGTTTGCCTTGACAGATATTAGATGAAGACGTAATTTTGAGTATCCAAGACGTACACCCTTGAGATCCCCATGGATCATCCCTTGGCTATGAACGTAGATCAACCCCTTGGTGACACCCACCAACTGGAGGATTTTCGATTGTCAATAAAACCAGGACCAGTAAGACTGCGAATGAAAAACCTACGAGCTCGTACCGGTTGACGTCCGGACGCGCCCTCACAAAGTCGTTGATGTTCCCATTCACCATCCAGTCTGATATCATCGCAAACCGGGTCTCCGACACTGTGACTCCGATGAACGGCAGGACATTTGGATGTCGAAGGAATTTCCACATCACAACTTCCTTGCAGAACTTCTGCATGACACCATCAGTGGGTTTGCGTACGGGGAGACCGCACCCAGGAACTCACGCCAATTATCTTTTCAAGGTCGCTGTTGGAATACGTCCTCAAAACCTTCACCGCAACCTCCCGGCCACCATGTTCCCCCTTCCATACGTCCGCAAACCCACCCCTGTACAATGCGTCACGTGTGCGGTCATAGCACACAGGGATTTTCAAGGCTCTGGGAAGAATGGCATGGTGGCCACACACCCTGTACAACGACTGCAGACATTTCTTTCGCACCCATTCCGGGATACCTGGAAAATCCAGTGCCTAGTTGGCGTAGCACGTCAATGCCAACTCCGATCAGCATGAATGAAGGTAACGTGCCTCGTCTATCACATCGACGAAGGCCTCCGCGTCATCTCTACGGAGGGAATGGATCTCATCGCGTTCATCCCTCTTCGAGGCGATCGCTTCCATCAAGGAGGGGAGGTGATGGGGTGCGAACGAGCGTCCGATCAAACGTCGACAAGCTGGTGATGGAGTGTCGAAGTTGAGAGTGGGTTACGTGGTAGTGAGTTTTCCATACAAGGTCGAAAAATGCCGCACGATGAACATACCGCTCTCAGATATGGAACTGGGCGTGGTAGTCTCTTCCAGTGGTTCAACGGCAGTAGTGAAAGATAAAGATGGTGGGGGGCTGAAAGACATCCTGCCTTCAGTTTCGGTCGCCACGTCACTCTCTACAAGGACGCTCTCTTGCTCGGGGGAAGTGTCTGTCCGCAAGGGGTCGACAGCCTCGTCTTCGTCGTCGCCATCCCCTTCAGATTCGCTGTCGCCGTCGGTTTTATCTTCCTCGTCATCTTCGTCATGGAAGGGGATTCGATCGGGGGCTAGGGATCATCAGCATCTTACTAAACTTTTTTAACAAAGAGATACAGAACCTGCTTGATTGACGACCACGGAGTCCTTCAATCGGTTCCACCCAGAATAACTGCCCTTCAGATGCGAAGTCGGGGACTCAACAGTGCCCCCAGGAAAAATGTTGTGTAGGGGAACGGGGTCTTGCTTTTGCCTCAACTTGGTAGCCCCAAATCCAAATGTGGCAACCACGGAGTCATTCAATCGGTTCCACTCAGGATAACTGTCCTTCGGATAGGAAGTTGAGGACTGGTTGGGATCGGAACCGTTTGTCTGTAGTGGTGATGGACCTCGAATAGTATCCGTTGAATACGTTCGCGCATCCTGTGTACTCTCCGGTCCAGATCGCAAGCTCTGTTCCGGAAATAATACCTGGGATGTACCCACGAGGGGAGTGGTATGGGAGTGATATGCCGGACCCGATAGGTTAGGGGTATACGTATCGTTCGCCGGCGCTTGCAGCACGGGGGCGGTCTGGGAGCGCAGCGGTTCGTGGGGGTCATGGTCGTTGGCAAGAGGTCTAGAAGAGGAAGATGTTGTGGGTTGAACAGTTTGTGAACGAGCGTTTTTCTTCGCAAATTTTTCCAAACCATAGGGAGTGCGACCTGTGACATCCAGTGCCTTGTTCGATGAGTCATACGAGAAAGAGGGGTCGGAAGATTTTTGCCCTGTCTCGAGGGAGATGGGGTGTGGCGGAAGTGACTTCGGCACCTTCCTCGCGAACCATCCAGTCAGCGGCATCTGAGAAGGAAAGGCAAGTTAATCAGCTGACTGTACAAAACGAAGCCACGACAAGCACCTCTTTCTTGGGTTTCGACGGAGCGAGGGCTTCCTGTGAGCCATCTCCACGACTGATGTGCTGTGGCCATGTCAACCAATGGTCAGGCTAAAATAATCTGGGAAGACGCACAGGGTCATGGTTCCCCCGTTCAGTATCGTCACCAGTCTTCAAGACTTCTTTAGGTCCGTCTTTGCTCTTGGGCCACCGTGGCACCCAAACTGGTGCGACTAGTGGTGCGGGCGGTAGGCTGTACTTGGCACGGCCTTGATCAGGATATTGAGGAACGAAGGAAGTTGGCACTGGTGGCTGAGTCGAAAAAACCGTCGGATGGTTGTTTTCGCTTTGTCGCGGAGACTAGTGGCGAGGGCAGAAAACTGTCAGGTTGAGGTAAATAGAAAGAGCTGAAAAATTCGACTCACCTTCAATGTCATTGTATCGCCTTCTGCGAGATAGCGTCGATTGCCGGAAGGCTGTAGTGTGGCGTCTTCATCTGGCCGCTCTTTGGGGTCCCTACCGAGGATTGCAGTGGTATATTTCTGCTGCTGTGAATCATAGGGGTCCCTAATAAGGTCCCTAGAGGTCTTCCAGGCGTGGGTATCGGATGACCGATCCCGATCGCGACCTCGGTGAGTGTCCTTGTCCCGATCTTTGCCCTTACCCCTGGATGGCTTGTGAATGGAAAGATTTGAGAATTTCAAAGGTGGCGTAAGGAGGCCCGCGTCCGGGGGAAGCCAATCCTTGTATGGGGAAAGCGAACCGGTGAATAGCTTGGAGAGGGCATTGTCAGTTGTTTGCGCCGCTGAAGTAAGCCGACCGGATGATCTCCTTGGTATCTTTTTAAACCGGTCGAGTTCAGGATGCCAAGATGGGCTGGAACGAGGTTCTTCAAGGTTAGACGTCGGGTAGTTAGTCTGGGCGGAGGAGGGGCTGTGGACATATGGCGAGAACGAAGGCGGGTCATGCTGGGCAGATTCAGTGGCGGGGGTCTTGATTGTTCGTGGCGGATCCGGGTCAGGGTGATCGATCTCTCTGGGGACCCTGCGGATTGGGTCGGATGGTTTTTTCTGGGGGGTAACTGCCCGAAACATTGAGTGGGTCGGGGGGACCGAGGAGGTTCGTTGTCAATCTGGTTTGGCGCTGGTGGACCCACCACCCACATTGGGATAAATCGGGCTGTCCGGGGGAGGGTAAGGGTGAGAATGGCTGGCCCTCAGCCGGGATTTCAGACTGCGGAAGAAAAGAGTCGACTCTGAGGGACGACGTGCATATTGCGTACGAAGAGAGCGACGACGGGTTGTTGGCCCGGCAGTGCGACAGAGATAGCGCTCTCGGAAATACGCAAAGGAGGTGAAATCTGTATTCTTATCATGGTCACGTGCGATAGGGAGGGTACAAAGCGAGACAAACCAGGACGAGGCGGCGTGTACAGCGGACGGGCAAATGGCCATACGGGTGTAGGCACGGGCGGAAGAAAATGACCGTCGATCATGCCAAAAGCCGTCGGAGTGCAATGCTGTCGGCTCAAGTAAGGCACGTTCGTCACTACCATCACTGTGATGGCCTGGTGTCTGCTCTTCACTCACTACCGACAGTGCGGCAGTGGCAAGGCTGTCGGAGAACATAGAGCGTCTCCCTGTCGAGACGATTCAAGATATGCGTCGCGTTCACAACGAGGAGAATTGTAAGAAAAAACGGAGGGTTTTATGTTCTCGCTGGTGGTGGATGGGAAAACGAGAGCTGTTGTCTGTGTCGTGAACTCTCTGGCGTGATCCGTGCAGATGTTCAGCCGTTCGTGGTCGACTGACACGGAGGTGAGTAAACAACGCCGCCCATAGCTGGTGTCTTTCTCATATCGATCGATTACTGATACCTAGTCTCCAGTCGCTCACCTGCCGCATGGAATTCTTTCCTCAGTAACTTAGCGTTCCCTCTTCTCAACGCCAATCACTGTCTTCTTCCTCCCGCCCACCCCACTCCACTTTCTTCGACTCCCACAACCCGTCGACAAAGACCACGGATCTTTGTCTATGATGGCGGAAGCAACCGTCAACTCCAAAGAGTGCGCCGAATACACCTACCTTCTTCCGCTCCCGACCTGTTCTAATTTCTTTTGTGATTTTCAGCCTCGAGGACGCTGTGCTCAGGGCATTGCCAACTCTCTTCACAAACCGCCTCGGAACAACCAACAATGCCCGCATCGAGTTCTACGACAATTTCCAGCGTGCATCCGACGATCATGACCGTGGCTACATCAAGAAGTACGATGAAGACCTTAATATCACGTTGATCTTCGTGAGGATTTTGCTCGTTTTTTGCACGAATCTCGTGTTGATCGCGAAGAGGAATAGGCCGGTTTGTTCTCAGCGGTCACATCCGCTTTCATCATCGACGTACAAAACAACCTCCAACCGAACTTTGAGGAGATGAATCATGCCCTCCTTAGGATCGTCGCCAGCGCCGC
>Ga0307514_10005052_pt1 | contig 11933 bp, 14 predicted proteins | sample 16_EM_MG_FD_203088 | JGI IMG/M metagenome (GOLD analysis project Ga0307514, IMG submission 203088) | Populus trichocarpa ectomycorrhiza microbial communities from riparian zone in the Pacific Northwest, United States - 16_EM | ecosystem: Host-associated > Plants > Roots > Unclassified | place...
ATAACATCAGAGGTTCTAGCTAGATTTAGTATCAGCTAAAATACAGACCCAAATACATATTCACCACCACCTTGATTTTGTAATATCTTCCTCAATAAGATCCTCATCATGTGCAGAAAAAACATTGTAACAGTTAGCTACCATAGGTATTTGTTTCATACATACACACGTACCTAGGTACCATACACATCTTCACTCACTAGGTATTCACATCCTACATCCTGTCGGGTGGTTGGTTGCTCTATCTGTGCACTGAGACACCTAGCTCGCCCAAGATCTCTAAATATAGGGGGGGGGGTATTTTAGAATAGGGGGGGTTGATTTCCAATTTCTACGGTAACCCCACTGCAGGCAAGGGTCCTTAGGGTTCTGCGACTTCCGAGCATCGGGACAGTCTCGTGCTATATTTTTGAGGATCATCCAGAGTTCCTGGACATGTTTCCCCACATCCTCTGAGACATCCACATTCCCAGCAATGAATAGCCGGATTTCTCCTGCAGGATCAGGCCCTGGCACGAGTTCTATTGCTGTAGAATACACCTCACCTTTAGCCTGAGATACACATATAGAGGCAATCGCATCAAGAATGACGTTCAACCGATCTCCATGGACCTCTGGTTCATGAGGAGATAAGGTAGGGTTTTGTCTTTTGGGAATTGTAGATGCAAGTGCAGCCAAGGCATTGACATCTTCTAGGCGTATGGTCGCAGCCATTTAGACAAGCTGTTCCGAGGTTGAGGCTGACTGGGGTTACCTACATGAGAAATTACTAGTGACAGATGATGCTGAATCATACTCACCAAACTATTTTTAATTCAATTCTGCAGCCCACTGTGGCTCACTGTCTTGAGTATAAGCATTTCCTTCATCTTAGGTTTCCTTATTCCAAACTGGTGTTTTTGCCAGGATGGAGAGTGTACTTTGGCAATTGTACCAAATGCTCTCTCTTCCGAAACTACTATTTGATCATTCGTATAAGTCCTTTGTGTATGTTGGTACTCACCTTCTTCAACCGTGGATGATTTGGCTCTTTTTTATATCTTTGGTTGTTATTGTTTTTTTCTCTTATACCTAATTACTTCATCTCTGTTTGCCTGTGTTTTATATGAATAGACTGGACCGGAACAATGGAGGAGGGCCAGGAGGCTTTAAGAGGTAGCAAGAGTAAGGATTGTAAGGAGTAGGTGTTCACAGGGTAGTCGCCAGAGAGCAAATGATTCCCTCAACTACCATCTCTCCATCCCTCGAGTTAAGATTGAGCATACTTTTGGAGTCTTAGCGAGATGGCCTTCCTTGCCCATCCGCATTGATGAGGACCGCATTACAGGGCATGATCGGGTGATTGGCTGGACTATGGCATGCTTAGTACTACATAACCTACTAATCGATCTCCAAGAGGATGATTTATGGTTAGAGTGGGCAATTGAGGCCGATGAGGCACTGGAAAAGTTAGAGGCTCAAGGTGGCAATGATTGGGAATATATTAGGAAAAAAAAGGAGAGTAGGGCAGCACAGAAGGGATGCATCTGATTGAATTAGAGCATTAATATACATCCCCAGAACCTCTGAAATGACCTCCGTAAAACCTCCGAATTACCCACAAATGAACATCCGAATCAAATAGCTCTTCCAATTGCCTCTCTATGGGTTCTCGTTTTCCTCGCCAATTGATGGATCAACTGGTGGGTTGATTGATAAGTTCATTGGTGGCCTTCTGATTGATCCCCCAATTGACCCTTCCTATCCACTGCGAGAGGAACTCAGATTGGCGAGCTTGTGCATCGGCCTGAATTCTGGCTACTTCAGATTTCATTGATGCACTGATCTGATCCAACCGCTCCAGGTGCTCTCTATGCATCACCTCCAACCGCTCCAAGTGCTCTCTATGCATCACCTCCCATTTATTCTTGTACATAGTACGTTCTGCTTCCATCTGCTGCTCAATCTTTGCCTTCTTCAACTCGTGGTCAAGCCGGCGCTCTTCCATAGACCTTTTCACCGATTCTGTTCGACTTCCCCCTTTTCTTCTAGGCGCTGGTGATTGTGTAATTGAACATGTTCTGGTTGATCTAGGAGGTGTTGCATCCCATTCAAAGTCATCACCCGAACCATCTCCATCTGCTGGTGTTCTTTCCCTAGGCGCCCTCACTGCTGGCGTCTTTTCTGTAGTGCTTTGGGAGCCCGATTCTATCGCTATTAGATCCTGAGACCTTGATAGTAGCCCTTCAGCTTCGAGCGTACCTTCGGTTGTTCCCCTTTTCTCCGTAACCCTCCGCCCAGTCCCTGCAACCTTCTTCCTTCCTGCTGTCCGTGAGGCCCCCAAATTGTTGCGCCTAGTTCCAATACCCAACATTCCACTCTCATGTCGTGGACCTCTCCCTCGAGGACTGATATTTCGAGGTATAGATAGAATCTCATGGACCGCCAGGAGGTCCTCAGCCATCCTCCATGCAGTCGACTCACGACCCTCCACTACTGCCAGCACTAAAACATCCTCTATGCCTGTCTCCAAATCGTCAAGAAATTTCCTGCGTTCGCTTATTCTAGGCATCCTGGTATCGCGGTATGTATGTATTTGTAACTGGGGTGGAATTGGTGTATGTGTGAAAGAATTTACAAATTTGTGACTGGGATGGGGTTGATGCATGCGCGATCATGTTTATGCCATCCAATCAATCATCAATCAACCAATGAGAAGCTTGAGCCAACCAGACTACAGTAAAAACCACTGTATACCGGTAGCGCCCTCTTAGGCAAAGCCACCAAGTTCATGGCGTTTTGGAAACAGCTCGGCATGAACCTCGGGCATCGGCAATGGGATGAGTGGGGTAGATACATCGGTAATAATGAATGCGGGGTTGACTCGTAGGATGAGAGTGTTTATATACGGGCGATGTTTCCTTCCATACCTTGTCTTCATTTTTTGATTATCATCAGCAAATACGTATATTGTTTATCGACCGCATCGCCTAAGTGATGGATACCTACTCTGATCATTTTCATGGTAGCAACACATCACGATTGAGTGCCGACCACAAATTATAATCATCAGCGAATATTCTTTATCGGCCGCATCGCCTAAGTGAGATGCCTTTCTCCGATCATAATCTCACATGGTAGCAACACCTCGATCGCTCCAAAAGCTACCTGTCCTTCAACCCCACCTCCAAACACAACCTCGGGTACGCCTGTGCGTCCTGACTGCAATACACCACGAAAATCACTTCAGTTTCTACTCGAACGGCTCAACGCTGGTTTGCGCAATGTGGGTGGATATATTCAATAGCTTCCTCAGTTAATAATATAATCTATACGACACTGCCTCAACGCATCACACCCCGTATCCTACTTCAATAGGTTATGAGCCCGGAGCTCTAGCCTTTCTATACTCAAGTCCCCAGGCACAACGCTGGCAGCCGAGTCAAGTGACTCAGATCTTGTGATTCAGCAGTTGCAAAGGCCCGGGATGCAAGCTTCATGCCCTACCACTTCCACCATCACAACGAAACAAAGCAACACTACGGACTGAGAGTGGAAACAATGTACCACTACCACGGCTTGCATATAGGGCTGATCGTGAAGCTGTCCTGAAATATCCTGGGGAAGATACGGAAGATGGTTCATCACTGTTGACCACAGATTCTATCTCTTCTTCCTCAGATGATGAACATCATACTGAAGATAGGGAACCTGAAGGGTGCAACAAGTCGGATAATGATATTCCTTCTGCAGCCAGTATTAACTTACCAGATCCATTGCCAATGTTAGCTCGAGTTCGGCAGCATACAGCTAAAGCTCGCTCTCAAATGAGTATCAAATATAGCAAAACCCGAGACATAGCTCATTTTGAAGTTGGCGAGTTGGCTTCCCTTTATATTCCACGGAATGATCGCCATGGAACTAGTGCTCGTCGGCTCTTTTGTAAAATTATACAAAAGCCCCATCCAGACCGATATCAACTGCAGACAATCCATGGGATTATCAACCGGTATTATCCAACTAAAGATCTCCAACGTTTACCACCCAACTTCACACATCCTGACCTGGTACAATTGCAAACCCTCTCTCCATATAATGCAAACCGATTATCATTGAGAGAGGCAGCACATTTAAGCACCTCAACACTTCCGGAAACTACATGCAAGTGCAAGAGAAAATGGGAAACTCGCCGGTGTTCCTGTAAACGTTTGGGCTCACAATGCACTACCGGCTGCCATTCTCAAAACCTTAAATGTACGAACAAATCTTTGTTGGAATTACTGGGTATATGGTAATATGCCGACACAGCCAGCTGATGTCAGGGTGGCTATGTATGGGATAAAATTGGAATGCTGCGCCCGAATGGGCAAGGGTGCGAGGGGTATTTAGCTGATGGTATTTCCTGTTGATTCTTATTATTATTCCTTTTGATATTCATAGTGAACGAATACACATCTCTCCTCCACATTACCTCGTAGCAAAGCGTATCTTTGCAATCTTGTTCAACTCCAGACCCTCAATCGCCCCCTCCAGGGCCTTCAAAAGAATCAAGATCTCCATAGTACTATTCGTGTTTCCAGACCATCTATTCTTTCTTAACCTTTTTTATTTTTACTATATCCGAGTTCTGTTTTCCCACTGGACAACTCCTTTCTTTTTGATTTTTACCTGTACTGAGGATGGCGTGGTTGAAAAAAAAAAAGTCCTATTTATTTCATTCTGCACATTATCTCATTTCCTAGTTAGGCAATAAAAGCGTCATAGCCTTAAGTTGGAATCTAAGACTTCAAAAAAAAAAAAAATTTTGTTAGCAGATAGCTTGCTCCTGCGAGAATAAATTCGTCTCCCGCGCGGCCCGGGCCCCCCGCATGCTTGTTTTGGATGTTCACAAAACAATGAATACTTTACCAGTAATGGTATCATCTGGATGCACATCTCTAGTACAACCATTAGATGTTTGCCTTAACAAACCTCTAAAGGACAGAATTCGTGCATTAGCAGATGCTCATTATATTGACCATATGCTTGAATGGTCTGCTCAGAAGTATTCAGCATCAGAGAGTCGGATATGATGACTCAATGGGTTGGTGAAGCATGGGAGTCGATTCACAAGGAGATGCAACCTACTATTCAACGTTTCTTTCGCAAGTGCGGAAATCTGAAGATGATCAAATCAATATTCGTGGCTTGAACAACTATCAAGTTCCCAGGAGCGTTGACCCTCTCAAGCTGGAAGACCGCCCTGATTCTGATGTTGAACACTTCAACTCTGACTCCAATGACTCCGGCCCCTCTGAGGCCTCCGATTCTGATTCCGTAGTCAGTTTTGAGCAGGTAATCAATAGATCAGCCTATAACCCTATATAGGTATAAGACTGTACCTGTTAATAAGACCGTATTTTTTTCACACTAAAACGCCCCGATTGTGTTTAAGGCTGCAGTCTTACTCGGCAATTTCTACGGTCAATGGGCAGAGTCAGTGCACACCACGATACGTAAAAGAAGGTGTTCAATAGGCGTGTTCAAGTAGTAGAATATAACGTGACAAGATGCCAGTTAGTCAAGAAACAGAAGAACGCGAACAACGATTGCAAGTAGCTTTAAATGCCTATTAGTCTGGGCTGCCAGAATATAATTCGATTCGAAAATCTGCAGCTGCACATGGGGTGTCCCAGTCAACTCTAGGGGACCTATTAGGGTCCGAGGACTTGCAAGTAGTAAAGAGGAGGCAGCAGCATGGCAACAAAAGTTGACGAAAGCAGAAGAGGATGTTTTATCCTACTATTTACTCTATGTATATGGCAGAAAGGAACTTAGCCATTTCGGTTCAATCTGCAAGTCAACTATATATCAACGAAAGCGAGTGCAGTTCTGGAAGAGCATTGGATAACACGATTTCAAAAACGCCATGCAGAACTATGGAGCAAACTATCAGTTCGCATAGACAGAGTCCGCACAATTGCTACTTCAAGAAAGCAGGCGGAGGAGATTCAATAGGAGCGAGAGGTCTGCGTTCTGGAGTTTGAGGGTAAGTCCCAGGGACTTCAGGGTAACTTCTGGGTAGTGTGGTGAGTGGTTTGAGAGGTTGCCTGTTCAGATTGGAGTTGTTCTGATGGCGAGGTTGGTCGTAGAGGATCGGTGATTGGTTGTAGAAGATCAGCATTGTCAGAGGGTGGACACAGTGTGTGTATATCGATGGAGGTATAAGATGACGACTTGAATTTGACCTGTCTACCTTGTTGAGATGGAATATAAATACGGAGCATGTGACTTGTATCTGTATGATACGGTATGATACCCCATGGACTGCTAAGACACGCTCAACTTGCATTGCAGCAACAACTAACCCGGAAGCAGTAACAACGGCCAAAACCACCGTGCTGCACTGCACTGCACTGGCCTCACCAGGTTGATAGGTAGTATCAGCGCATCCATGTCCGCGACAATGTCTCCTAATGTACAGTACAGCCGGAAGTGGACACTCTATCCGAAGTGAACACACCATTAGAGCGTCACAAGCATGATGCAGAATAAGAGGTCTGAGAACGAGAACAAGCTTTGTTACGGCTGAGCTGCACGCCAGCATACAGGCCACGTCCTGGTAATTTGATGGGTGGCCTGTAGCCTTGCCCCTATATATGCCCCGTCTTGTCCTGTACCATAGCTGTGTTCTCGGTCCCTGACTCCTATCTACCTACACCAAAATAATTATGCTTCAGCCATAGTTGCAAAAGCTCGTTCTGTTTATTTTATCAATACATTTTTGCTGTTATCCAGCACGTTTTATGCCCGAGTTGGTGACGACGGTGATAATACCCTCGCACGACATCTATTCCACCGATTCACACCTGATTGCCAGCTCGCCCCTAACCTATGGAGGCAATGGGAATGAATCGATTTGAGCAAATTCAACGATATATCCATATATCACTAGCACCACCAGCACCGCCACCACCAACAGCACCACCACCAGCGGCAGCACCATGGTACAAGCAGCTAGAGCCTATGGCATCTATGTTGGCAAATTCCTTCCGATCAGCATATACGCCATCAAGCAGCAGCTGTGCCATTGATGAGATGATGGTACGCTTTACAGGGCAGTCCAAGCATATACTCAAGATGCCAAATAAGCCAATCAATGAGGGTTTGCCATATGTGATCATGGCTATACCTATAGCTTTGAATTTTACTCCCGAGTTGATGGATCTTCAAGCAATATTGGTCCAAGAACACCCCCGCCTGCACCACAAGAACTCCAATCATTGCCGCTGCTCCCGCCAGCGCCAATGCTTCCCCCTCTTGCGCCGCCAATTTTGCGCACATTACCCAGCCCCAAATTCCACAACTTGTTTACGGCTGCCATACAAAAAACCTCCTTTCACTATCTATTTTGATAGTTTTTTTAGTAATACTTCTTTCTTTGCAACCCTTCGAGACTTGGGGATTGGTGCTTGTGGTACTGCACAGCTGCCAGTTGAGCTACAGCAATGCACATCGAGGCAAGGATGCTGAGAGCGATGACAGCTTCAGTATCTCGAGGTACTGTGCTATGTACACGATGGCAGGTGTTTGGTGCGGGGCGCAAACGGAGAACAGATACGTTGAAAGACCGAAATGCGTTGAGAGCTACGCAAGTTCGAAACCAATCCGCCCATATGAGCCGGAAAAGGCTCACGTTCGTTTTCCAGTATCCCTGACCTATACCAACCAATGGTATCAGTTGCGCAAAAAATCGCATATCATTACACACTGTACCAGAAACCATTGTTGACACCAGGAGAGGTCCTACTCCTAGTCCAAAGTTCCTGGGACAAGGCGCAAACGGAGAATCGCTATCTGGAACGAATCAAGTGCGTGGAGAGCTATGTAAGTTAGAAACCAATCCGCCCATATGAGTCGGATACTGACCGCAAGTAGCTAAAAAGCATTCACTCACGAACCCGTGGCCATTTGGTAGCAGAGTGTAAAGCAACCATTCCGAAGATATATGCCATCAGTGCATTGAGCCAGGAGGAACGCAAGGCGAGCATCGATCGACTATTGGATGGCGATCGGTTCATCTGCCGCCGAGCCACCCGAGATGTGAGGCTTACTCTTCCATGTGGGTATACTTCCCGACACTAACAGCAAGATTAGGAGCTCATGGGTCGCTTTCGTGCGGAGGAGATCGTTACCATCATCTACCAAAAATACTACCAAGGTCCCAGGATGCAAGGCCGTCGAGACCCTGAGTTCTTTATGATTCCGGGGTAATCCTTCTGCATCACACAAGCAACTTAGGCTTGATGTGTCAGGCATTGTGCCGTGCACTGGACCATACCCACATTCTTACCAGAAATAAGTCTCAAAGATTTTGTCAAGCTATAGGTTGTACGTCTCGTACACGCTTTACATGTACCTGTACCAATTATGGACTACCCTTTTGTATATCATGTATTTAAGTAATAGATTATAGATAATAGAGACTAGTAAATGCCCCCACTGCCCCCGCTGCTTCAACGACTTCCACGCAGCCAAGGACCATAAGCGATCATTACTAACTGTCAGAATCATAAGTTGGTGGAGGGGGATTTGACAATGGGAAAAGGTACAATGCATGCCTATCCAACTATCCAACCCAGCTTGCAGAGGTCGTGCAGCTCATATTGGAGGTCACGGAGCTCGTTGCGGTTGTGATAGAGCTCGTGGACCTCAATCGGGGATGGTAGAGCTCTCGGAGCTCATGTCTATCGGTGAGCCCTCAGAGCTCATACTGTCGATGAGCTTTCGAAGCTCATAGCTGGTCGTTGAGGTTTGGGAGCTCGGAAATGTGCCATGTACTGCGATATAAGCTCAAGGTCTGGTGCCGCTCTCACACCAGCCGCATTTAGCTTCAAACTGGTCTCTACCAACCGACTGTAGGCCTTGTCCTGTTGGTAGTGGTCTCCATAGTAGTCCTGGAGGCCTGTCGGACCCCCCCCCAGGTGTTATATAGTTGTCGGCTGGCTTTCCACCAGTCCAGTACCTCTCGTTCGAGGCATAGCCCAACATACACCAGTCGTTTGGCTTCGTTGCTGGTCCTAGTGAAGGTGAAGTAATCCTCCATCTGGAGGAGACACCGCCACCTGTTGTGGTCTTTTTTCGTGATCGCTGATTAGAGGAGCCAACTCATCCTCAGCTTTTTTCTTTTTTGCTGTTTTTGTTTTTTGAATTAAAAAGAGAACAAGAAGGAGAAAGATTTCGAACAACAGAAGAAATTGAAACCGGGTCTATATCCATAAGTTCCCCCTCATGTTCCTCCTTCCAATTTCCAACAGAGATGCCCTTCTTCACAACACAGATATTAAACCAATTCTGCGAGACTATCTGACCCGACGTACAAGATAGCCCGCGTCCCTAATCACATTCGTAGTCCAACTTATCCTCCGAAATAAGAGAATCGGCCGCTTGCACAACTGTGACCTTTTTATTGTCTATCTTCCCTTTGCCCTTTTCCTTCCCTGTTCCGTCTGTTGCCGGCTTCCACCCCGCTGTACAGTCCTTCTTAATGTGGTCCTTACTACCACACTTAATGCATTGACCCTCCTTCATGCATGCCTGTTTGAGGGAGTAAGGAACCTTATCTTCTCCAGGCTATTTTGCACGCTTTTCAGAGGTCTTGGACTTCTCAGCTTACCGAGGACTTCTTTTTCTCGGTTTGCTTGCTCTTCTTTTTCTGAACACCAGAGGGTTTGGGGGCCTCTGGCTTATCAGCTTGGGGTTTCTGCTCAGGCTTCTTACCTTTAGCCACAGCTGCTGTCTGCTCCTTCAACTTGCGCTAATTTTGCATCCAGTGCTCCCTAACCCTTTCGTTCTCCACTTCCATTCCCGCACTTGTGATCCATTCATCTAATTGCGAGTGTTCCCCTTTGAAGGGTTTTGGTGGCAGGGCCTTTCCTGCCACCGTGTCATCGTCATAGTTGTGCTGCTGGCGTCCTCCTTGTGGTGGCGGTTGTAAGAATACAAGCTATGAGGGGGCTGAATTGTGGAGGTTGCGCGTATAGCGGGAACGAACTTTGTTGAGAGAAGATTGATAGCTAAGAATACTCGAAAGACTTGACTTGCTAATAGGGCTGAAATGCTCTACAGAACACATTGCTACGTACTTTTCCTGGCGCTTTTATCCTTTGCAGCTTTTTCCCAATTTTCCTATTCCGGATCCTTGTCATCCCTTGCATTCCCAATTGACCTATTTCAGAGTCTGATGATATCGAGTAATGGACCTTATTGTAAGAGTTGTCGATGACTTGGAAGATTGGCTCTCAATTTGGGAATCTGCCTCTACTGGGGGGGTATTATGTGATTCTGTCCTTGAATGAAGAGTAGGACCTTAGTATGGGTAAGTAATCCTAGGGGTGTCACGGTGCCTCTAAAGGTAAAGTAGAACTGCGCTGATACCGACAATGGAATCTAGATACATGAAGAAATTCCTTCCCTTATATCCTTCTTCTTTTTTAACAATTTGCTCTTTCCGGATACCTTGCTCTCGTATATAACAATTATCCCTTTTGTTTTGCCCTTTCCGGTTGTTCATCACATGAGCGACTCTTATCCCATAGGTGGATGCAGGGGCGAGGGCAAATATGACGCCTACCCCCCCACCCCTCAACACCCCCAATAGGTTGAATATCATGAGGGTGAACCCATGACTTCGAGAAGACCTTCATTTAGCAACTATATGCATGATCAAACAGCTTCTATGGCAGCAACCTACCATATAGGAAAACCGTCTGCTATCAAAACAAGCCGCTGACCACTGAAAATGTGCCATTTTGAGAATTAAGTAATGTTCTTGATTTATCCTATCCTGGACGCCCCCCATCCCTCAATTCGCTGCAATACCGGCCTCCTCATAAGTATCCTCTTTATTTACTGAAATATCTCTAATACCTCTAGGGGCTCTAATACACTCCCCTTTGGGCTTCATGGTCACTTCCATCTGGGTGGTTTACCAGCCTCTCATGGGGCCAACCACAGCAACCCTATGCGCACCATTCTAACTCAGTATCCAACTTAGTTACTCTACGTTCCTCAATATCTAATCCAGCGTCAGTGTAGCGCATCTAGCCTAGGAACTAGCCTAGCATCCAATCTGCATCTAATAATGCAAGACCTAACCTAGTGCCTAACATAGCATCCAGCCCAGTGCTCTCAGCATCCTGCACTAATATCAGTTATAATTGCGCTGAGTATAAAGTGATTTTAAAGGGTTTAAAATGGCTTCAGAAAGGCCAGCATATCGCCATAGCCAAAACGGCTATTGAAGTCCAAAATGGAGGGGCACTGAAGAGCAAAATGGAGGGTATTGGAGCTCCAGAGTGATTAGACACCTCTGCTAGGGGCGAGCTGGCAATCTGGTCTAATTAGGTGGATAGCCGGGGATATAGTAGATATTAGGTGTCATGCAAGGGTAATTATCACCATAATCACCAGCTCGAGCCTAAGGAATGCTGGATAAAAGTGTAGAGGTATCGATGGGATACTAGTATATTTAGAACAAGAACAATGCTCGAAGAGCTCTGCAACTGTGATACAGGATGGGCCAGTCTCGCCACAGACGTTTGTTTATAAGCAATGCCGGGTTGCTATCTCAGGCCACACCCACCTACGTAAGCTCAATCCCAGCTCATATCTTGGCTATAACAACCTCTCCAGGGGGTTGAGGGTGCTCTGAACGAGGGTATTACAGCGAATTGAGGGGTGGGGGACATTCAGGATAGGATAAATCAAGAAAATTACTTAATTCTCAAAATGGCACATTTTCAGTGCTTAGCGGCTTGTTTTGGTAGCAGACGGTTTTCCTATATGGTAGGTTGCTGCCATAGAAGTTGTTTGATCATGCATATAGATGCTAGGTGAAGATCTTCTCGAAGTCATGGGTTCACCCTCATGATATTCAACCTATTGGGGGGGTTGAAGAGGGGGGGGGGTTGGGT
>Ga0307514_10005053_pt1 | contig 11924 bp, 7 predicted proteins | sample 16_EM_MG_FD_203088 | JGI IMG/M metagenome (GOLD analysis project Ga0307514, IMG submission 203088) | Populus trichocarpa ectomycorrhiza microbial communities from riparian zone in the Pacific Northwest, United States - 16_EM | ecosystem: Host-associated > Plants > Roots > Unclassified | place...
TTTTTTTTTTATGTTAACTACCTTTGTTGGAAGTAAGAAGTTTAATTCTAGTGATTTTGGTAATCTGTTGGCATGGTTGAGCTAGTTGGGGTGTTAGGATGTGTAGAAGTAGTTTGATAAAGAAGTGGCAGAGGATACATAATCACTTAAAACTGAAACCCAAACTTGAGAGCTGCTGATAAACTCTTTTGTGACAAAATATCATTTGCTTATACTTGGCTTTTGGCTGCAAATTTGAGATTTTTAAATACAATCTGCTGTTATTATCTTGTAATCCATAAATGGAAAAACCAACATAATACTTCTTATTTCTCCATGCAGTACATGCTTTGAACAAGCTGCCCTATTCTAAGCTTGACTCGAAGTCTGTTGGGGTCCGAGAGGGTGTTGTATTTTTGACATACAGTAGCCTCATTGCATCTTCTGAAAAAGGTCGTTCTCGTCTGCAGCAGCTTGTGCAGTGGTGTGGATCAGGATTTGATGGTCTTCTAATATTTGATGAGGTAGTATACTTCTTTTGGAAGTTTGTCTTATGTTTGTCGCTTTGACAGTCAGACCTTGCAAAGTTTCTGTTATTTGACTGACTCATTGAGTGCTGTGTTTCAATACATCCTTATAATTTTCATTGCTAAGGATCAATGGCTTTATTGTAGTGCCACAAAGCAAAAAATTTGATACCTGAAGCTGGAAGTCAACCCACACGGACAGGTGAAGCAGTTCTTGATATTCAGGTTTGTCCTTGAAACTGATTTCCAGAGAAGATTTTTTCCTTGCCTGTTCTGCACTTCCTTTTTACTAGGTGTTTGGGATTTTCTCATTTATGTCTGTACAATGTAGGTATCATCATTCGTCTCTGTAATCTAATCATGTGAATACCTTTCTGGTGGTATTTAAGATATTTTTTTATAAAAAATTTAGAGGTTTCTTCTTACAGTTTTCACTTCCATTAAATTATTATAGTGATTTAAGCTATTAAATTTTCCTATATGTGAAAAGGACAAATGTACACAGGAAACGTTTATGGTTCTGACATGACCATGGAAGATGGTGTGTTACGGAAATTGTTATTCCAAGAACTCATGGCATAAGTTTGCAGTTGCCAAGTGTGTATCACTCCTATTTTTAAAAGAACTATTGGTTTCTGTTTATGAAGGTATAATGGGAACTATTAAGTGGGGATGGAAGAAAGGCTTCTTCTTCTGATCCCTCCTTAGTTGGGGCTTACGGCGGCCATCCACACTTAGACTGGTGAATTCATAAGAATTATTTTCTTATGCTCTCTCCTAGGATTCAAATGCTAGAGGATAATGTGGGGACAAAACCACTTGCTAATTGTGTTAAGCCTCCAAGGGTCTTTTTCAGTTTTGATGATTTCTTTTGTTGGATTGCATGCAATGCATTTCTATTTATTTCTTCTATGCTTCTATTCTCATGTGCATGTGCACACACGAAAAAGCTGACATGCTCAGGAAATCATGCTGGTGGATGTGCATGGACACGCCTATGGTCACACTTGCTATACCATATATCACACAAACATTCACAAGTTTGGTTGATGCTTCTGTTTTTTAAAAATATTTTGGAGTAATGATCATGGGTTAGCTATGCTATTTGTTATTGCAAAGTGGCTTTGGATGATTAAACAAGGTTTCCCTGAGATCTTAACTTTCAATATTCATGTTCCAATATAACAGGCCCGACTTCCTGGAGCACGTGTTATCTATTGCTCAGCGACCGGTGCATCTGAGCCCCGAAATATGGGTTATATGGTCAGGCTTGGTCTTTGGGGAGATGGAACATGTTTTGATGTTTTCCAGAAGTTTCTAGGTGTGATAAGTTCATGCATTTTATTCCTAGCTCCCCTCTCTTATGTTCCTCTATCATTTCTGTATGCATATTGTCTGTGCCACATTTTTTCTTTTGTTCAGCTTTGGTAAGATGATGTTTGAGTTAGAAGAATTTCAGTTACAAAACAAAACTGGTTTTAGTTGGAAGCAGTAGAATAGTATAGTTGAGTACATAAATGGTAGAGGCCTAATTGATCTCCCACCAGAAGGTTTAGTTTTGTAATGCTAACTGTTATAGGAACATTATTCATAAATCATATTAATATTTTTTTCCTTCTCTATTGGATAATTGAATCTGCTGTTGTTTACTTTGTTGAAAAGTTTGTATGCATGTGTTTCAAGATCCTATTTGGAAGGCATGAGTTAGTTGCTGAACTCCCTCCCTCCTCTCTCTCGCTTTCATAAATGTGCCCATGCAGACATAAATTCATCTGTTTAACTGTCAATTGTAAAGGCTGTATAATTGAAATGCTTGTGTGCTTCTCTACATGTCAAGGTGAGGTTTAGAGGATTGCCTTTCAGTAGGGAGGGTTTCTGGCAACAAAGCGATATGCTTTGTGCATAAGCAGCAGTACTCGTTCCTTTTGTCCTATAGTTGCTCAATCATAATTATTAATCTAGGGAGATAGAGACTCAAGTAAAGGAGCTATAATTTGTCTAGTATTGAATTAACCTTGAACAAAATGCACGAATAATATATTGAACTTAAGCCACAAAAAGCTCCTGAGAAAAAGAGTGTAGGATATCTGAAACAATCATCATAATTCCCTAGGTATATAACATTAGGTGCAATTTCTAGAACACCACTGGATATAATGAAAAAGAATGAAGAAAGATCTAACTTCTTCCATAAGATTACATGGTAAAGAGAAACTAATATTTGTCATATCTTGAGTTATTTGTGTTTTGATATATTTGTGTTGGGACTCTGGAGGTGACCATCAAAGAAAGTTTTTATATCTTAGATGCTAGGCTGTGTCAAGAAACTACATATTATAATGATAATTAAGAACTTAGAAGAAGAGCAAATAATTAGAACACACCGAGATATTTGCATTTAGTTATCAAGAAACGTATTATTGAAATTACCAGATGATATAACCATAAATTTTGGAATCTGCAGGCTGCTGCTGATTGATTCGCTTGATATTATATGCTCATTGCTTGTTGTTCTGGAACTCTTCTGTGTGTTTGTGTGTTAAGCTTCCATAAATCTCCACTATGGGCATTTTCTCTATGATTTGTTTTTGCTGCTTCTATGTCGCTAGTTAAATACGATGTTCACCATTCAAAGTTAGCTAAATAATAGTTTTGCAGGTGTTCTTGAAAAAGGTGGTGTTGGAGCATTGGAACTTGTTGCCATGGACATGAAAGCAAGGTTGTTATGGTTGAAATGATTTTGTAAACTAGATTTATTTTTAGGAATTTATTATATAATTTGTCATCAACTTCTGATTTTCAGGGGAATGTATGTATGTCGTACCCTTAGCTATAAAGGGGCGGAGTTTGAAATTGTTGAAGCGCCCTTAGAACCTGAGATGATGGTAAGAAGCATCAATTGGCTTTCCAGTATGAGACATAGGAATTGATGGTCGAAGTTGTTACTGCCTTCCAAGGATCTATATGAGCTATGACTATGATTTTGACCTTTTTTTATACTTTACTTCCTGGTATTCACTTAACTATAGTTGGTCTTTTTTGATCTCCCCCTTTCCTTCTTTACCCTTTGCACCACAGAGCTGTGCTGGTTTCTAATCCCTGTAACATGTCCAAATAAAAGCACTGTGTATGGTGTTTCCATGCTAAATATATTGTTTTGAGCAAGCTGATGTTGTTTGCTTGCCATGAATTTTGAAATTGGTCTGATGCCCCAGACCAAGTTCTGCTGGATGTTTTCCTTTCACATTGCTCCGCAAGATGTTTTAAATAGCAGGGCAGTTCGACATTGCTTGTTACTTATTCAATTTTGTTTTTTATTCTTAAATATGCTGATAGCTTAGACATTGTCAGCAAATCATCTTGGCATATTTTTTTTTGTGGCCAATTTTATGCTCTCAACAAACCAAGTAGCGTGGAAGGTAAAGAGAGGTTATATTTAGGTAACCATGTTTAGGTCAGTCTATCTCATTTCTGGACAGAACAACCTTAGATTTGTAACCCTGCAAAATGCCCTGCTATTTTACTTATTTACCTGCTTGGTTCTGGTCTTTGTTCTTTTTTCCCAGCTGATTGTCCCCATACTCCATGTGGCCAAGAATGCGTTGAACCCACCAATTTAATGCGCTAAGAATGTAGAATGACACTCCCATTAGGATTTATTAACATGGCCTCTGTCCTTTAAGTGCCTTGTCAAATTTTTGGGCGAGGTTTCTGTAGCGTTGTGGAAAATATCTGTTTGTTAATATCAATTGATTTGAAATAGCTGTCCACTAAAAGTGGGAATTTTTAGCAAATTACTTTCCTATGTATCATTGTTGACTTCTCACTTGTGGGGAAGGATGAGAACTCCTCGTTCGAAGTTTCGGACCTCATCTTGAATGTGGTGTTTGAATGTTCCTTTCTGTCACTCATCCATTCCTTTAGTTTATAGGAACTTTAGTTTTTCCACTGATCCCTACTAACTTGATTCAGAATCTCCTAGGCGGGGACTATCATCACCCAATAAAGCATTGCCTTTTCCCTGTTTTTATTGCACCTGTAGTTTCCCTGAATCTCTTGATTTTTCTCTTTTCTTTTTTTGATAAATAATCCCTCGAGTTTTCTCATATTGGATTCTGAATTGCTTAGGACATGTACAAAAAAGCAGCAGAATTTTGGGCAGAGTTACGAGTGGAGTTGCTTTCAGCAAGCACCTTTCTCACCAATGACAAACCTAACTCTAGTCAATTGTGGAGAGTATATTGGTCAAGCCATCAGGTTTGGCCTTCCCTTGTGGTTTAAATGTTTTTCATTGATCCTCTTTTTGTAAAATGCTTATTTTATTGTTTGACAAGTTATTCTAATTAATTTTTTCATTCATTCATTTTGTGGCAGCGCTTCTTTAGACACATGTGCATGTCAGCTAAGGTGCCTGCTGCTGTAAGAATAGCTAAGCAAGCATTGACAGAAGAAAAGTGTGTTGTTATTGGCCTACAGAGTACTGGGGAGGCTCGAACTGAGGAAGCTGTTTCAAAATATGTGCGCATGTCATTTATTCATTGATGTGGTGCACGCATTTTCATGTGATTCTTCCAATTGGCATCATTTAGTTTCTTATTTGAATGCCATTTATACTTTCTTGAGCAGGGTTCTGAACTTGATGATTTTATTTCTGGTCCTCGAGAGTTGCTGCTGAAATTTGTAGAAGAAAATTATCCTCTGCCTGAAAAACCAGAGCAACAAGGTAATTATGTGGTTATGATTTGTGTTAATTGAACCTTATGCATTACGGCTTATATGGATTATGGAGTTTGCTTTCTTGTTTTATGTAGGAGAGGAAGGTGTAAAGGAACTTCAACGGAAGAGGCACTCTGCAACACCTGGTGTTTCATCGAAAGGGAGAGTCAGAAAAGCTGCAAGATGGAAGCCTGAGAGTGATGATGACTTTGATGAAGGGTTTGGAAGTAAGTTTTCTGAAGTCTGACATTAATTGATTTATTGCAGTAACCATGGACCAAACGTGATTCTCTCTTTTGTTATATCATGGGTTTGCAAAATGATGCTTCTTGCTTGCATTCTTGGTACATGACTGATCTTCATTGTTGAAGAAAAGAGAGAGAGAAGAAATCTAGTGTCCGAACCTTTTAATGCTCTTGTATGGTTTTATTCTCATGTGTTCTGTCTTTTCATGTGAACGTCCTTGTGTCCTTGTTGAGTGCATTACCTTTTCCTTAATTAGTAAACTCACCTGCCAAATTTATTGATGCCATTTTTTTTTATTTCTTAGCAATATGGGGCTTTACTGCTCAAGTCTGGAGGCATTTTCTCTTGTATGCTATGATGCAAACTCTGAAATTGCTTTTCCCCCCTTCCTAATTTCTTTTTTGCCAATGCAGCTGATTCTGGAGGTGAATCCAATGGATCTGATGATGAGTTTCAGATCTGCGAGATATGCAATTCAGAAGAGGTAGTTTCTGATTTTTTTTGTGGTTTTGATATCAGTAAGGTGCTATTATTTATAAAATTTTAACCGCAGGGAAGGAAGAAATTGCTCCAATGTTCTTGTTGTGGACAACTGGTCCATCCTTCATGTTTAGTGCCACCTGTTACAGATGTAGTATCTGAAGACTGGTCATGTCATTCGTGCAAGGAAAAAACAGAAGAATTTCTTCAACAACAGCATGCCTATCTTGTTGAACTTACAAAGAGGTAGCCTATCTTATGGAAGCTAATTAGTTTTTCCTGTTTCTTAGTAATTTTACCTTCTACGATTACTTTTCTCATCTGGGCTGCTGATGGTCATGGTGGGCTGCTGATGGTCATGGTGTTTCTAAATCACCAATTGTTAAAAGCATCATTATTTAATTTACGAACTTGATATTAGGTATGAAACAGCTTTGGAACGCAAATCAAAAATTTTGGAGATAATTCGATCCTTGGATCTTCCAAACAATCCTTTGGATGATATTATTGATCAGGTAGCGACCACATTCTGACTCTCCTCTCTCTCTAATACACGCACACACCCATACTTGTATGTATATTTATGGTGTGCTGTATGTAAGCCTAGATCTGCATACATTACTGACAAGCAGTTACCCACATTCAACATTTTGTAATATTTTTTTTAAAGCTAACGCTTGTTTTCCTGACAAGTTATCAAATCCTGTAAGAAGTTTTAATTTGTAAGAATGTTTTGCTTTTATAACCAAAATTTCCCCTTTCACTGGGCTCTGGGGGCATGGAGAGTGACAACAAACTCTTCTAGTGTATTTTTATTTATATAGCATTACTAAATGGGCAATGATTTTTGCTGCGTTGCTGAGTCACAATGCAGTGAAATTGTGTTATAGTCCTTGCAAACTTCAATATCAAATGTTACCTTAGTTATGTAGTCTCAAGTTCATGGTTTTCTTCTCCTGTCTGTTATTTTTGTTTTTTCCCTTCTGGAGATAAAAGGAAGTGTGTTTTTATAAGTGTTATGTTTCCAGTTACCTGTGGAAAATTATAGGGTCACAGATATTTTCAAATAACTTCACATAACTCAGTAAGCTTTTCCATTACCCTGGTTGATATGTAAATCTGTTAGGAAGCTCTTTTTTTTCTGGTTCTTGTATTCTATCATGGATGATATGTCTTATTCTGCATGTTGTAATCTTCTTTTCACTTTGATCTAATAATATTCTCTTCCTTTGGAAATAAAGAAACCCTTGTTGACCGAGCATTTAATATTTGCAGCTTGGAGGCCCTGATAAAATTTCTGAAATGACTGGGAGGAGAGGCATGCTTGTAAGGGCCACCAGTGGAAAAGGTGTAACTTATCAGCCACGAAACTCGTAAGTTGCTGTGCGTTTCCCCTTTCACTTATTGTTTGATTTCATTCCACATGACTGTTTTTACTTCTGTTTTTTTTACTTTAGAAAGGATGTCAGCATGGAAATGGTCAACATGCATGAGAAGCAGCTTTTCATGGATGGTAAGAAATTGGTTGCTATCATTTCTGAAGCGGGATCAGCTGGTGTGTCTTTACAGGCAGACAGAAGAGCAAAAAATCAGGTGTGCCCAATGCTCTGAATTTTTTTTGTTTGCTTGGTATTGCTCTTTGAAAATCTCTGAAGTTGATTGTTTTGCATGATTCTTTGGCATCTTCGTCTCATTTCTGCATGGTTCTGCTTTGTATAATTTGTACATTTTTTAAAGTTGTCTCACTTCCAATTAGGTGCCAACATTTCTATCCACAGAAAAAAAAATTATTTCTGCCTTGTTCTGCTTTTGTAATTTGCACAATTTGTAAGTAATTGTCTCATTAAGTGCTATATGACATTTCTACCAACAGAAAAGAAGGGTTCATTTAACTCTAGAACTTCCTTGGAGTGCTGACCGAGCAATTCAACAGTTTGGAAGAACACACCGATCAAATCAAGCTTCTGCGCCCATGTATAGGTAGGCCGGGCCATGCATGTTTAATTCTCTTTCATCTATTTGATTTTCTCATTGCATCAGTATACAAGTGTCATATTAAATATTCAACCTTTTGAATTAATATTTTACTTTGTTTTGTTTTATATTAAATGTAAAATTCCTAAGCTTACTCCCCCAACTTTTTTATAGTTGTCATGTCTGCTAGCCATTTGGCTCTTCAAGAGTGAATGATTTAAAAAAGCATATTGTTCATAATTTTATAAATGTTAAAATAGTAGTTGGGGACTTGGGGATCTTTGGGTGTGGGCTTAGGTTAGTTTCAGTTGATAAAATAATCCAAGCGCAGGGAGGAGGGTTGACATGAACTTCAAATTAGGTAGGTGAGGTAGTAAGTGCTTATAAGCTCTGCTAACTTGTCTCAATAACAACTGGAGAAGCCTTCTTCTGAGCTACTTGAGGTGATTCCCTTTTCATACATACATGACTAAATGGTGAGCATGAAGCTGGGAGACTTGATGTAGTATAGTGCTTGACAATGCACGCAAAATTATCCATGGCATTATGATTATATTAAACGAAGTTCTTGAAGGAAATTATGGAATTGTGTGTGTGTATAGCAAGTTAGAGGTCATATCAGATGGCAGAAGATAGAAGTTGCTAGCGAGGCAAATGGTTGAGGCTGAACATGCTACCAAAACAAAGATGGGGCAAAGTTAGAATTTGGGTGAAGCCTTGAGAAAGATTGTTATTTTACACAATGGATGGGTAAAAATTATGATTTCTTTGGATAGGGTTAAGCTACAGTTTCTGAAACCATGGTTATTTGATCTGATCATGCCTTTTTGGTCATTGCTGATGTTTGTTACCAGAATAATAAAACTGTTGTCTTCAGTTTTGTTTGAAAGTAGTAGAGTTAACATATAGATGCTTAATAGTTGCAAAGCGTAAAGTCGACATCATAAATTGTTGGGCCAAAAACATACCTCGTTCTCTCTCTCTCTCCTTTGGCAGGCTATTATTTACTAATCTTGGTGGAGAACGCCGCTTTGCATCTATTGTCGCCAAGAGATTGGAATCTCTTGGGGCTTTAACACAGGGCGACCGCAGGTAACTTGGATATTTTATCCTCTGGGGAACAATAGCAGTTATCATTGATGTCTTTTGCTTGATTGTATGTCTCACTATGTGTAAATGCTTTTCAGGGCAGGGCCTTCATTGAGTGCTTACAATTATGATAGTGCGTATGGGAAAAAGGCTTTGACGGTGATGTATAGAGGGATTATGGAGCAGGTGTTCATCACCTTTTTCTTGATAATATTTTAGTATTTCTCTTCATGCTAGATTTATAGTGGAAAAATGGAGTGCCAGGTATTGTTGGGAATAACTAAAATTCAATTTTCAGGATACTCTGCCAGTTGTGCCTCCTGGATGTTCATCTGAAAAGCCAGAGACAGTTCAAGATTTTATAATGAAGGCAAAAGCTGCTCTTGTGTCTGTTGGAATAGTTAGAGACTCTGTTCTTGGTATTTTTTTTCTTGTGCATTCCCGTTTCACTACTTTTTCTTGAATTGAACTGTCAGAATATACTTTCACAGTTCACTAATTTTATTTTCGTTATTATGCCATCATTTTTACCGTTTTATCATCTTTAATCATCATTTTTTTTGTAACAATTATAACTCTAAATTCCCACATTTTATATAGGTAATGGGAAAGACTATGGAAAGTTGTCTGGACGTATAATTGATTCAGACATGCACGATGTTGGGCGTTTCCTCAATCGGATCTTAGGACTGCCACCTGATATTCAAAATAGGTTTCTATTTTGTTGATTGAGAAATGATTGCTTGTTGCATTCAGAAATAAATTTAATCCACTAAACCGCTTTTCACTGCAGGCTGTTTGATTTGTTCGTCAGTATCCTAGATCTTCTTGTTCAGAATGCACGCATTGAAGGGAATCTTGATTCTGGGATTGTTGATATGAAAGCGAACATTATAGAATTACAAGGAACTCCCAAGGTATACTTTCTTGTTGTTCCTTTACTGGCTTTACTCAACCAGTGATGTTGACTTTTATCTTACAGACTGTTCACATTGATCAAATGTCTGGGGCATCAACTGTTCTGTTTACTTTTACTCTGGACCGTGGAATCACATGGGAGGTGTTTTTCTTCTTTCTTCTGTTTTCTTTATGCATGCATGTTTTAACTCTGAATGGTGAATGCTGGATTGCATCTTGATAAATAACTGTAAAATTTGTAAATGTTCATTAATGCTAGTCTGCAAGTACCATGCTCGAGGAGAAGCAAAAGGATGGGCTCAGTTCTTTGAATGATGGATTCTATGAATCTAAGAGGGAGTGGTTAGGAAGACGTCACTTTATTTTAGCATTTGAAAGGTATTGCTAGATTTGACTGCACCTCTATGTTTTTTATTTGTGAATTGTAAAGTTTTTATTATGTGAATCGTAAATTTTTATGACACAAATCAGTTGATTCCCTTGAAAATATTACTCTTTGATTAAAGAAAGTATGAAGCCAAAGAGGGCAAGTGAATCAAAACTCCAGTAGTCCACTGAGGTTTAAGGAAATCAACTCTAGCCTGAGTTTCTGGATGTTTGACCACTGTAGCTTGGAGAGGAACTGATTTTCGATGAAGTATTTCCAATTTAGCTACCAGATTTCTTCACTGTAAAAAAGATAGGAAAAGAGGTGAGAAATGTAAATGAAGGATTTGACTGGAGGCATTAATACAAGTCCATAGTGGTAATTTTGCCACAAAATGAATACCAACTTCTCTGATCTCCATTTCACAGTGCTAGGATACATGTGTTTTAGAAACTTCTGCTGCTATTTTGTTGACTAGAGGCATTAATACAAGTCAATAGTGGTAATTTTGCCACAAAATGAATATCAACTTCTCTGATCTCCATTTCACAATGCTAGGATACAAGTGTTTTAGAAACTTCTGCTGCTATTAATATTAGGTGCTTTGCTATTTTATTGTTCTTGTATTCATCCTTTCAGTGTCTTTGTTTATTTCATTGCTTCAGCTCTGCTTCTGGAATGTTTAAGATTGTCAGACCTGCTGTTGGGGAGTCGGTAAGGTATCAAATATCACCAGGCTTAGTCAAAGCTTATATTGAATCTATTGTGTTCACTAACCCCTTCTTTCTTTCTCCAGGGAAATGCCTCTGGCAGAGTTGAAAAACAAATATAGAAAATTGCTGTCGTTAGAGAAAGCTCGTAGTGGCTGGGAAGATGAATATGAAGTTTCATCTAAACAGGTACAAAAAGGTGTTGAATATATGTTCAGATGATAAATGCTGTTAGCATTGGTATTTTGCAATATCAAATATAGCATAACTGCAATGCTAACATGATAGATTGACCGGTGATGAAAATTAATTGCATTTTATGTTGACTTTTCTTTGTGAACAACCATTTTAGGACATGCAAAGATGAGTTTTGTTCTTTGATGTGGATTTCTCTTCATCTTGTGTGTTCAAATTGTTAATGAATTGGATGCCAGCTTCGACCTTCCAACTTCCGTTTCAGCAGTCGGAGACAAGTCTTGTGTGAATATTCAAATTTAATATCTTCATTGCAAGCTTTCCAGTTTGTAATGTGTTCCTACTTAAATGGGGAATTATATACTGGAGTTAATTGATAATACCATGTGGAAAGTTTAGGACTCTGAAACAAGGGAAGTGACTTGGAGAGAATTTGGTGGAATATTTTAGCTTTGATTGATTAATGTTATTGATACTCCTTGCTGATAGTATCCCACTGTCCCCTTGTAATGTAGTCCAACAAAATCATGCCTAAGTGAAATGTGCATGTCTTGATACTGTGTGACTTCTTGAATCCCACTTTTGCTGTGATGCATTCATAATCGTATTGATCAATCTGGAATCTAAATAATTTTCTTCTTGAACTGACTATTTCCTCCATGTACACTTGGTGCATAATTTTTTTGCTAATTCTTCAGTTACCCTGCAGTTCTTACCTTAGCT
>Ga0307514_10005054_pt1 | contig 11924 bp, 9 predicted proteins | sample 16_EM_MG_FD_203088 | JGI IMG/M metagenome (GOLD analysis project Ga0307514, IMG submission 203088) | Populus trichocarpa ectomycorrhiza microbial communities from riparian zone in the Pacific Northwest, United States - 16_EM | ecosystem: Host-associated > Plants > Roots > Unclassified | place...
GCCCCCCCCCCCCCCATCCCTCCTCCCAAGTGCTGATGGTGTAGCCACACCAGATCACCATAACAAGAGTCACACACTCAATCTTGAAGAAATATTAAAATCAAACCCTGTATTTCTTTCTAAGTTAATACATGCTTGAACAATTGCAGGAGTAGCATTGATAATCTATTATCTCAAAGTGCTGCAAATTCTGTAGATGGAGCATCTATGATGGATACTGCGGTATGGCTAATTCTTTACAGGCTATTTATGAATTTTGCAAGCTGGATTTGCATGTTTTAACCACACTGCCAATTGTATGTTGTGGAAAAAAGAGCATCACTAAACCTGTTGTATGTTTGTAATATATATTCATGCTTAGATCCTTTATGAGTCATTGTTTTGAAAGAAAAAAAGGCATTGAAAATCCATGGACCTCTGTCTTGGTTTTCATATTAAAACAAGGCTGCTTGAGTAAACATCCTCCTATGGCAAACACACTTATTTTCAAGAGTTGGCCTACACAATGAAATCTGAATGTTAGATTGTTGTTTTTTGACTTCTGTATTGCATCACCACAGGAATTCAATAAAGTATCAATGGATATGGGAAAAACTAACGCCAGTCCTTTGGAGGAGAAGACCCCAGATGAGGAACCTTTAGTATTCGCCAACAAGCTGGTATCAACTTAAAATTTACTTGTTGCCTCCCTCCCTACTTTTCTTGACAAGTAAATCTTGAATAATGTATCACACTTAACTATTTTCATATATGGGAAACTATGTTGATTCTGTGTGGGAATTTGCTTCTGAAAGGAAAATAATGCAACAAAACTGCAATGCTCAATATGTAATGCTTCTTTTAGTCATCATTATAACCATCTTCTCTCCCTTGTGGGGTAGAGTATTTTATTATTTAATATTCATTATCATCATGTTAATTTATTTTCACTTACATGTTTGATATGTTCAGGAGGCAAAAAATGCATTCAAAGCTCTTCTAGAATCCGCAAATGTCCAGTCTGACTGGACTTGGGAGCAGGTATCATTGTTATTTATTATTCTTACCATCTATTTTCTTCATTAAATGAATGTCATTAATGTGGGAATTTGATGTCAGACGATGAGAGAGATCATTAATGACAAAAGATATGCTGCTTTAAAAACTCTTGGTGAGCGAAAGCAAGCATTTAATGAGGTAAGCCTCATATCAATCTCATATGGAACTTTTGGCATAAATTAATGAGAATCTGTTGTGATTGAACTGGATTTGAGTGGTTCTGATTGCGTATACTTTTCTATATGTGCATTGATGTATCAATTCATGCCATTCTGATGTCAATTTGATTATTTATTTGCTTTAGTACTTAGGTCAAAGGAAAAAACTAGAAGCTGAGGAGAGGCGCGTAAGACAGAAAAAGGCTCGGGAAGAGTTTGCCAAGATGTTGGAAGTATGTTGCATATAATTAAATTGTCTTGTCTTTTTCTCTCTCTTATCTGATTTTATAATGCTTTTTGATGGTTTTATCTGTTTTCAGGAGTCTAAGGAATTGACTTCATCCATGAAGTGGAGGTTGAAGTTTCAGTCTATTCAAAGAAAAGTTTGATATCTAGTTTATTTTGCTGTAGAGTGAAGTTTTCTATTGTTTTAACTTATGCCCTGTTATTTCAGCAAAGCTATAAGTCTGTTTGAAAATGATGAACGATACAAAGCTCTTGAGAGAGCCAGAGACCGAGAGGATCTTTTTGACAGCTACATTGTGGACCTTGAGAGGAAGGTAAATATTTCTATACTTGTGCTTTGTTTGCTTGTGCAGGAGCACACCTATATACATATAGGTGAAGTGTAAATGTGAATCTTTTTCTATATTATATAGACATGAAATTGCCTGATGGTGATATTAGACATAGAGGTGATATTGTATACATTTCTTTTTTCTTGGATAAAAAGTCTTTTGTAATATTATATTTACTCTACATGGCTTACAAATAGTAAAAGTTTTGAAACTTGAAGTGTGGCAGTTCCAATCCTGACTTAATAGGTTTCTAGAACTTCCATCAAAACTTGTATGCTTCTCTAATTTAATTGAAAGCAAGAATTTCTTTCAGTAGTTTGTTAACTTGATTGACACTTGTAATTTTTATTACTGGTTAAAAGATAGTTGGGTTTCTTGGAGCAAAACTTTGATTGATTTACTTTGATTTTGGAAGAACATTGCCCATGCTCATTTCATGTGCGGTGAAACAACTAATGGAGAAAATGAATTTCATTAGGGTTTTTATGTGGATTTTTAATCTAGCACCCAAGCTCTGTTGTATCAATTTGCTATTGAATGTATGTTCATAACAGAAACTCCATTTGTTTCTCTTGATGTAGAAATCCAATAATGTCTTTACATTTAGATCTTGTATTTCTCAGTCAATGCTTATAAGATTCAATCAGTGCGTAACTTATTCTGTTATAGCGGCACACCCTAGGAGGCATTTGTATTTCTGGATGGTGTTAATCTTTTTTCACTGGGAGAAACATCAGTCATGCTGCTATGTTCTTGGTGTTTAATTTTCATTCTCATTTCAGGTGCAAGCTTGGATGGCTAATTGTACTATGCATAGCATCCATTTCTTACATGTTTATGTTTTGACTTGTGATGCAGGAAAAGGAGAAGGCTGCTGAGGACCGTAGGAGGAATGTAGCAGAATATAGAAAATTTCTGGAGTCCTGTGATTTCATCAAGGTATTTCTCAAGGGACATAAAAAAAATAAAGCAACGTATTTTTACTTCTGTACCTTGGCATGATTATTCTTCCATTTTCAGGCCAACAGCCAATGGCGGAAAATTCAAGATCGCTTAGAGGATGATGAGCGGTGCTTGTGTCTTGAAAAACTTGACCGTTTACTCATTTTCCAGGTATGTTCTCTCACATGTAATTCAATATATTGTTGTGAACTAGGTGCTGATATTGGTATTGGCAGGACTATATTCGTGACTTGGAGAAAGAGGAAGAGGAACAAAAGAAGATACAAAAGGTAGCTGTTTATTTATGTTGTAATTTTTTCTCTTCAGTTGTATTTTCTTACCTCATTTTTTTATCTCTAAATAAAAGGAACAATTGAGACGGGCTGAAAGGAAAAATCGTGATGAATTTCGCAAATTGTTGGAAGAACATGTTGCTTCTGGCTCCCTTACAGCTAAAACTCACTGGCTTGACTACTGTTTGAAGGTGCCATTCTCATTTGTTTTTGTGAAATACACGAAGAAGAATTAAATGAAAGATGAGAGGAAAATTGTACCTGATATCTGGATCTGAACTTGTTAGTTCATTATTTTCTCTTTTGGTCGTAGGTTAAGGATTTGCCTCCATATCAGGCCGTTGCAACAAACACGTCTGGCTCAAAGCCAAAAGATCTGTTTGAGGATGTTTCTGAAGAACTAGAGAAACAAGTAACTTGTCTCATTTCTGATTCCTGCAATCTATGATGAATTGTTTTTTTCAATCTTTTAAGATCGGGACTTGCATAAATTATTTTTAGTAAGAGGATTTATGGTTTCATTACTCTGCCAAATCAAACAAGATCAATCTTGTGTGTCAACATTTGTGGTTTTGTTCTAATATAATCATGACACCAGACAGTTTATTTTCAGTTTACATCTTTTCTTCTTTTGGATTTAGAATTTTTTTCCTGGCATAACTGGTCCACATGTCCCTCCATCTCATGGCTTCTTGTTTCTAGTTGATTATATGTTGGGATAGAAAGTAATATAGTATATGCTCCTTGTGCATTGCTTAGGTGGGAAACATTGGCATGGGTTAGATTTGAATCTTGACCTGCAATATAAAAAAAGTACAGAAATGTAGATTGTATAACTTATGTTTGTATTTTGTTCATGCGATAGTTTTGATTGGTGACCTTGATTTTGCAACCCTCTTGCATCAAATTTTCATGTTTTTCACCAGTTTCAGTTGCAAAATACTAGTCTTAGCACTGCTTTAAGCTTGTTATTTGTGCTATTCTATAGTTCCAAGTTCATCAGTTCTTAGTGGTATATAATTTAACTAGTAAACGCAATCTTTTATTGCCCTGACTCCATCAATATATATTTTTTATTGATGTGAAATTTCGTTTCTGTTATAACCCATATATTCAAATTATTCACTGTATATTCAATCTACTTTCTTTATATTCATATAACTGGTTTTGTCTATATTTTCTGCCTGAAACAGTTGAAACCTGCTACACACGTGTCTAACCTTTCCTTTTTTGTATTGACAGTATCATGATGATAAAACTCGAATAAAGGATGCAATGAAGCTGGGCAAGGTAAGATAATATATGCTTCTTCTTTTCACAGCCCCTTTCTAAATCTGGAACCCTTATATGTGCAGATTACCATGGTGTCAACATGGACATTTGAAGACTTCAAGGGTGCTGTTGCTGATGATATTGGTTCTCCACCAATATCAGATATCAACCTAAAGGTATTACATTTTCTGTTTTCCGCCTGGTTTTCTCAAAAAGGTCTTGTGAGCTGTAAATTGAAGGTTTATGGTCAATGAAAAAAATGTCTTGTCCTCCAAAGGAGCAAATCACACTAAACCTGTAGAATTCATCCTGTTCTATATGAAACCAGAAGTCTGTCTGCACTGCCTTCAAACTGTTATTGAACTTTTTAATATTGGTGATAGTCCCATGAGAATCTAAGACTGTTGAGATGGCAATGGTGGTTTGCCATGAGGAAAAGTTATATAGTAAGCTTTTGATGCATGGATGCATGCAAGTTTTGAGGAAATTATTTCTAATGCACCTCATGTCTTATGCTATCTGATGAAGTTCCATTATAACTTGAGAGTGAATCACTGCTCCATTATTAGCATGATGCTGCTTCACGAGCATGAATGTGGCCTTACATTGCCCTGGACCTCATCTTGTTTTTCTTTTGGTTAACACCTGCTTTTTGGGGCCACACAAACACACATGCAGGCCTTGAATATGTTGTTCATATGCTTTACATGGGTATTTCAGTGATGCTTCATTTACTATCAAGTGTCACTTTCTACTAGTCACTTGCAGTAAATGGCTAGATTTGAGCACCCCAATTACTGTTTCATTAATGAGGTGATCTCATTGAAGCTTTACTGTAATAATCAAGTAAGACTGCACACAATGGGTAATCAATCTTAAGATTTTGATTGTACTCTACTTTGAAGCTTTTATACGAGGAGCTAGTTGAAAGAGCCAAGGAGAAGGAGGAGAAAGAAGCTAAAAAACAGCAACGTCTTGCTGATGATTTCACTAAATTACTGTATACTCTTAAGGTATATCAAAAATATTTTGAAAATGTTGTGATCTCTGTTCTGTTTTACAATCTTTGGATCATCTTCTATCGGCAAAAAAAGAAGAGAGAGATAGAAACATAGATATATTTTCTTAGTTATCCAATCTAATCTGTTAATATTATGCTCTCTTATAGGAAGTAACTCCTTCTTCTAACTGGGAGGATTGCAAACCGCTTTTTGAGGAGAGCCAGGAATACAGGTATTGCAGCTTGCTCCCACCTCCCTCTTTGAAGATGACCTGCTAATCATTTATCTTTAAGAACCTGTTTACACCCACCTCCCTGTGCATTTCATTGTGTTGATTTTTCTTTTGTAGGTCAATTGGGGAAGAGAGTTTGAGTAAGGAAATTTTTGAAGAATATGTCACACACTTACAGGAAAAGGCCAAAGAGAAGGAACGCAAGCGTGAGGAAGAAAAGGTACTTATATTTTGTTAGTATACCTAGCTAAGCCGGTGTGATTCTGTCATTTCATATGGCTGTTAACTGTTTCTTCTGGTTCTTTTTGTGGCGTTTTCTGCATGACTAGTCAAACAAATTTGAAGTGTTTAGCTCATGTGGGGCTAATAAGTACCTCCATACTTCAAATTTATTCTTTTGATTGACCTTTCAGCATATTTGATAAGAGAAGGGTTGCCTGTAGAAGGAACTTAAATTACACTCGGAAAAAGAAACAGAAAGGGGAAGTCAAAACCACTTTCTATCTGAATGCACTGCTATTAATTTTTTTTTTTTTTGTGTTTTCGGATCGTTTTGATGAACTGATATTAAAATTATTTTTTAAAAAAATAAAAACATTATTTTGGTGCATTTCCGAGCAAAAAACTCTTTGAAAAGAAACTGCTACCACACTTCCAAACACCCCCTCAGTTTGCCTTGTAGATAAGGGTGCACAAGAACCTGAGCTTAGATGAGAGCGCACAAGAACCTGAATGTGGAAGCTGCTACCCTAGATAATCTGTCTGAGCTTTCCCCCCTGTAAATAATGCTAGTTATGCTGTTTAATTTCTTGATTTGTTTGTTTTTTCTCTCTCTTTTGACAGGCCAGGAAGGAGAAAGAGAGAGAGGAAAAAGACAAGAGAAAAGAGAAGGAGAGGAAGGAGAAGGAGAAGGAGAAGGAGAAGGAGAAAGAACGTGAAAGGGAAAAAGGAAAGCAACGGACAAAAAAGAATGAAACAGATGGTGAAAATGTTGATGCAAGTGATGGTTATGGCCACAAGGATGACAAAAAGAGGGAAAAGGACAAAGATAGGAAACACCGGAAACGGCATCAAAGTGCCATTGATGATGTAAATTCTGATAAGGATGAGAAAGAAGAGTCTAAAAAATCACGCAAGCATAGCAGTGACCGTAAAAAATCTAGAAAGGTACAATTCTAGTGGCGCATTTGTAGTTTAACTTCTGAGAAAAATTTTCTGATTTTCTTGGTGATATTTCTCTGCAGCACACATACACACCTGAATCAGATGGTGAAAGCCAGCATAAAAGGCACAAGAGAGATCACCGTGATGGTTCCCGCAGAAATGGCAGCAATGAGGAGCTTGAAGATGGGGAGCTTGGCGATGATGTGGAAATCCGGTAGTTCCTTATTTCCTTTTGTTTTACAGATTGTTAATCCAAATGCACCAACTACAAATGAGCATTTCATAGCCTGTCCTTGGTATATGCTGGATATAGTTTTCAGTGTTTTCCTTGTGCATTTGATTTGTTGCAACAAATTACTGTGCATAGTACTGTTTTGGAAATGATATGAACTTCATAGATTCTGAAATTTGGCTGGCCTTAAGAACTGCTGATTTTATAGGACGAGTAAAGTGTTGCTTTTGACTTTGGTATCAGGAACCATGATTATGACTTTGGCTTGAAAAGGTTAAGGGATAAATTTTACTTTGGCTGGAATAATTCAACAGGAAATTGGAATTAGAAGAACATAAATGGAAGCTAAAAGGTTTCCAAGGGAAATGGATAGTCCTAATTTTGTTCTTGTTTCAAGAATAATGATTAATTCAACTCGGCTATAATCAAAACTTCAGGACTGGATCATTCAAAAGCCCTCTATTAAAAAAAGAGAGAGATAAGATAAGACCTAACTCATAAGAAATGATAAAGAACAAATGGGAAGTGAAAGATGAGGAACCAAAAGTGAATATTGTAATATTTCTACAACAGATTGTTAGAGTGTGGTTGTGGAACAAACTGCAACTTTCACACATAATCAGAGATACCCATAACATGTCTTAGCTTTCAATTATTTGTGTTACTTTTGGTGGGTGAAACATCAGTATCCACTAGTCAATAACTTTGTGTGCCTTGAACACTCCTTTTGCTTCCTTTTCCTATGACTGGAACTAGAGTAATCTAGGGTCGGCTCATGGAAGTGTGGTGTACCCATACAGCCATACGATGGCTTGGCAACCCTTCTGATTGACCTTGATGTGCTGTGTGAGTGGGTTTTTGTGATTTACAGTGAAAGATACATGGTTAATGCTAGAAATTCTAGACTCATGGATGGTGATTACTGCTTGAAAGTGTCCTTATTTTATTGTATTGAATAAAATGGATGTAAAAGTAACCATTAAATGGAATGCCTACCATTTTGTTTTGTTTTGTTTTTATCAGCAAACAACATATGGCAGCGGAGTTTGATATCTGAATTCAGGGAGATGGAAAGTGGTGACAGAAAGTCAAAAGAGTTGGGAATTAATTAATTTTTGAAGCTAGCTTAAGCTTAACATCTGGTAATTGGTGATGAGAAACCAATCATGTTTCTTACTGTGTCATTCACAAGCTCTTCCAAAATAGTATCTCCAATCTCTGATCCAGTTTCCCTCCTCTGTAGCCCATACTCATTCCAGTCTTGTTCTGAATACAGTAAATCGAAAACAGTGTCTTCAATTGCTAACCCATTATCCCTTCTCTCTGGCTTATAATTACTCCCGCCTTGTGAACTCAGTAAATCCAAATTCAGCAATTTTGTCAGGTTTGACTCATTGCCAGATTGTTTATCCCATGGCTTCATTTTCTCACCAATTATCTTTCCAAGCTCTTCTGGCCCCAAGAATTGTTGGTGATGACATTGCGGCTTCCCCTCCCTTTCTTGGGTCTCAACAATCTCCTTTACATAATCAAACAGAAGTTGCTTTGTTTGCTGCAGAACCATTTTGGATTTCAAGTACTGTGGAGAAAAATAAGACAGGACAAATTCTTGTATCTCTGTGGCTTCTCCACAAACTGGTTTCTCGTTTGGTGAGTAAAAAAGGACTTCCCAGAGAGATGCTGATAAAATGCAGTCTTCTGTAAATTTTTTGGGTAAAATAACTCTAGTTTTGGAAGCACTCTCTTCTTCTGTTGTACTGGAATCCTCTGTTTTATCTGTAAGAACAAGAATTTATTTTCAAGAAAAGTTTAAAAAGGCTGACAGTAAAAGTACAAGTGTACGCCGTGTTCAAGGCAGATAAAGAGACTAACTGCTGTGAATTGGGGAATTTCCATGAGAAGGAATCCGTTCTAGTACTGATGCCGGGCTGAGTTGCCTGCTTTCTTCTATACACTGCTGTTGGAGCTTTCTATCTGCAGTAGCCTGTTAGCTTTGTGAGTAAGTGAATCCAGTCTGATTCCTTGGAAAGAAACGAATGAAAAATGTAACTTTTGTCTAATAATTATAGGTTTTCTACCTCCTGTGGATTGTGGAGGTTGGGAAGCTGTGAAGTGTTTGTTGTGAACAAGATATCATTTTGCGATGAAGTTGACGTTTCTTCTACTTCACTCTCAGAACATGAATTAAACACTGTTGCACTGCTAGCCGACGAAAATTTATCTAATTCTGGAACTTGCTGGTTATTCCTGCCCTTCTCGCTGACATTTAGTTTTCCATCTTCATGATTAGAACCATTGATTCTTAGCCTCTTCTTTGTGGAAATGACCTGGTTTAATACAGCTCTTAATACCTTTGAAAGTTGTGGCTTTTTGGTCGTGTTTAGACGACAACTGACCGATCTCTTCGGGGACTTGCTTGAATTTCCATAGCAGCAGCTGAAGGTATGTTCTGAATTCGAGCTTTTTCTTGAATATCCTCTTTCTACAAGGTGAATATTTAGGGTGAAAGATTCCTGTTGCTCTTGAAGGAGCTCTCGAAGTTGCTTGGGTGGTTTTGTTTCTGTGATAGCCATTAGAGAAGTGTCCAAGTGCCTGGGGCTGGAGAGGTGGTGAGATGGAGATGTGGGGTGCTTGTGTATTCTGTTTGGAAAGATGATGAGATTTATAGTGGTGTTGTATTGCATTAAATGGTATAGACTATAGACCGCGCATATCAGTTGGTTTGGGACCTGACTAGAGTAGAAATAGTAGGGGAACGGATATTTGAGTATTGGATAGTGAGGGATAGAGACATCGTGTAATTCGTCTCCAGGCTATACGGCTTTAACTGTTGGCGGCACCCTTTGTTCCAGATCACCTGTAATCATAAATTTAGGTCGTGTGCGGTTTCTGTCATAACTGTTACACCTGACCCGGGACTGGTTCAAAAAAAGAACTTAGATTGTTGAGTTATTGGGTCAACTTGCGAGTCATTGGGTGAATTTAGAATAATGAGTTTTTATGAAGTCAGTAGCATTTTGTTTTATTTTTTTGAAAGGCATTGATCCAACCGGGTTTTTACTAGGTTCGGCTGGGTCACTAAAATACTGGCTAGGTCGAATAGTTCTGATGGGTAAATGGTTTGTCTAATTCAACTGAAAACCTAAAAATTGGTTAGATGTTAAATTTTAAATTTTCCAAATCAACCTGTAAAACCAAGTGTTGTTTTGGCGGTGTCATTTTTTGTTATTATTGGCAGGCTTCGGACCTTGTGCAATCCCCACCCTTCCTCTGTGATAGACATGCATTTATGAACGTAGGTATGCTTATGGTCCCTACAAAATTGTGTCCATTTGGAGAGGGTGTCCAATGGATTGCTGACTTATGTGCTTGTGTTCCTGTTATTATTTTTAATGTTATTAGTTTAATACCGCAATGAAAGCATATTTTCTGATCAACGCCATTTGACCAATCAGTTGAGTGCCTATCTTTGGAGTATTTATGCACAATTAGACTAGGGGGGGCAAATTTTCCCCCATGTCCCAAATCTAATCCATAGACTGGACATTTTCAATATCTTTGCTTTATTTTCAGAGGAGGAAATGAAAAGTAAAAGGCACCTTTTTGCCTTTTCTTTTTTGTTTCATTTTAGGGCGGCTTCTTTTGAGATTCTTGTTTTTTTTAAAAAAAATTACTGAATTGTTTGGGAACATGTTTGGACACGTGGAACGACCTGCATTTCTAAAATTAAAAGCATCATTTCCAAACGGGTTGTGTAACATGTGCGACTGTGTTTCCAAACGGGTTTTTATCCAGGATTTAGAAGCTGAAAAGATATAAATGTGCTATGATTTTCATGGCATCATCATCGACTTTCGACCGTTGGCTCATTGGGGCCCGAACCGCGGAAATACTAATAAAGTTAATCCCGGATTTAGAAGCTGAAAAGATATAAATGTGTAATAATTTTCTTGGCATCATCATCAACTTTCAATCGTGGGCTCATTGGGGCCCAAACTGTGGAAATACTATTAAAGTCGATGGGAATTGCGGGCCTTACATCCATCACAATCTATTCAATAATCCAAAAAGCAAACTGCTCATGGACTCTCTCTCATGCTTCGGAGCCTAGTATCTATGCTTTTTTAACCAAGGCTTTTAATGTGACTGGGACTTTTTAGAGGGAGAATTTGCTCTCATTTCCTTGGCTACCTAACGAGGTTAATTTTTGGCGTGTCTGCTTGACATTTACACGCGTGAGACGTGGATTCAATGAAGACATGAAGCTCGATGAAACGATTGAGCATCTTGGTAGAAATTTTCAACCTTCAAATTTTTTCCAAGAAAATAAATATAGAAGGGCTTAGGGATGGACATGAGCAATGAGTGCAACCTCACTGAAAGAGACTGAGGGTGACCATAAAGCTGAAAGACTGAATGGCCAAGCAATGCTCTCATTTTCTGTGCCGACATATAATGATTTCGAATTGAGTTGTTCCTGTCGCATCATACAGGTAGTGAACAAGCATTTTGCAATGGAACGAATTCTCACTTCTTTAGTATGTATAAACAGTGTTCTTACAGAATAGAAGCAATTCAGGTGCATGTTTGAATCAAGAATTCGCTCACCAGTTTGGAACCACCGGCTCATCTGCGCATGAGCTGCATGCTAAAAGTAGCAACATCTTCAGAGTATTTTCACACATGCATTGTTTTCATAGAATATTTATGCACAAATAATTCGATGCTACATTTCAAATTATCTATTGATACAAGGCATTCATTTTCAGAATATTACCGGGAATTTATCAGAAGGTAGTCTAGGCTAGTTCCTTCAAATTAGGTGAATGAAATTTCTGAATGCAGGAATGGACGGTCAAATATGTTATTTATGCCAAGAACTAAATAAGTTGATACACAAGTTAATTCATCAATCCGAGCTTAACTTCTTTTTTTGAAGAAAAAAAAAACCCAAACAATGACGTTTCATGGTTTTCCCACTAGCTATGGCCCAGCCAAGTCCCGGGATGGTGGG